>ERZ1048068.3504-NODE-3504-length-10275-cov-5.252348_pt1 | contig 10275 bp, 7 predicted proteins | sample MGYA00383098_ERZ1048068 | MGnify/ENA primary metagenome ERZ1048068 (study PRJEB29581, sample SAMEA5548368) | metagenome | biome: marine; feature: coastal; material: water | depth 1 m | study: Short-term variability in the microbial, nano- and picoplankton... | reverse complement strand
AGTCCAACTGACAAACGAATTAAATCTTTAGTGACACCTGTCGTTTCTTGTGCGGCATCATCTAATTGTTGATGCGTTGTACTTGCAGGGTGAATAATTAGAGATTTTGTATCTCCGATATTCGCTAGTAAAGAAAATAATTTAGTGGTATCTGCGATGGTCTTAGCAGCTTCAAAACCGCCTTTAACACCAAAAGTTACAATTCCACTTTGTCCATTTGGCAAATATTTATCTGCTAATGCTTTGTAAGGGCTTGATTCTAATCCTGGGTAATTTACCCATTCGACGTCTTCTTGTTTTTGTAACCATTGTGCTAACTCAAGAGCGCTTTCACTGTGTTTTTTGATTCGAATTTCTAGCGTTTCTAACCCTTGAATAATTTGAAATGCATTAAACGGACTTAAAGCTGCTCCATAATCTCTTAATCCTTCAATTCTCACCTTCGCAATAAAGGATGCGGCCCCAATTACATCGTTATAAATAAGACCGTGATAGCCTGCAGATGGTTCGGTAAACTCAGGAAATTTTCCACTCCCCCAGTCAAAAGTTCCAGCATCAATGATCGCACCGCCTAAAGCAGTTCCATTACCATTGATATACTTTGTAAGGGATTGAATTACAATATTAGCGCCGTATGCTATCGGGTTTAATAAGTAAGGAGTCGCTACCGTGTTATCAACAATTAATGGCACTTTGTATGCTTTTGCTTCTTTTGAAATTGCTTCAATATCTAAAACATCTAACTTTGGATTTCCAAGTGACTCGATAAAGAATGCTCTAGTGTTTTCTTGAGCAGCAGTTTTAAAATTTTCAGGATTTGATGGATCTACAAAAGTCGTCGTAATTCCATGTCTTGGCAGTGTAACGTTTAATAAATTATAGGTTCCTCCGTATAAACTACTTGATGCCACAATATGGTCGCCCGCTTTGAGCAAGGTCAAAAGACTTGTTGCAATGGCAGCCGTTCCTGATGCAGTAACCACTGCTGCAATACCGCCTTCTAAGGCAGCTAAACGCTGTTCTAATATATCGTTTGTTGGATTGTTTATACGTGTATATATATTCCCTGGTTCAGCTAATGCAAATAAATTAGCTGCATGGTCAGAGTTATTAAACACATAGGCAGTCGATTGGTAAATTGGCACGGCTCTGGTGCCTCCGTTTTGTGAAACATCATGTCCGGCGTGCAACGCTTGGGTTGCGAATTTTTGTGTACTCATTTTTCTAGTTTTTGAGTTAATAATTAATTAAACCAAAAGTCAAATGCACTTCGCTAGAAGCGTACCTAATAGAAAAATGTTATAAAGAAATCATAATTACAGAACTGCAATTATGGTTAGTTATCTATCTAATCCCCGATAAATGAATCGAAAATCAAGTAGAATTTAGCACCTTCTTTAAATAATAAAGGGTTGCTAAGGCTTCAACGGGTCTAATCCCTTCACCTTTCTTGATAACATCTCAGTAAGCTATTGAACTTTGTTGATGCAAATATTCAATAAATAAATCACAATAACCAAATTATTTTCGGAAAATATTAATTATTTTTATTTAAACTTAAAAATTTTCCGCGTATTATCATTTCAACAGATTTATTTTCTATTTTACTCTCAAGCCACGATAATACATCAAGGTATAGAAATGCCCGCTTTTCATAAGGGTCGTCTTCAAACACTTTAAGCTTGGCGTGTAATTGCTTAAATGCTGCTTTAATGTCTTGCGGATAGAGGTCTCCCAGCCCTTTTAAAAACGTAATCATTTCCCTTTGAACCTTGTGAAGGTCTTCCATTTTAATCAAAAATTTAAACGTGCTTTTGATTAAAGTGTCTAAATTATAATCTAAACCGGCCTCATAGTGGGCTACCAAATTTAAAATTCTTGAGAAACACAAAAGGTCTTCCCGCATTTGAAGCGATTTGTTGCTGATAATTTTAGACAAAAACTCAATACATTTGTGATGTTCGCCAATGCCAAAATATAAACTTGCAATTTTGTAATAAAACACCATGATATGATGTTCGTCGATACGCGATTTATGCTTCCGAATCCCTTCCAAGGTTTCCGCAACTAAAGGCAAGCCTTCTTGAAATTTCCCTTCCATAAAATGGCTATTAAACTTATTTGAACCGACGTACAAAAAAGTAAGACTTTGAACATTGTCATCCTTTGGAAACCAATCTTCATTGGTTATTTCAATTAAATTGGTGAGTGCCTCTTTGAACTTGCCGTGTTGTCTTACAAAAAACAACGCTTCTAATAAGTTCTGATTTCCGTTCAGAAAAAAAACAGGATTGAGGCGAATCATCCCTGGATACTCGTGGAAAAGATTTACCCATTTTTTTGAATATTTATAACAGGCTAAAAAATCTTGGGTCAAAAAACTAAACCACAAATACGACTTATAGAGCCACAATTTCTCTCTAAACCCTAATTTCGAAATGTTGTAAACAGGCAATCGATCGTTAAAATATTTCGTTACCTTTTCATGTTCGGAAGCGTCCTTTACATACCCTGTTTTAAGAAACAAACCATATAACTGGAGTGATAAATTGGATAGCTTGCTTGCCAGCACATTTTGTTGGCTTAGTTGTTTTGCCTGAACGGTTAATTCATCGGCTCTACTGCTAATGCTTCGAGTGATGTACTGAGCTTCAATTACTTTTTCTAACTCGATAATCTCGTAAGCACTATTTTTTTCTTCATTGGCGATGGCCAATGATTTCGCTTTATCTAATATTTTTAAGCCTTGCGTATAGAGTCCTTTATGGTATAAAATGGTTGCGAAATCTAACTGTTCTCGAATTTGAATTCTAATATTTTGATGGGATGGATTTAATCGTAAACTAATTAATATTTGTTTGTATAAATGTGCTTTTAAATTTGATAATTGTTCTTTTTTAACAAATCCATTTTTCAAAATAGCCGATTCATTATAGACCTTGAGTTTATGTAAAACATTAAAAAGTAATAAGAATTTTGAATCCTCATTGACCCCTAAACGCCCCACATAAAGTTTGAATTGCCTTTTTTCAGATTTGGACAACGACTTTATTAGCACAAATAAATTATCTTTTTGCTCTTTAGTCATAGTATAAATATCGACATATAATGCTGTAAATTAGATGCTTAGTTAAAATTAGGTGTTGTTATACATCGTAATGTAATTATGATAAACACCTCATTTGAAAGAACCAAAATATAAATTCGTATTACAATAGAAAAATATATTCCAATAAATGTCTAACACACACATTCAAATCTTTGACACAACGCTTCGCGATGGCGAACAAGTCCCTGGTTGTAAGCTCAATACAAGTCAGAAACTAATTATCGCCAAACAGTTAGATTTATTAGGGGTCGATATCATTGAAGCGGGCTTTCCTGTTTCAAGCCCAGGCGATTTTAAATCTGTTGAAGAAATTTCAAAAATCGTTAAAAATGCTACCGTATGTGGCCTAACCAGGGCGGTAGAAAACGATATTAAAGTCGCTGCAGAGGCACTTAAATATGCTAAAAAACCTAGAATACATACGGGGATTGGTACTTCTGATTCTCACATCATTCATAAATTCAAATCAAACAAAGATGCAATTATAGAACGTGCTGTAAGTGCTGTTTCGTATGCAAAATCCTTTGTTGAAGATGTGGAGTTTTATGCTGAAGATGCAGGACGAACAGACAACGAGTATTTAGCGCGTATTTGTGAAGCCGTTATCAAAGCGGGAGCGACTGTATTAAACATTCCAGACACTACAGGTTATTGCTTGCCACATGAATATGGGGCTAAAATTAAATACCTAAAAGAAAACGTTAAGGGCATTGAAAAAGCGATTATCTCTTGCCACTGTCATAATGATTTAGGGCTTGCTACAGCTAATTCTATTGAAGGAATTATCAACGGTGCTCAACAAATAGAATGTACAATTAACGGTATTGGAGAACGTGCTGGAAACACCGCTTTGGAAGAGGTAGTGATGATTATGAAGCAACACCCCTATTTAAATTTAGACACTAAAATTGACACCACCATGCTTTATGGAATAAGTCAATTGGTTTCTGATAGTATGGGGATTTACACACAACCCAATAAAGCGATTGTTGGAGCAAATGCCTTTGCACATAGTTCAGGAATACACCAAGACGGTGTGATTAAGAATCGTGAGACCTATGAAATCATTGACCCTAAAGATGTTGGTGTAACAGAATCGGCTATCGTGCTTACCGCCAGAAGTGGCCGTGCTGCTTTGGCTTACAGAGCAAAAAACGTTGGGTATGAACTCACCAAACTTGAGTTAGACATCGTTTATGCAGAATTCTTGACTTTTGCTGATACTAAAAAAGAAGTGGTTGATTCTGACATTCATCAAATCATTAAAACTTCTAAGATTTATAAATAGATCGAATCCTCCGTTATGAAAAAAACATTATTTGATAAAGTTTGGGACGCACATGTCGTCGATACCGTACAAGACGGCCCCCAAGTTTTATATATCGACAAGCACTTAATTCATGAAGTGACAAGTCCACAAGCGTTCAATGAACTAGTTGACCGAAACATTCCTATTTATAGACCGGATCAAATTGTTGCAACTGCCGACCACAATACGCCGACTCTAGACCAACATTTACCTGTCAAAGACGAATTGTCAAGAAGGCAACTCGCACAACTTTCTGAAAACTGTAACAAAAATAATATTACCCTTTACGAATTAGGCCATAAATATAATGGAATTGTGCATGTCATGGCGCCCGAACTGGGCATCACCCAACCTGGGATGACCATGGTTTGTGGTGATAGTCATACCTCTACACATGGCGCGTTTGGAACCATTGCGTTTGGAATTGGAACCAGCCAAGTGGCACAAGTATTTGCAAGTCAGTGTTTACTGCTTTCAAAACCAAAAAGCTTAAGAGTTACCGTTAATGGAACCCTTAAAAATGGCGTCCTTTCAAAGGATGTGATTTTATATATTATTTCAAAATTAGGCACTAATTCTGGAACCGGGTATTTTTGTGAATATGCGGGAGATGTTTTTGAAAACATGAGCATGGAAGGTCGTATGACCGTTTGTAACATGAGTATTGAAATGGGGGCTCGAGGTGGAATGATTGCACCAGACGACACCACATTTGAGTATGTAAAAAACCGTGAGTTTGCACCAAAAGATGCGGCGTTTGACGCTAAGGTTGCCTATTGGAGAACACTTCCAACAGATGATGGCGCAACATTTGATAAAGAATATTATTTTGATGCTGAAGACATCGAGCCGATGGTCACTTACGGAACGAATCCTGGAATGGGCATCAAAATTTCGGAAACGATTCCAGTCGATTCCGATCCTTCGTTTAAGAAATCTTTGGAATACATGAATTTTGAAGCAGGCACATCCTTGCTTGATACCCCTATAAATTTTGTGTTTATTGGGAGCTGTACCAACTCTAGAATCGAAGACTTTAGAGTCGCTGCGGACTATGTTAAAGGAAAACAAAAAGCAGAAAATGTGACGGCTTGGTTAGTTCCTGGCAGTAAACAAGTTGAATCTCAAATCATTGAAGAAGGACTTAAAGACGTTTTCACCGCGGCTGGGTTTGAATTAAGACAACCCGGGTGTTCGGCCTGTTTGGCAATGAATGACGACAAGATCCCACAAGGTGAATATTGCGTTTCTACATCCAATCGAAATTTTGAAGGCCGTCAAGGGCAAGGGTCAAGAACCATTTTAGCGAGTCCTTTAGTGGCTGCCGCAACCGCCATTGAAGGTAAAATTATAGACATCACAAAACAATTAAATTAATGGAGAAATTTACCACACACATCTCACAAGCAATTCCATTAAATATTGCAAACGTGGATACTGATCAAATCATTCCAGCACGTTTTTTAAAAGCGACGGATAAAAAAGGGTTTGGCGATAATGTATTTAGAGATTGGCGCTTTGACAAACTTGGAAATCCAAATTCAGAATTTACACTCAACAACGCACGATACTCTGGAAGTATTTTAATTGCAGGCGATAATTTTGGTTGTGGCTCCAGTCGTGAACATGCCGCATGGGCACTTGTTGGTTTCGGATTCAAAGTGATCGTTTCTAGTTTTTTTGCAGACATCTTTAAAGGGAATGCCCTAAACAATGGTTTATTGCCTGTACAAGTGTCAGAAGGCTTTTTAAACGCACTCTTTGCCGCGATTGACTCGGACGCATCCACGTTATTTGAAGTGAATTTAGAAACGCAAACCATCAGCATTCAAGGTACGGACCTAAGTGAAGGGTTTGAAATTGATCCTTACAAAAAAACATGTATGATTAATGGCTATGACGACATTGATTATTTATTAAGTAAAAAAGAACTCATCGAAGCCTTTGAGCTTCAAAAACCCTATTGATATGAACTTAAAAATCGCTGTATTATCTGGAGACGGTATTGGACCCGAAGTGACTCAAGAAGCTGTGAAAGTATTAAAAGCTATTGCGGTCAATTTTGATCACAATTTTAGCTTTACACCTGCGCCCGTTGGCGCCATTGCGATCGATCAAGTTGGCGATCCATTACCCGAAAGCACGCTGGACGTTTGTAGAGCAAACGACTCTATTTTATTTGGGGCTATTGGCCATCCAAAATATGATAACGATCCGTCTGCAAAAGTGAGACCAGAACAAGGTCTTCTTAAACTTCGTAAAGAGTTAGGGCTGTATGCGAATGTTAGACCCGTGAAAGCCTATGAGTCATTATTGAGCAAATCGCCCTTAAAAAAACACATCATTCAGGGTACTGACATTAGTATCTACAGAGAACTAACTGGTGGTATTTATTTTGGTGAAAAGAAACTAAGCGAAGATGGCAATACAGCTTCTGATTTATGTGAGTACTCTCGCTATGAAATTGAACGCATCGCTCACTTGGCATTTGTAGCCGCCAAAACAAGACGACAAAAAGTAACCTTAGTTGATAAAGCAAATGTCTTAGAAAGCTCGCGTTTATGGCGTAAGGTTGTTGGTGAAATCGCCAAAAATTACCCAGATATTGAGTTGGACTATTTATTTGTCGATAATGCCGCCATGCAAATGATTTTAAACCCGACACAGTTTGACGTGATTCTGACTGAAAACTTATTTGGAGATGTCATTAGCGACGAGGCAAGTGTTATTGGAGGCTCTATTGGCTTATTGGCCTCTGCTTCTGTAGGAGACAAGCATTCAATGTTTGAGCCTATTCATGGGTCCTATCCTCAGGCCGAAGGCAAAGGGATTGCAAATCCAATTGCTTCTATTTTATCCGCGGCGATGCTGTTGGATCATTTTGAACTTCATAAAGAAGCAAAAATGATACGAGCGGCCGTTGAAAAATCGTTAAAACTAAACATCACAACGCCTGATCTTAATACAAAATTTGATAATATTTCGACCAGTAAAGTGGGTGATTTCATAGAAGACTATATCAACAATCCCGACGATTCAAATCTGAATTTTACGAATATGCATTTGGGACAGTCCACGATTATATAAGTTTGCATTTTCTGATAGCGGTGACCGCTAGACTCGTTAATACAAAAAAACGCCTGTGAGGCTCACTTTACAGGCGTTTTTTTATGCAAAATTTTAAGGGTTTTTCGCCTAATTTATTTGTATTAAAACACAACTAATACGTTTACAAGTGGTTATATAGGTTATTTAAGGTCTATTTTTTGGGGTTTTAGAAAATTTGTCATACGTTTATAACTGATTTTGACCCAAGTCTAAATCTTCATAAGCAGCTTAACCGAAATTTAAGATATTATTTTACTGAGAACTATTAGTTGACACTATCGTGAAAAGACGAAAATGTCAACTAATATTTTGGATACTAATACCCAAAGGTGCTATTCTCCGGAAACAGGGACTTACAAACAGGAAGTTTGTTCTCCATATAACCAGTTGGCAGTAATTCGATTAATACTATTTAATGATAAAAGGAACAGAGTTAAATTTAAAAAAAAATATGTGGCTTTATATAACCTTATTTGGAGCTTGTGCAGCAGCACTAGGTAGTTTTATGTTAGCCCGGCAAGGTGGGGTGCAAACTGACAGAATTGAATCATTACAAAGGCAAACAAAAACTGAAGTTACAAACCTAAAATATTCAATTCCAGAAAAACTATTTGTGAAATTCGAGCTCACTTTTAGATTTTCAGAAGAAGTAGATTTCAGCGAAATCTTAAAAAATTATAATGATAATTATTATTTGTTTAGATTTCCTATTCAAACGCCAGAGCATAAGGCCATCCATTCTACTGTTTCCAAGAGATTAGCTATTTTACAAGTATCTGGAGGAATAATGAATTCTTCTGAATACAGCGTATTGATAATCAACGGCAAGAAAAAAATGAATTATAGTAGTGTACCCCAGGCGAATAATATTATTGAATTAAATTTCCCAAAAGAAATTAACTTTCAATATGGAGAACTTAATTATAATATTGAGAAGAAAGAATATAATCTGGCTATTCAAATGTTTCCTTTGTCATTTACTAAAGCTCCGAATATTAATTCCTTATTAGATTTAAACGGGTTAGAACTTCATTTTTTTGTGCATTTTATTTCTATAAATATGAATAGTGTTAAAGATTTACAGGTAACGGATTTAAAAATGCAAAATTTATTTTTAACTACGGAAAATACAGCAATTGGGGAAATTGAAAATATAGAAGTTGTGAACGACCACATAATAAAAGGGAAAGTAAAAATTTTGGAAAAATAAAACTACTGCCAACAAAAGCTATAATTAATACGGGTTTTGTACTTAACCCAAATTGAAGTGCCTTGAATGAAGTCCGCAAAATTGAAAATTTTGCGTGCCTATTGAAATAAAGAAAAAATTTGGCTAAGTGTAAGTCCGAAAGTTCAGTTCTCTGAAATCCCGTACTAACCATAGCCGAGACGTTGAGAATAATGAGGGTGCACATTCGTAGAGCGATAAGCGGATTAAGAACTATTGGAAGCTAGACATATAATCCAGTAATGGAAATCTAGATACAGGAAGTCTATTGTCCAAATAACATAATATTTGAAAACCGAAACAATCATTGAAAATATAATATCCTATGAAAAAAAACTATTTACTTTATACGATTCTTCTTTTGCAAATTAGCTACTCAAATGCTCAATTACAGTTAAACGATTTCATTACTAGATTAGATGACCCTCATGGCCTTGTTGTTCACGGAGGTGATTTATATTTTAGTGGAATCGATAATAAAATTTACAAGGTCAATACTCAAATTCAAAATCCGAGCCCAATTGAAATATTTCAAGGGGGGACTCAACTACGCTGCCTAGCTGTTGACAATGATATATTGTATTTTAGACAAGGCTCTAAAATCTCTAGAATTAATTTAGCGGAAACAAATCCGACCGTTTCTGACTTAGCAACAAACATATACGCTTATGGCTTGGCTATTAAAGGAAATGAACTATACATTGCAGAACGTGACGAGAACAGAATTTCTAAAATTGATATAACATTAGGGAATCAAAGTCCAACAACAGTAAAATCAAATTTAAATGCTCCTTCTGATATAGTGTTGAAAGATAATGATCTTTTTATAGCAGAATCTTCGGGTAATAAAATATCTAAAATTGACTTATCTGAGACTACCCTTACGCTTTCTAATGTTGTAACAGGCCTAAATGATCCAGACGATTTATTATTAGTTAACAATGAGCTTTATATAGTTGAACAATTAAGTTATAAGGTCTCTAAAATTGATCTCTCTGAATCCTCAATAACAGTCGAAGATGTTATAACTAACCTAGCAGGTCCATCTGGCATTACATTTAATGACAATTGTTTTTATATTTCTCAAACTTTTTATGTAGCAGAAGGTTTACAAGGAAAAATTTCAACAACATGTAGTCCATCACTTTCAATAATTAATAATTATGAAGCCAATGTTACCATTTTTAATAATCCAACAACAAAAAAATTAACCGTTTCTGGTTTACTCCATAAAGCTGATTATAAAGTTTACAATATTTTTGGAGTAGAAATTACAAATGGGGAGGTTTACAACAATGAAGTGATTAATCTTAATAGATTTTCGAGTGGAATTTATTTTTTTAAATTAAATGCAATTACGACTAAAAAAATTATTTTGAAATAAAAATATTCGTTAGCACTACACATGAAAATTACAAAAGGATCCCTCAAAAAAATCCAAAAAAAAAGTCCCGCTATTGCGGGACTTTTTTACAGTTTAATGGTTTTGCCATTTTCATTTTTAAAATGAAACTCCAGATA
>ERZ1048068.3500-NODE-3500-length-10289-cov-3.624487_pt1 | contig 10289 bp, 10 predicted proteins | sample MGYA00383098_ERZ1048068 | MGnify/ENA primary metagenome ERZ1048068 (study PRJEB29581, sample SAMEA5548368) | metagenome | biome: marine; feature: coastal; material: water | depth 1 m | study: Short-term variability in the microbial, nano- and picoplankton... | reverse complement strand
GTAATTCTTCAATTACCGCGAACAACTGAGGCACAGAAGCTGAAATATTTGGAAGTTTAATGATGTTAGCTTCAGCTGTTTTAGCAAGTTCACCTAATTCAAATAAAGCATCATTTACTTTCTGATTCTCTTCCAAGTATTCAGGAAAAATCGCCAAAACTCTTGCTGCTAAAGAAATATCTCTCGACTCTACTTCAACATTAGCAGCATTTGTAAATCGCTTGATAATAGGCAATAGTGAATATGTTGCTAATGCTGGTGCTTCGTCCGTCTTGGTGTAAATGATTTTTTGAGCCATCTGTAAACTTTTTTTGTTCTCTACGCTACTTAAAAAGTGTAGGTTTTTTGTGTCATATTTTAAAGGATTACAAAGGTAATTCTTTTCTTTCGCTAGCGAATCGCTTTGGCACTGAAAATCTCAATGAGAGATTAACTAGACTAATTGTGTGATCTGCATAGCGACCAACAAGCTAACACCTATTAAATGATTAACTATTTACTTCATTCCAAAAGAGCGCTTTCATACTTGTTTTTGTAAGGAAGAAAACACTTTTATACTGTGAGGTTTGCCAACCAGAACAGTTACATAACCTACCCACGCAAATGAAGTTGTTAAACTCCAAAACAATATTCGATTTTTGCAGAATTTGAAATCGTTGGTTCAATTCGAGTAATTGAATGAAATAATATTTTGTTTCCCAAGCCGAAAAGGAGAATTTTGACAAAACAAAAAGGAGAGGCAACTGCCTCTCCTTTTTAAACTAACACCGATTAAATCGGCTTGAGAAAATATTACTTCTAATACTCTCTCTCTGAAACTAACTCTTGTTCTTCGTTCCACATTTTCCAAGTGCCAACTTTCTCGCCCTTGTCATAGAACATCTCATATCTTTTATTTCCTTCTGCATCCCAAATGGTCCACTCGCCTTCTTTATCTCCTAAGTAGTAATTAGCTTCTGTAACTTTATTACCGCTTTCATTCCATTTGATCCACTTCCCGTGTTTCTCTCCATTTCTGTATTCACCAACTTCTTTCTTCGCACCACTGTTGTAATAAAAAACGGCCTGACCATTTAAAACTCCATTTTCCAAGGTGTAAGACGCTTCCTTATTTCCGTTTTCATATCTAATAGTGTAATCTCCTTTCACCAACTCTTTATTGGCAGTGTAATATTGTCCATTTTCTAATACTAATGATTCTTGAGCTATAAGTGTTGCTCCAAAAAACAAACAAACTAAACCTAAAACAATAACTTTTTTCATAACACTTCTTACTTTGATGATAATACAAATATAAGAATAAATTAACATTGAGTTAAGATTGGAGATGTTAAAAAATAAAAACCCTTAAAGCTAGAGCTTTAAGGGTTTAAAATAATGTTAACTCTATTGTTATTTTGATTGAATCTCTAATTGCAATTCTGTTTGAGCTGATTTTTTTAATTGGATTTGAGCTATTAAATCTTCGTGAGAAACGAAACTTACCTTAATTTTTTGAGATGTAGTTGTAACGTTATCAAAACTAAATAACCCGTCAAAGTCAGTATAAGCTTCTTGCTTTGAGTCTAGCAATACTACTTTCGCTCCAGTTACAGGGTTTCCTTCATCATCAATTACTTTGCCTTGAACAGTGGTAGATTTTGCGTTACCGCCTGCTAATACTATTAAGGTAGTTAAAGAAAAAATAAAACTTAAAATCGCTTTTTTCATTGTAGTCTAAATTCTGGTACAAAGCTATGGCAACTCTTGAGCATGAATTTTAAAATAGACTTATCAATGCGTTAAAGTCTGGTTAAATCAATGTTAAGTAAATCGTTTTATTCTTTCTTTTAAACAAACAATCTGAATTAGACTATTAGAGATCATTAACTTCGCGACTCATTTTTTTGATACCATTTTATGAGAAATACCTTATTAATTCTTGCCTTAGCTGCCGTGTCTGCAATCAGTTGTGGAACGGAAAAGGGAAAAGAACAAATAGAACAAGAAACGGCTATGAACGAAAGAAACAACCTTAAACTAGACTATAGCGATCACCATAGTTACTTAAAACCAAAGGAAGCAGTTGTAAAGCACTTAAACTGGAAAGCAACGATAGATTTTAATCAGAAAACATTAGCGGCCACTGCAACCTACACCATTGATAATATAAAAGGAGTTGATACTATTTATTTAGATGTCCGTAACCTTGCCATAAATAAGGTAAACAGAGATGATTCTCAGAAAGACTTAGACATTGTTGTTCACAAAAAGGAGCCATTTCTTGGTGACCAATTGGCAATACCTATAACAGCAGCAACAAAAACGATTAGCATCAATTATGTGGCGAATGCTGAAGGTGCTGATGCATTACAGTTTTTGAATCCAGTTCAAACGGCTGGTAAAAAACACCCTTTCTTATTCACTCAATCGCAAGCAATTCTAGCTCGAACGTGGTTACCGTGTCAAGATAGCCCGGGAATCAGATTTACGTATGAAGCGGAAGTGACTGTGCCAAAAGAGTTGATGGCATTAATGAGCGCCAAGAACCCAACGGAGAAAAACGAAAGTGGTGTATATCACTTTACAATGGACCAGCCTGTTCCTTCCTATTTATTTGCTTTGGCGGTGGGTGACTTAGAATACAAGTCTTTAGGTAAAAACACAGGGGTTTACGCAGAGCCTTCTGTTATTGAATCTGCTGCTTATGAATTTGAGGACATGCAAGACATGGTAGATACCGCAGAAACGTTATACGGACCTTATCAATGGGGCATGTATGATGTCATAGTGTTACCTCCCTCCTTTCCTTTTGGTGGAATGGAAAACCCGAGGTTAACTTTTGCCACACCGACTATTATTGCGGGTGATAAATCACTTACTGCATTAATCGCACATGAATTGGCCCATTCATGGTCAGGTAATTTGGTAACAAATGCCACTTGGGAAGACATTTGGTTGAACGAAGGATTTACAGTTTACTTCGAAAATCGAATAATGGAAGAAATATTTGGTGCAGATTTCGCAAATATGCTCGCTCTTTTATCGTACCAAGACCTTCAAGATGAAATTAAATGGTTGAACAGCGAAAATCGATCTGCTGACACACGTTTAAGAGTTGATCTAGAAGGGAGAAACCCAGATGACGGATTAACAGGCATCCCTTACGATAAAGGATTCTTTCTAATGAAATTAATGGAAGAAACGGTAGGTCGAGAAGAATGGGATAATTTCTTGAAGACGTATTTTGATACTTTCAAATTCAAAGTGATGACTACAGATTCATTTTTGGACTATCTGGATAAAGAATTATTGAGCAAAAACCCCGAATGGGAAACAACCATTCAGCCAAACAAATGGATTTTTGAAGAAGGCTTACCGGAGAATTGCCCTAAAATTACCTCTACAAAATTTGAAGCGGTTGAGCGTGAATTAACCAAATGGACCAATGGAGGAAAAGCTAGCGCAATAGAATCTTCGGAATGGGTAACCCCACAATGGTTGCATTTCATTAACTTAATTAATGACACGTTGAGTCAAGAGCAGATGAGTGAATTAGATGCCACATTTGGATTTACACAATCGGGCAACTCTGAAATTAAAGCTGCTTGGTTTGAAAAAGTAATACCTAATAACTATGCAGGTCTCGAAAACGCTGTGGAAGAATTTTTGATAGAAGTTGGTAGACGTAAATTCTTAACCCCTATATACAAGGCATTGTTAAAATCGGAAGGTGGTTTATCTGCTGCAAAGGCTATTTATGAAAAAGCAAGACCAAACTACCATGCCGTTTCAAGCGAAAGCATGGATAAATTATTAGGGTATAAATAATATGGCTGGAAAGAAAAAACTCGAGCATTTTGCGGAAATGAAACTATTCCCTCATGTCTTTGAGCCAGAGCTAGACGAAGTATTTCGAACTAATTATAAGATGAAAGGTAATTGGAGAAAAGATTTCTTCAAAAATGATCATCCTTTAGTAGTTGAATTTGGTTGCGGAAAAGGAGAGTACAGTGTGGGTATGGGCCGGAAGTTTCCGAATAAAAATTTTATTGGGGTAGATATTAAAGGTGCTAGAATGTGGCGAGGCGCAAAAACAGCCGAAGAGGAGAACTTAAAAAATATCGCTTTTTTAAGAACTAGAATTGAGTTCATCGAAGGCTGTTTTGCAAAAAATGAAGTAGATGAAATTTGGATTACCTTCCCAGACCCACAAATGAAAGACAGAAGGGAAAAGAAAAGACTAACCGGACCCTTATTCATTGATAGATACAAGCAATTTTTAAAGCCAGACGGAATTATTCACCTGAAAACGGACAGCGACTTTTTCTATGAATTTAGTGTGGAAGAATGCGAACGAAACGGATATGAAGTGCTTTTCAAAACAGACAATTTATACAAAGAAGGCATTCATAATTTTGATACCGATTTCCAAGAAATCTTAAATATTAAAACACACTACGAGCAAATTTTCACTGAGAAAGGTCACAACATTCACTATCTAAGATTTAGACCGAATGCCCGATAACTCAATTAAAATAAGCGAGAAAAACAAAGACTATTTCGACTCAGTTTTTCAAGTTGTTCGGTTGATTCCAAAAGGAAGAGCAACCTCATATGGTGCAATTTCAAATTACTTGGGCACTAAAAGTGGCGCGAGAATGGTGGGTTGGGCCATGAATGCTTCACACAGTCAAAAAGAATACGTACCGGCTCATCGAGTTGTAAATAGAAATGGAATGTTGACTGGAAAACATCATTTCCCTTCTCCAACCGCTATGCAAGAGGCTTTAGAAAGCGAGGAAATTCTAGTAAAGGATGATAAAATTCAAAATTTTAAAGCCGTTTATTGGGATCCTTCAGAAGAACTAAAGTTTGATTAAACTAAGTTAAATTGAACTTGTTTTGATAGGAAATACTCCTCAAGTAGGCTTAATTTTACAGCATGCAAATAACTTTAGAAAAAATCATAGAAGCACTTTCTTTTGTCATAGAACCAGACTTAAAGAAAGACATTGTTGCGTTAAATTTAGTTTCAAAAATTGAAGTTAAAAACGGAGTTATTTCTTTTGATTTAAAAATTTCAAACCCTGCCATGCACAATAGAAAACGCATGGAGGAAGCCTGTGAGCATCAGCTAAAGCGGTTTCTTGGACCAGACATTAAAATGGAGGCGACTATTTCTGCTATGGGAAAAGCTCACGAAAGAGCGCCGGAACATCGAAGTATTTTACCAAATGTAAAGCATATTATTGCTGTTGCATCAGGTAAGGGTGGAGTTGGAAAGTCTACAGTAGCATCAAATTTAGCAGCAGGGTTAGCCATGCAAGGATTTAAGGTTGGTATGGTTGATGCCGATATTTACGGCCCTTCTGTTCCGGCCATGTTCGACGTTGCCATGGAGAAACCTTCTACTATAGAAGTGGATGGAAAAGAATATATTAAACCGATAGAAAGTTATGGCGTAAAAATGTTATCTATCGGATTTTTCTCAACACCCGACCAGGCGGTTGTTTGGAGAGGCCCAATGGCCACAAAGGCATTAACACAGCTTTTTAAAGATGCCTATTGGGGAGAATTAGATTTTATGGTTATCGACTTACCTCCGGGTACCGGTGATGTTCATTTAACCATGGTGCAACAAGTTCCATTAACAGGAGCTATTGTGGTAAGTACTCCTCAAGAAATTGCATTGGTAGATGTGAGAAAGGCAGTAGGAATGTTTAGTCTTCCAGAAATCAACGTACCTGTTCTAGGACTAGTTGAAAACATGGCCTACTTTACTCCTCCCGAATTGCCAGAAAACAAATATTACATATTTGGTGAAGGTGGTGCAAAGGAGCTAGCTGAACGAATGGACATAAATTATCTAGCAGAAATTCCAATCGTTCAAAGTATAAGAGAGGCAGGTGACGCAGGAAGACCTGCTGTTTTGCAAGAAACGACTCCACAAGCCATTGCTTTTAGAGATTTAGCGACAAAGGTGGCAGAAAAAGTAGGTTTAACGGTACCAAAATCAGTTTAGAACTAAATTTTACCTAACATTGTTTGAACAATATGGAAGCAGTCACCAATTCAGAACTTTTCACTAAAATAGAAGGAGCCATCGAGCAATTACGCCCGTTTTTAGAAGCAGATGGTGGTGACATTCGACTTTTGAGAATTGAGGACAACATTGCCAAAGTGCAACTGTTAGGAGCTTGCCACAGTTGCAACATGTCGGCTATGACGTTAAAAGCCGGTGTCGAGGAAGCGGTAAAAAAAGTAGCTCCAGAGATTATTCGAGTAGAGGCAGTTGAAGAATAAGTCTGTTTGAAATTGAAAGGCTTAATTCACACTGTAGTTCTCTTATTTCTTGCGTTGTCAGCAACAAGGTCTTATTCTCAACAAAGTAAGTTGAGCGTTGAATCTGCCTATTTTCAATTGATAGATGAAGGGTATGAGCAAGGTCAATACAAACCAATAGTTGATATAGGACTTAGGTTGCTGCTTAGTGAGAATAAAAAACACAACTTTGGTTTTTCTGTAAATGCTAACTTTTCAAACTCTCAGTTTGGTAACAACCAAAACTTCAATACCCTTCAATTCTGGTTAATTTCATCTCTATTCCCTATTGACAGCTCTCGGTTTCATCCCTTCTATGGATTGTCATTAAGTAGTCGCTCCTTAATAATGGGCTATTTTATTTAATTTTTTGAGGCATAGCCTTTTGACTTGCAAAAATGAGGAAATATTCTTTAATTTTTGCACCTAGTTTACGAAAAGAAAAAAATAATGTTCGCCCTAATTTGGATATAGAAAATAGAACCACTGAAATCGCGGATAGTTTCACTCTTCTGACCTAAATTCCGCTAGGTTAAACTTAGGTATATTCAACTTTCAATGCCTACCTTAGGCTAACACTATTACAACACCTCCAATCGATCTGCATCCATTTTGATGAAAACAAATAACAAAATGGTAAACGCCCAGAGAGAGGAACCACCGTAGCTAAAAAATGGTAATGGAATACCAATTACCGGCGCCAGACCAATGGTCATTCCAATGTTAATGGTGAAGTGAAAAAAGAAAATGGCCGCAGCACCGTAACCATAGATGCGGGCAAATGCGGAACGTTGTCGCGAACAAAGGAATAAGATGCGCAGTAACAGCGCCATAAACAAGGTAATGACAACAAAACTGCCAATAAATCCCCACTCTTCTCCTATGGTACAAAATATAAAATCAGTGCTTTGTTCCGGCACAAAATCATATTTAGTTTGTGTTCCTTTTAGGTACCCTTTTCCTGAAAAGCCGCCTGAACCGATTGCAATTAGCGATTGATTCACATTGTATCCGGCACCAAATGGATCGGATTCGATTCCTAACATTACGTTAATTCTTTTTGATTGATGAGGCTCTAAAATGTTGTTAAATACGTAATCCACACTCTTTACCAATCCTGAACAAGCGATAAAAATTACAGTAATAAAAAGCAGCACCTGTTTCTTTTTTCGATTAAAATAGTATACAAGGCTCATCAGCACGGCAAGCGCAAGAATGAGCATCCAACCACCGGTTAATTCAACATCGAACGGAAGCTGATAAACCTCATTTTGGAAAACAAGGGTAATAACGAACAAGAAAGCCGATACCAAGCCAATCAGCAAAAAGTTGCCTGAAAGCCCCTCTCTAAAAAGCACTAAAATAAATGCACCATAAACTAAGGCCGAACCCGTGTCGTTCTGCAGTAAAATTAAAATGGCCGGAACTCCAATAATTGCTGCGGCAGTTAGCTTTGTTTTTAAATCGGTCATCCTTATGTTGAGCGTACTCAAGTACTTTGCTAGTGCTAAATTTGTCGCAAACTTCGAAAACTCGGAAGGTTGAATTTTAAACCCACCTATTACAAACCAAGATGTTGCACCTTTTGTAGCAGCACCAACTACGAGTACAGCGACCAATGCAAAAAGTATAAAACCGTAAATAAAATAGCCGAAAGTCGAGAAGAAGCGTTCATCTATGAGGAGAATCACAATGGCAATTACTCCTGCAGTTCCAATCCAAAGTAGCTGCTTCCCGTAACGCTGAGTAGTATCAAAAATACTTTCGAACTCTTCATTATATACTGCAGCGTAAATATTTAACCAACCGGCTAAAACCAACAGTAAATAAAGCCCTACGGTAATCCAGTCTATGTTGTCGATCAGACTTTTACTCCCCCTCATTTGACGCAATTTTAGGCACTGTTCCTATTAAGTTTCCCTCCAACATTCGCTTTTCTATATGCGGTCTAGTTATGGTGTCTCTCAAGTATTGTTCAATCATTAAACCTGCTATTGGCGCAGCCCACCGAGAACCCCAGTATCCATTCTCAACATAAACAGATAGGGCAATTTTTGGATTCTCTTTAGGAGCAAAAGCAATGAATGTTGAATGGTCATCTCCATGGGGGTTTTGGACGGTTCCTGTTTTTCCGCAAACTTGTAGTGAATCTATTTTGGCCGAAGTTCCTGTTCCTTTCTCCACAACTTTATACATGGCTTCCACGACCTCGTTAAAATATTTTGCCTCTATGCCAGTTTCATTTCTAACAATGGTAGAATCAAACTCAGCAATGGGTTGCCCATTTATTTCCTTAGCAATGTGCGGAGTAATATAATAACCTCTGTTTGCAATAGCAGTTACCATATTGGCCATTTGCATGGGTGTAAATCCCAACTCCCCTTGCCCAATAGCCAAAGACAAAATTGTCGTTGAGTGCCACTTTCCTTTCAAATAATACCGGTCGTAATAATCGGTTTTAGGAACAAAACCACTCAGCTCATTTGGTAAGTCAATCCCTGTTTTCTTTCCTAAACCAAAATTGGTAACGTAATTACGCCAAACATTATAACCCTCCTCGGCTGTCGGGTAGTTGTCTATAATACGTCTGAAAACATTACAGTAATAAGCATTACAAGAAGTTTGAATGGAGAATTCTAAGTTGACCGGCGATGAATGCACATGGCATCCCATTTTTCTGCCACTAAAGCTATATCCTCTGTAGCACGAGTAAAGCATAGAAGGTGTTAGCACTTGCTCTTGCAATCCAATTAATGCATTAATGCTTTTAAAGGTTGATCCCGGCGGGTATTTGGCCATTAATGCTCTATTAAACAATGGCTTTAATGTATCTTGACTTAATACTCCGTAATTTTTTGAACGCTGTCTTCCTACCAATAGATTGGGATCATATGTTGGCATACTAATCAATGCTAATATTTCTCCTGTGGAGGGGTCGATGGCGACAATGCTACCCTTTTTGTTCTGCATTAATTTTTCTCCGTAAGCCTGCAAGTCTGCATCAATGGTAAGCTTTAGGTTGCTTCCCGATACTGCGGTAGCATCAAACGCCCCATCTTGAAACTTCCCCTTTGGTCTATTAAAAACATCGACCATTTGAACCTCTTGACCTCTTTTGCCTCGAAGCACTTTTTCATAGTGTTTTTCAATACCGCTTATACCAATATTATCCCCAGACTTATAGTACGAATTGTTTTCAATTATCTTTGAATTTGCCTCTCCGAGATAGCCTACTAAGTGAGCAGCTGTTCGTTTTGGATATGTTCTGAGCGTTCTAGTTTGAACAAAAAAGCCTGGGTAGTTAAACAGCTGTTCTTGAATTTTGGCATAAGACCTTGCTGAAATTTCTTTCTCAAAAATGGAAGCCTTGTACCTGGAATAGTTTTTGGCTCTATTAAAGCGCTGGTCAAAACCCTCTTTTGTGATTTCTAATAAAGCGCAGAACCCGGCAGTATCAAAGTCTTCTTCAATAGCTTTTGGTACAACCATCAAGTCGTATGCAGCCTCATTGTACACAAGCAGCGTTCCATTTCTATCGTATATTAAACCTCTAGCCGGATACTTTACGACGGTGCGCAAAACATTATTCGTTGCATCTAACTTATAGTGGCTATCGATTACTTGGACGTAAAAAAGTCGGATTAAAAATATGATTCCCACAATTAAGAAAATTGCTCCAATCACGATCCGTCTAGATTCGTACTGTCTCATCTTCTATCTTCAGTGTTTGAACTAAAAACTTGGACCAAAATAATCATTATGAGACTAAAAATTGTGCTTGCCAGCGCTCTACCTAGGGTATCAAAAAACTCAGAAAATCTAAAAACTTCAACAAAAAACAGGAACGAGTGATGCAAGAGTACACCAATCGTTGCATATTGGAGAAACCAAACCCACCCTAATGCGCCTGCCGTAGGAGGCACATTCAACTCGTAACCATCTCTTGGCGCCAATACGTTTAACAAATACGGACGAATGAAGCCCAG
>ERZ1048068.3499-NODE-3499-length-10291-cov-4.527257_pt1 | contig 10291 bp, 9 predicted proteins | sample MGYA00383098_ERZ1048068 | MGnify/ENA primary metagenome ERZ1048068 (study PRJEB29581, sample SAMEA5548368) | metagenome | biome: marine; feature: coastal; material: water | depth 1 m | study: Short-term variability in the microbial, nano- and picoplankton... | reverse complement strand
CATTACTGTGGCCTCTTGCCAAAAGCAATCTATAGCTTGAACACCAAGGCATTGCATCTGACAAATGCTGTATCGACTGAATATTCTCTTGGCCAATTTTCTCGGGTAGAGAACTTAGTTTTGCTATATCTATAAGTTCTGTTACCAATTGATTGCGGCTTTATTGAAAATCGATTGAACAAGCATTTGAGAAATTTCTTCTATTAGTTCTTCTTCTACGGCATTGAAATCTTGAGTAGCATCAAAATCTTGGAAATTGCTAAAGGTTTGCTTGAAGGCACTTTTGGGACACTTTGGACAAACAAGCTTCACCTCTACTTTGATATTAAGCCTATTGAGCTGTGCATTCTCCGTAGCTTGAGCTGCTACAGGTGTTACGACATAATCTACTATTGCACCTGTAAAATGAAAATCGCCTCCTCTTTCCTCTATACTTAAGTTGGTCTCAGAGATAAATTTTTGCTTAAGGTCCTCGGTAATTTTTTGACTTAGTAGTGGTGACACGATAGGTGCATTATTCTCAAAGAATTCGACAGAATATGTCTGTACTTCTGCACAGATACTAGTACCGCTAAAGCTGTAAAACCCACAAGAAGGCAACAAAGCCAATGCTGCGAAAAGTGAGGCAAATACAACTAATCTAATTTTCAATTTCATATTGCTTTATTTTTCGGTACAATGTACGCTCAGATATTCCAAGTTCTTTAGCTGCTCTCTTTCTTCGTCCGTTGTTTTTGAGTAACGCTTTGCGAATCAATTCTTCCTCTTTCGCTTCTAGCGATAGTATCTCATTGTCGCCAACGGCATCCTGATCTTCTATTTCTACGTGGTCGTAAACATCGTCTGGACGTGTTGTTTCCACGGGAGAATAAGTACTAGACTCTGCAACGTTATTACTTGGGGAGAGTACACGTGATATGCTGGCTCTATTACTCTCTATAAACTCCTCACTTAATTCATTATTCTCCACCATTCCAAAAACTACTTTACGCAATTCCGAAACATCTTTTTTGAGATCTATAAGCACCTTGTAAAATATATCTCGCTCCGAAACATCATTGTCTTTAATAGTCTCCTTAAATATAGCTGGAAGATTATTCTCCGCACGAGCAGGCAAATATTTTCGAATAATATCGGCGTCTATTCTCGAACCTTGTTCCAACACCGCGATTTGCTCTGCAATATTCTTTAGCTGACGAATATTACCTGGCCAACGGTAGTTTTGTAATATCTTCTCTCCGTCTAGGCTAAGATCAAACGACTCTTGTCTGTATTTTTCAGAGGCATCAAACGCAAATTTTTGGAACAAAAGGACTACATCTCCTGGCCGATCTCTAAGTGGTGGAACAGCTACAGGTAGAGTGGACAGTCTATAATAAAGGTCTTCTCTGAACTTATTACGTTCTACTTCCGTAATTAAATCTCTATTGGTAGCAGTAATAATACGTACATCCGTTTTTTGGACCTTACTACTCCCTACACGTATAAACTCTCCGTTTTCCAGTACCCGCAGCAATCTGCTCTGGGTCTCTAGTGGCAATTCTCCTACCTCATCTAAAAATATAGTTCCGCCATTAGCAGCTTCGAAATAACCTTTTCTATTGTCGACAGCACCTGTGAATGCTCCTTTGTCGTGACCAAAAAGCTCAGAATTGATTGTACCCTCTGGTAATGCCCCACAATTGATAGCTATGAATGGACCATGCTTTCTTGAACTTAGATGATGTATAATTTTAGAAAAAGACTCTTTACCGCTACCACTCTCACCTTGTATATAAACCGTAAGTTCAGTGGGAGCTACTCGCATAGCTGTTTGCAAAGCATAATTGAGCTTTGAAGAGTTTCCTACAACCCCAAATCGTCGTTTTAATTGTTGTAAATCCATTAGTTAATCTGCAAAAATGGCAGATTTTTTTGATTTGATGGCAGATAAATCGATAAAATGAGCAAAATCAACTAACGGAGTAGAATATAATTGAAATTGTGCCTTAATTTGACTAGTGTAGAATAAATGTAAAAAAGCTTACTATCACCTAAAAAAGGGCAATGGTACTATCTCAAAGAATAGTTCCTTACCTTTATATCATAAGGCATTATTGCCTGCACACAATGTTGAGAGCCCCACCTTTGTAAATCCGTTAATTGTTTTACGAATACTTCATAACCTGTATTTTTGGTAACTTCTACTATTTGTGCTTGCAGGTTTGTGTTGCCTTGTATTTTACTCAATAGCCTATTGAAAGGATTAATTGAATTTGGTAGTTCTCTGATTTTAAAGTCTGTAAGCTTTGCCTCTTTAGCTGCAGATGCTATTGCTGCCTCTAGCCCTCCAAGCTCGTCAACTAATCCTATTTCTTTGGCCATTATACCTGTCCATACTCTACCTTGAGCAATCTCGTTCACTTGCTCTTTAGTCATATTACGCCCCTCTGCTACTCTAGTGAGAAACGTATCGTATATTTTGTCTATAATACTCGCTATATACTCCCGCTCCTCTTTAGTCATGGCTCTATCTATACGCCCTATGTCTGAGTGTTTGCCCGTACCTACAAACTCAAAATCAAGACTCATCTTCTCCTTTAATAACTTCTCTGCATTTGGAATAAGACCAAACACACCTATCGAACCAGTAACTGTAGTGGACTCTGCAAAAATTTTGCGAGCAGGCGTTGCTATATAGTACCCACCACTAGCAGCCACATCACTCATACTTACTATTAGAGGTTTTTCTGTGGCCAATAGTTTTGCCTCTCTCCAAATAATATCGCTTGCTAGAGAACTCCCTCCACGGCTGTCTATTCTGATTACCACTGCTTTTACCTTTTTGTCTAGTCGTACTTTTTTAAGTGTAGCAGCCATATCATCTGCCGCTATCTGCGTGCCGTCACCTTTGCCACCTACTATATCTCCACTCGCATACACTACTGCTATTCTATCACTTCCGCTTCCTTGCACTACTAGGTTTTGAGCATACTTTTGCTCTGAAATAAGTGGCAGCTTTGCATCTTCCTCTAATCCCATTCGGCTCTTCACTGTACTGTAAAGTTCGTCTCTATATACCGTAGCATCGATATAACCAGCAGCCACATAATCTTGCACACTTCTCAGTTTTAATTCATCTGCATCGGCCTTTAATTTATCTGTAGAGATATTTCTACTCTTTGATATAGCTGCGAGAGTCTCATTGAATACGGAGTTGATATATACCTCTATTTGCTCTCTATTCTCTGCACTGAGGTTTTTACGTGTGTATGCTTCTACTGCTCCTTTAAATTTCCCTGCTCTGACAGCCTGTACTTCTACTCCTAGTTTTTCTAATGCTCCGGCGAAAAAGGTAACCTGTGCTACCATGCCTGTGAAAGACATCTCTCCTTCTGGATTAACAAAAACACTATCTGCCACACTTGCTAAATAGTATGTAGGATAATAGTAGTAGTCTGCATATGCATAGATAAATTTACCCGATTCTTTAAAATCTTTGAGCTTGTTTCTTACTTCGCTTAGTTTAGCATAACCTGAAGCTACCGTTGTTAAGTCTAGTATAATACCCTTTATTCTGTCGTCTGCCTTGGCTTCTTCTATTGATCGTATTATCTCATTGAGACCTATTGGCAATAACTGTGAGGGATCTAATGCTGTGATCACAGCAAGAGGACTTTTATCCGATACATTATCTTGGAGCCCATAGTTTAACTTCATGTTGACCACGCTATTTTGTGGTATTCTTACCTCTGGTTTGGCGCTAGCCGCCGCACCTAAAATTAAAAAAATAGAAATACCAAAAACAACAAATAATACTAGGATATAACCCAAAGTAGACGCTAATACTAACTTAAAAAAACGCATATGCTCGATTGTTTACTTATAATTCTTTAATAAACCAAGACTTTAGAGGTAAAGACCTTTGTCTCAGTTTTAATCAGAACGAAGTAAACACCTTGACTATGTCCTCCAAATGGAATATCGGTTAAAGATGATGGAATATCGTCTAAGGTGATTTGTCTGCCAGCAGCATCCCATATCTCTACCTGAACGATATTGTTTGGAGCATCCAATAATATGATTTGCTGTGTTGATGGATTGTAGTTAGTTTTTAGTTTCTTGCAAGAAGCTTTAGTAGCAGAGAGAGTCCCTATAGTAAAGGTCACTGGTATAGCGATTACCTTTCCTACTTGTCTGTCAATGTCTATAGTTAGCTCATCAGTATACGTGCCGTCTGGCAAATCTTTGAAACCTAACGTAATTTTTGCTGCATCACCCACATTGGCAGTTGGCTCAATGCTATTGACAGTCACATTCCCGTCTCTGGTACGCACAGAGGATATGTTTGACATATCCTGATTTCCTGTATTTATGATATATACGCCTCTTTCAGTACTTGGGTCCACATACTTGAAATTCACTATTCTTTGTGCAGTCGTAGCGTCATATATGATAGGTTTCACATCTGTACCTCCAATTACATTTATACGTTCGATGAATTCCGGGTGATCAACAAAAGGATTTCTGTTTTTTTGGTAACCAAAGATCTTTTCATTTCGCTGTATTTCAGATGCTGAAGGAGAATAATCTAAATGCCACCGCTTTAATATGGCCTCTTGTCCATCTATGAAATTGCTGTAGTCTTGATATCGAATCACAAAATACAGCATCGCTCGTGCTGTAGCTCCTTTTTGTAAGTCTCTTGGTTCAAAAATGCTTCCTCTTAACTTACTTCCGCCTACTGTCCAGGTAGGTGTTCCTGTTACCAGACCAAATGGGTAACTACCACGTCTTCCATTTGCTGGATTATCTGTAGGGAACAGGTGATGAATATCAGCCCTTTCTGGCTCACGTTGGCTATAAAGACTCTGCGGCCAAGTGTGCTCACAATTAAAGTTGTTACTATTGGCCCCAGATCGCGTATTAAAAGTAGCCACCCTTCCTGTGTATACACAGGTTACCTTACCAGCTACATTATCAATGTCATCATACATTTTATCTCTTGCACCACTATAACCCAAGTTGATATACCCTGCAGCTAGTTTTACTTTCAATGCATCTTTCAGCTCTTGATAGCTTTTATTGAAGGTAGATGAATAATACGTTCCTTCATGCCTACCATTTCCTACTAAGTCGATGCGATGTTCAGATCCATCATCCAATACAAAAATCAACTCAGTATTGTAAACTACATTATGCTTGGGAGAAAAAGTGACACGCACTTTCTCTGTAGCACCTGTTGCTATGGTGGCCGTAGGAATACTGTACGTAAAATCTGTATTATATAGATTTACATCATCAATGACCAATGGCCCACTTGAACTGTTGGTTACATTCACTGCAAGCTCTTTGTCCGCAGTAGTAAGTACATCTCCAAAATCAAGTTGACTCAATGACAGAGTGACTTGTGACTGTGCGACAGATGCAATAAAAAACAATAGTATACCAAACTTTCTCATATTGCAAAGGTACATTATTCTCGTATTCAGATATATGCTTTACAAGTAATAATTGATGTAAGGTTTCATACACGAATGAAACATCAGAATCGTCTTATCATTAAGAAGTTTTTCACAAAAAGAAGAATGAGAAGGCAGGTTATCCTCGTAAAATTATCTTTGTATATGCTAACACCACTAACAGCAATAAGCCCAATTGACGGCAGATACAGAGGTAAAGTGCAAGAACTTGCTCCATACTTCTCGGAATTTGGACTTTTCAAATACCGTGTATGGGTTGAAATAGAGTACTTTATTGCTCTGTCTGAACTTGGATTGGATCAATTTCCTCAGATTGCTTCTGTCGACCAAAAATTTCTTAAGGGATTGTATAGCAACTTCAGTGAAGGAGATGCCCAGCAAATAAAAGACATAGAAAAGACCACAAATCACGATGTAAAAGCTGTTGAGTATTTTATAAAAGATAAATTTAAGGGCACCAAACTAGAAGAGTTTAGTGAATTTGTGCACTTCGGACTGACCAGTCAAGATATAAATAATACGGCCATTCCTTTCAGCCTACAATTGGGAATAGACGAAGTCATAATTCCAAATATTAAACACATTCATAAAAAGATGAATGCATTTGCGGATCAATGGAAAAGCATACCACTACTAAGTCGAACACACGGACAAGCTGCAACACCTACTACGGTAGGTAAAGAATTTGCTGTATTTGCTGAGCGAATTAGAGTACAGCTAGATACGTTAATAGAGACTCCAATTAGCGCCAAGTTTGGAGGAGCTACTGGATCATTCAATGCACATAGACTAGCATTCCCTCAGATAAATTGGCCGGCGTTTGGAGACAAACTGGTTACAGATCTTGGGCTGTTAAGAAGCTACCCTACCACTCAAATAGATCACTACGATCAACTAGCCGCCGTATTTGATGCAATGAGACGTATCAATATTATCTTCATGGATTTTGCTAAAGACATATGGCAATACATCAGCATGGATTTCTTCAAGCAACGTATAGTCGCTGGAGAAGTGGGAAGTAGTGCAATGCCACACAAAGTAAATCCCATCGACTTCGAAAATGCAGAAGGAAACTTAGGTATAGCAAATGCCCTATTAGATCACATGAGCAATAAACTACCTGTGAGTAGACTACAGCGAGATTTAACAGACAGTACTGTCCTTCGCAACTTAGGTGTTCCGCTTTCGCATACACTTATTGCCATAAAAAGTTTGGACAAAGGGATGAATAAACTCATACTTAACAACGAAGCTATACATGCAGACCTAAATGGAAACTGGGCGGTAACTGCGGAGGCTATACAGACTATCCTTAGAAGGGAAAAAATAGAGGGTGCTTACGAATTGTTGAAAGGCTTAACAAGAACCAATGATGGAATAAATGAACGAAGCATTTTAGAGTTTGTACAACAACTTGCCGTATCTGATTCCGTAAAAATGGAAATCAGTGCTATTACCCCATTCAACTACCTCGGATATGCTGCAGAATAAGAAAACATTGGTACTGGGGGCAACACCCAAGCCAGAACGGTATGCTTATTTGGCTACAGAAATGCTAGAAGACTATAAGCACTGTGTACTTCCATTTGGAGTGAGGAAAGGAGCCATAGGAGAAGTTGCTATCCTGAATGAATGGCCCCGGGACAATGATATAGACACGGCGACCCTATACATCAACCCTAACCGACAAAAGGATTTCTACGATAGAATACTTACCTCAAAACCAAAGCGAATCATTTTTAACCCTGGCACAGAAAATCCAGAACTGCAAAGACTAGCAGATGCCAATGATATTGTCACACAAAAGGCTTTACTTTAGTACTATTGCAAACAAAACATTACTAACAAAAATGAAAATAAAAAAAATACTTTTACTACTATTTGCTGCATCTACTTTGGTAGCTTGCTCCAAAAGCAAAGCGGATAAGCGTAATGCGATAAATAAATTACAAAAATCTGAAGCAATGGGCACAACCGAAGGCTTAAACCAATTGGCCATTTTGCATAAGGAATATGGCATGAGCTACGATGATGCAGAAGGGAATAACTACTTATATGCCGCCGCGCAGTATTACTTTTATGAAAAAGAATTTGATGAAGCTAAACCACTACTCGCAGCGTATATTAATCGCGACGACAGTACTGAACAATTTCGTAATGCAGCACTCAACCTAGCTGTATTGTTTGCTAACAAAGCTGATTTCTCCTCTGCCGACGACCTCATTTCAGCAGTACTTGAAAAAGGTCTTCCGTCTGCTGCTCAGTGGCAAGATATTATTAAACTATATGAAAATAAGATTGCAACTAAAGCAGACTTAGAGCCGCATGACTATGAGAGGCTCTCACTTGCATATACTGCAGCAAACCGATTCAGCGAGGCTACAGCTAGTTTACAAACCGCTATACATGATTTTCCTGCTTACGAAAAAAGAGCGAATCTAATGTATAGAGCAGGTTTTGTTTGCTGGGAATACGCCAAGGATACAAAAGCCGCTAAAGTTTTTTATGAAGCATTTCTTGCTGAATATCCAAATGATCCCAGGACAGAAGAAGTAAAAATAATTCTGAGTGCCGGTATGCTCAAAATGAGCGACGAAGCTATAATAGAGATGCTAAAAGGAGAAACTAAGTAAAATGCCAATAGCACTCATAACAGGAACTACCTCCGGCATAGGAAAAGCTACAGCGCAGACTCTGGCTGCTGAAGGCTACGACCTTATCATAAATGGACGCCGAACAGATATTCTAGAGGCACAATCAAAAGAGCTAGCGCATACTTTTGGTATCCGCGTGCACTCAATGCAACTCGATGTCAGAGACTCTGATGCGGTATCATCCTTTTTTGCGGCCTTGCCAGAAGAATGGAAAGCCATAGATGTATTAGTAAACAATGCTGGCCTTGCGGCAGGATTGCACGACATAGAAAATGGAGACTTGGACCATTGGAACCGAATGATAGATACTAATATTAAAGGTCTACTATATGTCTCCAAAGCCATCATTCCACTGTTAAAAGAAACAAAAGGACATATCGTGAACATTGGTTCTATTGCAGGTAAGGAAGTATACCCAAATGGCAATGTATACTGTGGAACTAAGCATATGGTGGATGCATTAAACAAGGCAATGCGTAGGGAACTTGCAGTAGCAGGAATAAAGGTAAGTAGTGTAAACCCAGGTGCTGTAGAAACTGAATTTTCTATTGTACGCATGGATGGTGATAAAAATAAGGCTAAGAATGTGTATGATGGATTTGAAAACTTGATAGCTCAAGATATAGCCGATGCCATCTGGTTTGTACTGAGCAGACCAAGACGTGTGAACATAAATGAGATGATTGTAATGCCAACGGCCCAACCAGAGGCAGCTGTTGTTTTGCGCGACCAGGGCCTCTAACTTATCTATAAATAAGAGAAAAACGATAATTAGTAACCTGCAGCTCCAGCTAGTCTAGTGTCTCTACTGTGTATAGTCATCAATGGAATAGTACTGACGTTTACCATTTGCTGAGCGTATGTACCCATAAACACACCTGCACTCTCAGTTTCCGTCATCATCAGCATCAAACCAGCATTCATCTCTTCACCATACTTGACGCACACCTTCGGGACGTTTACACCATATTCTTCTTTTACAGTACACGGTATATCGCGTTCTGACAAGTATCTCTCTGTTTGTACCACATACGACCTTACTCTCTTTTTCGTTTCACTTCCGCCATCTTTAGATACACCTAAAATATTTACAGTCGCGCCAAATTTTTTAGCAATCTCTATACAATAAGGCACTTTTTGTCGTGTCGATCTAGAATCTGCTAAGGGGAGTATAATATTTTTTAACTCAGGTGAACTCGCTCCTTCTGTTACACTTATTACAGGGCAGTCAGACCCACTCACTATTTTGAATGCATTGCTACCCATAAGTCTAGTTTTCCAACCTTTGCTGGAATGAGAACCTTGTAGTATGAGGTCATAATCCCCCTCCTTTTCATACTTTAGTACTTCTTGAAACACAGAACCTGACAATTCCTGTATATCTAAATGAACTCCATTATCGGCAGAAAAACCTTTCAAAAAAGTTAAGGATTCTTCCTTATCACTCTCCTTGTCATCAATTACTAAAACCGTTATAGATGAGTTAAACTTCAGAAATATTCCTAATGCACTTTGTAAAGCAGATTTCGCAGCAGGGCTGTTATCATATGCTACTAATATTTTTTTGAAAATCTTTTTCATCTGTTAATTAGTTTCCGATAAAGAAACGAAAAAAAAGTGACTATAAAAAATATTTCGCCATTAACTTCAGTGTTGGTAACATATTATTAGGTACAAATCGTTTCGAAAGACTCCTCTACGTTTTAAATAATTAGTACTATTCAGGAATCAATTTTTTTTAAACGCGTTGAAAAGTTTCTTAACTAACGCCCTCATAGTGAAATACTCTGACCGTATGATCTTAGGAGTATTAGATGTACACTTTAATGTGCCTGTTTAGCATACTCAGGGAGTTAGTTTAAGACTGATCTACGAATAGATGAACCATTTCCCGAACTTAGTTAAACCTAAATTTTAGGCCTAAGTCATCCATTTTTTTCTTGGTACTCTCATCCATCTGCAGCTTGTACCTTTGACTAGTAGCCTTTATGGTCTTGCCATTATTATTTATTCTGAAGCCCAGAGATACTTTACCACGTTCGTCCACTAGGTCAAATAAAGACGTCATCAGCTCTTCGTTCATCTCATTGGCCTCTATATATATGGTCACTTTTTTAAGTTGACTTGATACGGTATCTTCTAAGAAAGTCAGTTGCTGCAATCTTACATCTGCCT
>ERZ1048068.3498-NODE-3498-length-10291-cov-14.446659_pt1 | contig 10291 bp, 11 predicted proteins | sample MGYA00383098_ERZ1048068 | MGnify/ENA primary metagenome ERZ1048068 (study PRJEB29581, sample SAMEA5548368) | metagenome | biome: marine; feature: coastal; material: water | depth 1 m | study: Short-term variability in the microbial, nano- and picoplankton... | reverse complement strand
GGTAACGCCATCTGTCACTCTGGACATCGTGCGTATCCCTGCAAAACGACTACGGTCAGGGATGGTAATTGTTTTGGTGCTTCCATCACCATTAGTAACCGTAATCGTTTTTGAGGGCATAATTTAGTAGCTGATATTAGCACCCGAACCAGAAGAACCAGTGTTCACGGTCGAGCGACGTACTGTTAATGCAGACGTACCACTTTTCTTGGATGTCTGTCGTTTCTTTAGAGACTTGTTTTCCACCTTCTTAGCCGTCTTCGTTGGAGGAGGAGGCGGAGCTGGTGGTGGTGCTGGGTCTGGGATTTTGGGAGCTGAGGTACACATAATTAACTCTTGTTTAGGATGTTTTCGTTTTGTAGTTTATGTTGATTTTTAAGATAACGAATGACGGAACGTTGACCGTAATAGAACATCAAAGCGTTCTGTCCTGTCGCCGTATCAAAGTCATCCCTTAATGGGAACACTTCCTCTAACTTATTGATAATAGAGGAAGAAATTGGAGGTAAATCGTTTTCGACCTTCATATTAGTCCCTCTCCTTCCGTCGTTCCAGCATACCAAGAGCAATAGCTGAGTAGCCAATTAGGTCTTTGAATATGTCCGCAACAGTGTCACCCTTAGTTTCAAGGGATAGCCCAGCATTACAGAAGGACTTGAGCCTCTGCATCTTGTCTCCGATGCGAACCGAGAGCCCTACGAGTGGGTCTACCCCAAACTCATTAGCCTCATCGAAGTTAGCAAAGGGATTAGGAGTGTCAGCACCACCGGTGTAATCATTGTTCTTCTTACGAGTAAGAGTGACAATGTCATTGAAGGTATCTGCTTGGAAGGTAAACCACCACTCCTTGTCGTGATGACGAGCAGTCTTTAGGTCTTCCTTGGATTGATACATAATCGTCATACCCAACCATTCAGCCACAGCGTGTTCAGCCTTAGCTCCCTTACTGTACTGCCATCCGTTCAGCATATACATATGGGTAGCACGAGCCACTATGTGCTTGAGGTCAGTCTGAGCGCACTCACGCACAGTGATTTCATTTAAATCAATGCCCATAGCCGCAGCGTGGTTACGACTTAACTCAGCAGGGTTGATTACTTCATATCCCTTCTCCTTAAATAGGTGCGCTTTCTCATCAAAGGCATCAAAGTTATAATCCTTGAGCCCTGTCATCGGTCCTGCGATGTAAACGACTTGGTCGCCTAAGCTTATTTCTGGTTGTTCTGTTTTGTAGGTGTCCATAATTGTACTTCGTTGTTTGTGTAATCTTTGTTTCGTAGGATGTATGCGAGGCGAGCGTTGAGTAACGCATCATCTTCTGTTTGGTCTTTGCTTTCGTAGATTTTAACTACGCCGTCCCAGTTCCAGCCGTGCTTATCAAGAAGCTTAACGGCGGTCTTGGGACCAACTCCTTTGAGACCTGCGTATCCATCTACTGCATCCCCCATAAGGGTCTGTGTCAAATGATTTCGGTCAGCCTCTTCCTCGGTCAACGTCTTCAGCTCATCACGGAGGAAGTTGTACCAAGTGATTGGGAGAGTAGCGAAGTCCTTGTCCCCAGAGACAGCAATAGTTGTGTCTGGGTCTTTGGTGCAGAGGATGCCAATCAAGTCGTCAGCCTCAATGCCTTCCTCTAAAAGCGAAGGGTGACGTTCACGTGTCTGCTCAATAATCCCAGAGAGGGCTAAAGGCTTACGCTTACCACCACGGTTCGCTTTGTATGCTGGGAATAGCTCATATCGGAAGTTACGCCTCGGACTGAATACTAACTGGTAGGCGTCCGTCTTAAACTTCTTACACAGGGATGTGATGAAGTCGTCGAAGTAAGCCAACGCAGCGTTCACATCCGTGTGGAGTGTCCAGACATTGTCGTCCCATTTAGTTTCCACCTCGTTACTGAAGGCGGCACGGTAGGCGAGCATATCGCCATCTATGTATAGTGTTTTCATATTAGTGTGTTTCTTCCTCGCTTATCACAGGGGCAAAGCTCCTATAAATTTCTGCTTTTTCCTGTGCCTCTTGAAGCTTTTTAATTGTTATACGTCCGTTTAAAAAATCATTAACGCTTTTCATTAGCATTAAGAATTGATGGTCGGTTTTTATTGCTATTTCTTTGTTTGTCATGTCTGTATTAGTGTGTTTCTGACCAGTTTTTGCCTACGCTGAATTCACCGTCCAACGGGCAGTTGAAGCCAAGGACTTTGCCAGCCTTAGCGAGAGCATTTACAAAGCAACGACCGAGAGCATCTGCGTGCTCAGGAGCGCAACTGAATTGAACTTCATCGTGGATATTCCCGTGGAGTTCGTAGGGTTGCCTAGCGGAGTCCACAAACTCAACAAGAGCTTGTTTCATTACTACCGCACCAGCAGATTGAAGGAGAAGGTTCACAGCAGAGTGAGGACTACGACAAGGTAGCTCACGTCCATCAAGACCTCGGAGGACACCTGTGGCTTCCACACGTTGCTTAACGGCTTCATATAGCTTCTTGATGGATGGTGTCTTCTTCATAAAGGAAGCCTTGAGAGCTTTACCTTGTTTAGCAGACCCACCAACAATAGAACCAATCTTGGCATCACCTGCGCCATACAGGAAAGCGTAGATAAATGTTTTTGCGTCATCACGAGTAGGCAATCCAGCCGCCTTTTGGTTGGCTGTGTGGATGTCTCCCTCAAGGATTGTTCGACCGTATTCTTTGTCTCCAAACATAGCGAGGTAGTGAGCGAGGCAACGTAGTTCCAGACCAGAAGCATCAGCACCAACAAGTACCTTACCTTCTGGGGCAGTCCAACAAGAGCGACACTCCTTACCATAAGGCGCACGTCCAGCAGGAGTCTGAGCCACGTTAGGGGTTGAGTGTGTACAGCGTCCGCTAACAGCACCGTTGGTGTTTACCCTGCCGTAGATACGACCGTTGCGCTCTAGCTTGAGCCACGCTTGTTTGCCCTCAGCCACTTGACCGAGACGCTTGGATACCAACAGATATTCAAGGAGCTTCAGAGCTGACGGAGTACCAATACTTTTAAGTACAGGCTCGTCAATCTTAGGACGCTTACCCTCGAAGGCTGCTGGCTTCCATCCTTGTGCCATCAGACGTTCACAGATTTGGTCACGGCTGTTTGGGTTGAATGGAATCTCCTTGGTACGGTTTGGTCCCTTAGTGATTTCCTTAGCCTTCCAACCAGCGGCAACCAGTTCCTTCTTAGTCTTAGCTGTTGTGCCGTTCGGAGCTAACCACCAGTGACTTTTCATCTCAACCACAGCAGGACCGAAGACCTTAGATACCTCCTCGGAAATCTCAGCACGACGAACCATAAGGTCAGAGGTGAGCTTCTCAGCTACCGCTAAGTCAAAGGGGAAGCCATTGCTTTCCTGTTGTCTGATGATAGTTGCAAAGCGGTGCTCAAGGATAAGCATACGTGCATCTGGATTCTTACTTATTAGGTGGTCGTAGATACGATGAGTAACTACAGTATCCTGTTTACAGTATTCAGCCATAGCGGGCGTGAATGTTGACCAGTCCTCGGTTTCACCGTGGGTATCTTTGAGTACACCGATACGATGTCCCCAAGCTTTAAGGCTGTGGGAACCAATCAGTGTTTTATCAAAGCCCTCACGTAGGAGGTCTTGGGCGCGAACGTCTGGGCAGATACAGCGTGCCATTACAGCAGTGTCCCAAACGGTGTGATGACTAAAGCCATACATCTTGCGTAGGGCAGGGTAGTCAAAGCCAATGGAGTTATGACCCACAATGGCGTCAAAGGAAGCTAGAGCTTTGAGTCCATCCTGAAGAGTATCTCCAGAATAAACCTTGGCTGTTCCTTCGCTATAGATAGCAAGACAGTGGACATCAGTAAGGTCGGACAGGTTAGTCCAATCGGTGATGCCATTCGTCTCAATATCAAAGAATCCTATTTTATTCATTTTTGTGTGCTTGGTATAAGTGTGGTTAAGGGGAGTAAGATACCCCGTGAGGTGTTGTTATCTCCCCCTCGCACATCCCTCTTGGTTTTCTTAAAGGGCTCAATGAGGTCTTTAAGTTCTACAAGCGGAATGAAGATGATAAGGGACTCAACAACGAAGCAGTAATAATCCGCTTCGGAACGGTCTACGCCAGAGACTTTACCTCTGGACATATACTCAACAAATACATTGCCCGTCTTCTTGGCAAGCATATCTTTTTTAATCTCTATCTTTTTTTCAGAGAGCAATGCGCCAATTTCCTTTTCGGCTACTTGTCCTAGTTCTAAGTCGTGTCGAAAGTTCGAGCAGTATTTCATATATTAGAAGGGGTTCTCGGTATAATGTTCTTCGGACATTGAGCCCGATTGGGGGTTGTAGTTAAGAGCACAAGCGATGCCTGTTTCTCCAGAGAATCTATTCTTCAACACACGGAGTACCGTCTTGTTACGGTCTTCTGTGTCTTGTTGATTTCGTTCCAAGCCAATAACCATATCGGAGAGCTGGGCGATGCCAGCAGAGCCACGTAGTTGAGCTAGGGAAGTAGATGCACCCTCTTCGTGTCCCTTACCTTCTGGACGCTTGAGGTGGCTTACAAGGATAAGCCCAAGCTTAGTCTCTTCAACTAATGCACGGAGCTTGGTCATAGTGTTGTCAATCATACGACGTTCATCACCATCCCCCATACCAGACACCACAATACTAAGGTGGTCGAGAACGAGGTAGTCCACGTCTAAGACCTTAGTCATATAGCGGATGTGAGATATGAGGTTGTCGCTGTCTAGAGAGCCCCAGTGGTCGTATAGAAAGCAACGTCCAGACCCTACAGTAGCTTTGAAGGCTTCGTTGTAGGGTTCGCTAGGTGTGAAGTTAGGGTCAAGATGTAGGAGTTCACCCATTTCGAGTCCAATGATGGAGTTCGCCGTCCTTTCAAGGGACTCCTCAAGTGCAACGTAGCCAACCCTGTGGTCAGAGTGCTTTAGGATGTCGTGGGCAATAACCTTACAGACGTGACTCTTACCAATACCAGACCCAGCACAGAACGTAACAATCTCTCCTTTGCGGATACCGTGGGTAAGACGGTTGAGTCCTGCAAAGGGGTAGTCAATTGCTGTGAAGTTCTTAGGTGTGGTGAGGCGTTCATATAACTCACTACCATCAATGATGTCGTCAGGCTTCCAAGGCTTAGCATCCCACATAGCACTAACAATCTCAGACCCACGTTTAGCCATAAGCAGTTCGTTAGGGTCTTTCATAGGAAGTCGAGCAATCTTAGTCTTACCTGCTGGCAATAGGTGGCATACTTCTTCAGCCGCTTTGCGTCCCTGCTCATCTTCATCGAACATAAGGACAACCTCGTCAAAGGAGTCCAGCCACTCGAATTGGTTCTTGAATATTGTCTTGGCTGATTGTGCGCCTGTGGGTAGAGAAACCGTAGGCCATTTGCCTTCACCGTTCACCATCGCCACAGAAAGACAGTCTACTTCTCCCTCTGTGATAACTACCTTGCGACCACCATTAGGCCACAGGTGTTGTCCAAAGAAAGTTGAAGGCTTACCCTTGCAGGAGAACCTCTTGTCTTGGAAGCGTAGTTTCTGGGCGATTAGTTCACCCTCTAGGTTTCGGTAGTTAGCAACGTGGCAAGGCTCCCCATTAACGGAAGCGATGTGGTAGCCATACTTCTTACAGATGGCGTTGGTTAGTCCTCGTGCAGGGATGTCTGAAACCTGTCCAGAGACAAAGCCTAAAGGTACACGAGAAGTAGGAGGAGCTATGCTTGAGCCGCCTCCCTTTGGGTTAAATACACCACAGGAGTAGCACTTGGTGCTTCCGTCGGTGTTGATAGTAAGTGCGTCTGTGCTGTCGCAATCTGGGCAAGGTTGGTGTGTTTGTGCAGGTGTTAGGTTATCCATTCTTTTGGTATTGTCTTGTGAGCCCACAGAAAACCGTGCTTGTCGCACCAGTCCCCGTATGTGGTCTTGCTCTTCTTGTTTAGTGTGTTGTGTGCGTTCTGAAAGCAAAATCTTATATCCATCTCTGGGTTACATTCTCGCACCCGTAAATGTTTGGTGCGGTCGGCAGGTAGCCAGTAACCCTTGGCTTCAATAATCACTCCGTTGGGGAGTATGAAGTCAGGGGTGTAGACACACTCTCGTGTGTACTTGAGCTTTAACGTCTCGTAGTCGAAGGGAGCCCCCACCCCTTTCAGGGTGAGAGCGAGTCTTTCTTCGAAACGGGAACGATAAGGGTTAGAAGTTGATGCCCGCGGGTTGCGCGGTTTCTTCTTCTTGGAACGCTGTATCCAAGGATTCGCCATCGTTAATGTAGCCGTTCTCTTCTTCGGTGAAGCCGAAGGAGGAACTACTGCCGTTGTTGTATTCGATTAGTTCGAGGAGTTGGACAGCTTTCAGTCGCAGGGTATAACCAAACCCCTGCAAATCAGTGTACCAAGTATAAACCTCGACGCTTAGTTTTAGTGTAGAACCACTGCCGATAGCAGGGGAAGTTGGAAGCTTCGAACCTTTCGAGTCAAAGACTGGAATGGTGAAGGTAAGCAAACCTTTCTTGGTCTGCCGTTGTGCCACTTGTTTGGCATAGATTTCGAAATCACCGTCAGGAGTGATACGAATAGGATTGGAAGAAGACTTCTTTAGCTTCTTACCTTTTACTCGGCACTCTGCATCATACTCTCGCTCAACGATATCGGTCACTTGTTTTGTGAACGCTTTAAATGCCGCCTCATCTACGTGCAGTTTGCACGAGTAGACGCCATCTTCGTTGAACTTTGTATCAGGTGTGTCGATACGTGGGTACACTGCTGTACCTTTAGGTGTTGTCAGTACTTTACTCATTATTTTATCTTTATGTTTTGGTTGTTGTTACTCTCGGTTAGGAGAAGAAATATGGACTTTCGAGAACCTCGCTGAGGTTAGCGTTGCCGTATTCGGGTGTGTCTGGAAATTCGATGTCAGGATGACTCTCCTTTAAGTTGTGTCGTAAGACTTCAAGTTGGTCAACCTTAAAAACAGAATAATATTGTTCTCTGAGAATACGGCTGAGCTTGTCACAGTTGGAAGCGTGTGTTCCGTAGCTGTCGTGAATCATTGCAAAGTCGTAGATACCTTGCTTGTTACACTCGACCACAGTCTTGGTTAGGCACGCAGCGTCTAGGCTGTGAACATAGTTAGGACTGATGCCTTGCTTCTGACGGCGAGGGGAGATGTCATCTGTGTCTTTGTACCACTTGATGTACGTCCCTGAGCCGTTAATCTTTGTGCTGACATTCTGTGCTGTTGTTTTCTTGTAAGATTGGAGAACAGGGAAGCCTGAAGGAGAAGTCCAACTTACAGGCTCCCCGTGTTCTGCTAGTGCTTTCGCACAGGACTGTAACCAATTCATACAGTCCTTGGGCTTTTCGAGGACTTCATTGATTGAAGACCACGTCAGCTTACTGAGGTAACCAGTGACTTTATAGCGTTCATCTTCTGTGAACGGGTTGGCGCGTCTGGTTTTACGCATTGTGTCTTGATACCATTCATCGACGTAATCCCGACAACTGTAGAATGTGCCACCATAAGGCCACACCATTGTCGGACGCTTAGCAAGCTTACGGTCGATACCGAATTGTATCCACTTATCTGCGTAGGGGTGATTGTTTGCTTTGTCTGCCTCTAACTTCTCACTGACGAGGTCAGAGACAACTCTATAAATATCTTGTGGTTCAGAATCTACCATTACGTTGGTAGCTCTTGCCCCATATTCGTCCCTCATCAACATAGAGAGAATTTGGAGTCCGTTGTTGCTGGCATCCAAGTTGACGGGGAGGTGACTTACTAGCTTACCTGTCTTCTTGTACTGCCCCCACTCATTGCACCAAGCAAGGAACTGGAAGGGCTCGTCAGCGTCCATCCACTGAAGATTGGTAGTAGGACTCTCGTGGATTGCTATCGCCGTCTGAGCGAAGTCCTCAGCCCATTGTACACGGTTCTTGAGGGTAAGCTTGTCGTTACCATAAGTGTTAGCACCTTGAATGGCTAACCAACCTGCATCAGTCTCGTTTCGTATCTTCTCACCACGGTGGAACTGGAGAAGTCCTCGGCTGATGTCAGGACCTTGGATAGAGAGGAAGGCAGGGATGTTGTACAGGCGACCACGGAAGTCTACGTGTGACGGATAAAAGAACCGTTTACCCGACAACTTCTTAGCCACATATAGTATCTTACTGACAAGCAGACGGCGGCTGGTATTAGATAACCTGCTGTTATAAACCTTTGCCGCCATCCGCCGCCAGAGAGTGTTGGACTCTTCGTTTTCTTTAAAGTCAACGGGGACAGGTGGGAGGTCTTCCTGTTCACGAGAAGGAAGCCCGTCCACGATGACATTGTTTTCCCAACACCACTCCATCACCTTGAGGACTACTGGGTTAATAGTCCACGGGGTTTGCTGAACGAGGTTAGTTGCCTCCATTGGTTCAGGGAGAGAACCCTCGATAGACCGAAGGTAATCCATGTTATTCGTTTTAATGAATGGAACTTTAGGTAAGTAAGTATGCTGTCGGTCATACCCTCCGTCCCAGATGTTAGTCCAGCAAGCAGGAAGCTCAACGGTCGGTAACCAGAACGGTTCAATAAATTCTCTGTTGTCATTAAACTCCTCAATCCATTGTAGGGTGTCAGCAGTTGCGTTGACGTAGCGAGTAGGACGCTTACGTCTCTTCTCAAGAATGTAGGTGTATTCGATGAGGTTTGTGGATACTCGGACAAGCTCCGTCATCTGGAGTCCAAGGTTCAGTTTGTCTCGGTGAGCCCACGGCTCCCAAGCAATCATCAGTCCTTTTTCTGTCTCGTGTTTCATAGACGAACGAACGTGACGAACCTTAGCGGCTGTTCCTTTACGACGAACTGCACCCAGAAGAATGCCCTTACCTTTGGCTTCATTGTTAGCCACAAGAAACTTACAACGAAGCTCGTCCTCTACACGGGCTCCAAGGAACACGGCGATTGATGATAGTGGTTTTTTCTGCGTGATACAGTCCAACAGTACCTTGATGCTGATGTAGCTGAGAACCTTTGGGTCAAGGTCTTGCGAATCGACCTGAAATCTGGCTTTGTTATCGACCTTGGCTAAACCCTTCTGCCAGTCGGTTATTGCTTGGTTGAGAGCAGGAAGTCCTGCACGCATCAAGCGTTGTCCGTATGGCGTCTGTAGCTCCGCTTCACGGGACTTTGCTGACTCAACCTTGGCACGGTATCTACCTGCCCCAAGTGTGGTCATGTCTTCGTTAAGTTCGCTTTGGTTAAGTGTGGTCATATAAAAAATTTGTCAGTGATTTGTCAGTGGGGCAAGAAAAAGTTAAAGAGTAAATCGCATAAGTATTTGTTTAAAAACCCTTATATTTCAATAAGGTTACAAGAAGAGGTGACAATAATCGCATAGGTGATGCACATATGAATATCGTAACTTTTTTTGAAACAATGTCAACGTATTGATTTACAACAACATTTTGATTTAATTGTCACCTCGCACTTGCCTCTTTTTTATCTGTTTTGGCAAAGTTTGTCAGCGATTTGTCACCTTTCTTCTATTTCATCCGCTAAGTCTAAGATGGCTTCCTCAATACTACGAGGAGCAAACTCAGATGCGTGACACAATCGAATCATCACACGAAGCATGCCCGTTGCTGTTAGGTCGTCGAAGGGTTTTTCGATTGTTATAATATCTTCGTGGTGTTCTAATGTTATTTTCATAGGTGTTTTATGTATGGCTTTAAGCCGTGGTTATTCTCGCAGTAAGTCTTGTTACCTTTGGCGTCATACTCACGCCTCTCCCAGTAGCCTTTACTGTCCTCGTAGTAAGTCTTGTTACCTTTGGAGTCATACTCCCACTTGCACCAGTAACCATCGCTGTTCTCGAAGTAAGTCTCGTTACCGTTGGAGTCATACTCACGCTTCCGCCAGTAGCCCGTACTGTCCTCGTGGGAAGTCTCGTTACCGTTGGAGTCATACTCACGCTTCTGCCAGTAGCCCGTACTGTCCTCGTAGTAAGTCTCGTTGCCGTTGGTATCTTTAATCTCGATAGGGAAGCTGAAGGCAATCCCTAGTTCTGTTAGTGTGTTGCTTAGTTTTTTCATAAGCTCGCTGTTCTCAGCCTTCAGCTTCTCAATGGTATCCTCTAGGCGTTTGTATTCTGATTCGTTGGTTCTCATAGGTGTGTGTTATTGGTTGTCTTTAAGTTTGGCGCGTAGTTCCGCTATGTCTGCTTCCATGAGCTTAATAAGGCGCTCTTGGGCTTCACACGCTTTGGTCATGCTGTTGAGCCCTCGTGTGAGCAATT
>ERZ1048068.3497-NODE-3497-length-10293-cov-4.396660_pt1 | contig 10293 bp, 10 predicted proteins | sample MGYA00383098_ERZ1048068 | MGnify/ENA primary metagenome ERZ1048068 (study PRJEB29581, sample SAMEA5548368) | metagenome | biome: marine; feature: coastal; material: water | depth 1 m | study: Short-term variability in the microbial, nano- and picoplankton... | reverse complement strand
GCGCTTTTCTCGCAAGGGGCTTCATGGATCCCATGAAATAAATATGTAGGTGAACCTAGTGCCTTGATAGACGCGTCCGTCGGCAATATCAGATTCGTCGAGGTGGCTTTGAAAATCCTCAAGGGTTTCCCAATCGTTTTTCCAAAATTTTGTATTTTCCATCTTAATTTCTTGAATGAGATGTGGGTAGAGCGCCACTTTGAGCGGGATGATAAAGGGAAACATCGAATTTTCACGTTTTAGTAAAATATCTCCCTCGAGAAGAGCTAAAGGATTCATCCCAATGAGTGCTGGAAAATCAGGGTGGTTGACGACAGGGTCAAAATCACGAATCGCCTTTACAAGCTGGACATAATTAAGCGCTCCCGCAGCTCTCACAAATTTATCGTCGGCTGTTTTGAGTTGAACACGGAAGATTTCGGGGCCGTGTTTTTTAAAATCTTCCAATGAATCGTCTTGATGCATAATCCGACCCCGATTCATGACAATCATGTGAGAGGATCGGTGCGGGATTTTTGGGCTTTCTCCTTCCGGGAGAATCCACCAGGAAGGATTGCCGTTTTCTCCCAGGGTGGCGGAGATTAAATTTGAGGAGAGATCCTCTTGCTTGTCGGTCCAAGCGAGGCTGGCGTCTTTAAATGGGCTGTTTCCGCTAAGGCAATATACTTCGTATTGGTCCTTGGGTCCCGCTTTGCGGATCTGCCATTCGCAGTAGTCGTGGTCATGGAGAGTAATAAAGGGACTATGGTCATTCTGTGGGACACCATCTTCCTGGAACCGAGTGTAAGTGAGATTGTGTTCGTGAAGATCAGGAAAATTAGGGTCGGCGCAAAAGATCTGGTAAACATCTTCTTTTCCGGAGATTCCTACGAGCTTCCAGAGGCAAGGATCACCTTCGCGAATGACCGCTCCGGGATGATTGTGTTGATTACTAAAATTACGGGTAAAGCTGAGTTCCTGATAGCGGTAGAGACAGCCATCAGCGAGAAAGAGCCGGCGGTTTCCCTCGAGTGGATGGATAGATGGTGGGGTGGGTGGAGGATCCAAGTCACCCCGGACCCTCTCAATCTCTTCGCTGATTTTGGTAGTTGGGAGGGGTGGATCGTAATCACTCTGCTTATTTTGAACCTTTTGAAACACTAGAGCAGCGCTCCCAATTAAGACGAAGATGCAGAGTGCCATCATTAATCCCGGTCGGAAGCGCCGAACTCCATTATCGATGGGGTCGAGTTTGCTCATTTGATTCGTCGGATGGCAGAGTTTGCGGAATAGCAGAAGATGATGAGAGTCAGAAGTGCCTGACTAGTAACAAGAATGATTAAAGCCCAAAAATCTAGTCCAAAAATCTGGCTAAAGGAAAATCGAGCGGAACCCAGTTGATCAAAAACTGAGGTGGCGTGTCGAGTGGAGGCGAAGAGACTACTCCAAAAATTCCCTTGTTCGATTAAGGTGAAGCCGGAGTAGTCTATCTCATTCAAATCAAGACTGTGGAAGGGATGGGTAAGGCGCGCGTCGTTCGCTTCTCCAGCAAAGCCGGTGGCGTATTTACTGAGAAGAACATGGGGAAGGAGAACGATAGGCATCATGGTAACGGCGCCCCGCTCGGAGCGGGCTAGGGTCGACAGTAAAATACCGATCATGGTTCCCGAGAAGCAGACTATTCCTAGTACGAAAAAGTGCGAAATGAAGTCACGAGCATCGAACCAGTCCGAAGATTCCACTGCGTTTGGGTCGATGTTAAAAAGGGAAACAAAGAACCAAGTTGAGACGCAAAGAAGGAGAGTACTAAAGAGCACCATTAAGGTAGCAAAGGCGGATTTGGCATAAAAAAAGGAGAATTTTCCAAGCCCGCTGAGTTCATCAATAGCGTAAAGCGCACGGGTTGAAATTATTTCCCGGATCGTTAGCGACATTCCAATCCATAAAGCTGCGATCGAAAGGAAGAAGTTAATGAAGCGAGGGCTGTTGTTTCCGTGAAGTGATTGCGCGAATACGATCAGCCCGGCCAGGAAAATGGGCAGGATGATGGTGACGCCCGCGGCTCCGTAGTCACGGAAAGACTGGCGGGCAGAGCGTCGGAATATCACTCCGAAGTGATGGAGGTTCCACCAATCACGACTGGCGTCATTAGAGTCGATATAGTCAAAAGATTTGATTGGGGTAATTGAGGTGCTTTTTTCAAATAGATCTGCTTCAGCAGTGGTGGTAAGCCACGTTGGGACATCTTGGTAATCCGCTCTCAGCTTTCCCCCTTTCTCCATTACGAGGACACGATCGCAAACTGCAAGTGTTCCGGGCAGATGGCTGGTGACCACGATGGTTAGTTTGTGGCGATCACAAAGCCCCCGTAAAAGCTGCATTACTTCGTAGGCTACCGGTAGGTCAAGGCCACTTGTTGGTTCATCGAGTAGAAGAATGCGAGGGCCGGAGCAAAGGGCCCGAGCCAGAGAGAGGCGGCGCCTTTCTCCGCCGGAAAGTTGCGAAACAGTCTTTCCAAGAAAATCCTTTGAAAGGTTAACAGATTCTAGAATTGAAAGATGACTGGCATCGTGACCGGAGAAGATCAGTGCTTCTTCAAGGACCTCACCGACTTTGGCGTAATCCGGGAAAAGATCTTGTTGAGGAACATAGGATAGGATTTCAAGAAGAGACTGGTGATTGGCTCCAGAAATCCGGGTGGCCTCGTTTCCTGCAATGATGGAAACGATTCCGAGATCTTTATTCTTTTTGCTGGGGGGGCGCAGTCCAAGAGTTCGAAGTAGGGTTGTTTTACCTGCTCCGCTTGGTCCGATGAGCCCGGTCAGCGAACCAGCCTCGAGATGGAGTGAGAGGTGGTCAAGAATCGTAAGGTCATTCTGACGAATCGTGAGCCCCTCAATTTGCAAACCAATTGCGCTCTTAATCATCGCTCTGTTTTCTCGCCAGTAATTTCTTTGCGGGCTTCGGTAGGGTCCTTGGTAGCGTAACCTTTTATAATGATGCGGTAGCTGGGCTTGGTTTTAAAATTTTTCTCAAAGAGAACGTGGTCAGTACTCTTTCTTTCGAGCGAGACTTCTCCGGTTAGGTTGCCTTCGACAATGCTGTGAGTCTTCAAGTTATAATAAAGGGAGCCGCGCGCGGCCCAAGTTCCGAGCACTTGGTTTTTGTCGGTGGAGCCGGAAAAGACAACCTTACCTTTCACGATTTTTAGGCGTGTTTCATCGCCGTAGGTTGAATCGCGCTTCAAGGTCAGGGTGCCGCTGACATCAAGATCGTTACTGGGCGCCAGCAGGTGGGCGATGGTCTTGACATCAACATCCCATTCATCTGGACCATTGGGATCAGTATCAGGAAGAAGGTAAGCTTCACTGTAGACTGAAAAGTTTTTAACCCGATCTTCCCTCTCTTTAGAAAGGGTGGCCTTAGTTTGAAAATCAACGAGCCCCTCACCGGCTTCGTAGGTGTATTCAGCTGTAAGACCTTCATAGGCTTCAAGGGGTTGGAGCTTAGCCTCGAGGAGGTGTTCTTCGAGGCCTTGCCCGGTCATGCCTTTAACGGCAAAATTAATCCGCGAGAGAACTTTTTGGCGATTGATGTCGCTTTTCAACCATTCCGCGGCGCGATCAGTGGCGATGTCGATTGCGATACCTTCCGGACCGGGAAGTAAGATTTTTCGTGCTCCTCTGCCTAGAATGCCGACGGCCGGTGGGAGATGGAGATCCACGTCATCAAGAGCCAGTTTGACTTCAAGGTCGCGGGCTGTGAGAATTTCCAAGCCGACCACGACTTCGGTATGATCCTTGGTAACGGATTTTACTTCGCGAACAAAATCGGTCTCGCCTTCGTGAATGAGGGTGATTTTCTTCCCGACACCCCAATCTCTATCTTCGATTTGTCCCTGAACTGTTGAGCTGACTATTGTCCGATAAAACATGCCTTCCTCAAAGCGGGAGAGCTGCTCTGCGGTGAGGACGTTTTTAATAGGGTTATCATTACGAAAAATAAAAAAGATCGCGATAGCTAGCGCGAAAACGAGGAGTGCGATGGTAGAAAGGAGTTTCGTTTTTGAAGACATGACTTTGTGAGTATGTATAGCAGGCAGACAAATGGCCTGTTACAAAAAAGAGAAAATTTGCAATGGGGGATATCTTGCCATTTCGGGGCGTTTATGGATATTGAAAAAGTGATCAGTTTGAGTGGCCAACGTCCTTTTGCCCATGGGAATCATCGTGAAGTTTATCTCCATCCCGAGAAAAATGACCGGTGTCTCAAGTTGATGACCGAGGACTGGCATAAATGTGATCGATGGAAGAGGGCAAATTTGCTGGCGCGATTCTTACGTCCAAAGTGGTATTATCATGAGAATGAGGGAGAGTTACATTTTTCGCAGGTCTTGTCTCGGCGAGTGGGGCCTCCTGCTTGGAACTTCGTGGCTCATGCCTATGAAATGGTCGATTCAGATTTGGGGCCAGTGCTGGAAGTGGATCTTATCACAGACTTCGACGGAAAGGTTTCTCTCTCGCTCAAAGAATATGTGTGGCAACATGGTTTAACTCCCGAGTGTGAAGCAGCATTAGAAGAATTTTGGCAACAGCTCGACAAGCATTGGGTATTTGTAGAAGCGCGACCTGACAATCTTTCCGTGCAGGTAAAAGCGGATGGAAGGTGTCAAATCTTCGCCATCGATGGTTATGCCTTTGGCCAGTTGATTCCATTGGCAAAATGGTTCCGAGGGGAGCAAAAAAGGGTTTTTCGTAAACGGCGGAGGAAACAAGATCGCGTATTGAACGAAATTCTGGGGAAACGAGAGTCTGGGGAATCTTTGAAAAGCCAAGGTATCCAAAGAAAGGATTGAGCGGATCCCGCCAATTTCTACTGGCGATTGAGAATGTAGATGGGATCGCCTAGCTGGTTTCGTTGGTATTGGGTAACTTGACCACTGCGAATGAGGGCCTGGAGGTGGGAATTCGGGTTTGCGGTAGGGTCGAACTTGCCGGCTGATTGTTTAAGGTAGGAGACCAGTCTTGGGGCCTCGTCGATCTCGAGGACTGGGCAGCCGGTAGTGCAGGGAATACGGCCTATTTTTCGCTGGGCGCGGCGCTGGTAAAGCATTTCGCTAGCATTGGGATTGTAAGAGTGAATGACGACGCCGTTTGGAACATAGCCCCGCAGCGAGGGGTCTGAATGGGTCGGGGGATAAAGAATCTCGGCATAGATCCCACTCACCCCCCTTTTTGAGTCACCGGTTTGAATGGAAGAATCTGCATTTTTAGCAATTCGCACACCGCCCATAGTAAAGAAACCAGGGGGAGTTTGGGCATGTGCAATACCAAGGCCGCGTTTACCGGTCCCACAGCGAAGGGTTTCGTAGGTTTCACCAGTTTGCAAAGAGACAACATTCATCTGCTGGGTAGCTGGATCAACCACGTAGATCCATTTTGGATCGTAGTTTGGATACCCGACTTTTCTTTGAGCCAAGATAGTGGATTTGATGGTAGGCCACTCGATAAGAATGGCTTGTTTAGTGGATCGCTTTGGGGCTCTACTGGCAGAGCATGATTGTAGAACCAGAAGGCTGGCGAGTAAGAAAAGTCCTTTGGCTAAAACTGTCATACTGAGATTAAGGCACGTGGAGCCTCCGCTTCAAGGAGTGGGGTGAACCATTGTAATAGCTTAAAACTATTCATCATCGGAGAGATTTTTCTAAATATGTCGGATATTATGGAAGGGCATCAAGATCTGCTTTAATCGTAATTTTTGGATTTGGGGAGGGGTTTTCCACTAGGGTGGTGCCTTGGTTAAGAAGCTGAAGAGCAGAAACCTCATCGGTGATTTGGGTATCGCCGGAGGAGACGCTCTGGTAAGCTTTGTGGATGAGGTCTCTCGAAAAAATCTGGGGTGTTTCCATAACCCAAAGGTTGTCCCGAGAGACTGATTCCGAGGTGATACCTTCCGGAGTAGCCCGCTTCAATGTTTCGGTAACCCGCCGTGCGAGGCTCGCGGCCTTGGTTTCTTCAGCGGCGGCGAAGGTAGCACGAATTGACTCTGGTGAAACAAGGGGGCGGGCACCATCGTGAATTGCAACGTGGCTAATTTCGTTTTTTAGAGCCATAAGGCCGGCGGCTACGGAGTCGGACCGTTCCCTGCCTCCATTAACGCGGTTGAGTTTTGGGCCAAGGTCGGCCAGCCAAGCAAAACGATCGGGCGGGGTAACAACAATGACTTGGGCGATTTCTTCGAGGGAAGAAAAGGCGTGAACACTATGCCAAAGAATCGTCTTACCCCTCCACTGGGCGGCGAGCTTGTCAAAGCCCATGCGTTGTGAGGATCCAGAAGCGACGATTATAGCGGCGAAGCTCATTGAGTTGAGGTGTGATTTCAGCTCGGATCGCTTGGTGTTATTGGCCCATCTCCCGAACTGAGTTACTCGGCCTTCAGGAAAGGTGCTTCATTACTTCTTGGGAGAGGGTCTTGCCGTCGACGCGCCCGGCGGTCTTCGCTTGCACGATACCCATGACTTTTCCCATGTCGGAACGGCTGGTCGCTCCCGTTTCGGCGACAGCTGCGGCCACAATTGCTGAAACTTCCTCAGAGCTCATGGCGGCGGGGAGGTATTTTTCGAGGACTACGATTTCCGCTTTTTCTTTTTCGGCGAGCTCGGAGCGCCCGGCATTTTCAAATTGCTCGATTGAATCGTTACGCTGTTTGATTTGTTTCCGGACGATGGCAAGGGCATCGGCTTGTTCGATGACGTTATCTTTGTTGCCGGATTCGATGGCGGCGTTTGTGAGAGCGGTTTTGAGAGCGCGAAGAGTGGTGAGAGCCACCGAGTCTTTGGCTTTCATTGCGATCTTAAGGTCGTCCATCACGTTTTCTGCAAAAGTGCTCATAGGGATGTTCTGGCCGGAATCTTGCTCAGGTGCAAGCACGGGTCTTGCGAGAGTGCAGGATTATGATACGGATCGGTTGTGAAGAATGAGGGCATCGGAGGATATCTCTATCTGGCATTTATCGGCCTAGCGCTGGCTGTGATGGGCGGCTTTTTTGTTTTTGTTCTGGGTCGTGGATACATCCGGGCGAAAGAAACGCAGGAATGGCCCAGTTATCCTGCTGTCGTAGCTGTTTCCGAGCTAGAGGATCGCCAGATTGGGAAGGCTAAGGAATATCGCCATAAGTTGGTTTATGAATATCGGGTCGATGGGAAGTTTTACCGGGGAGAGAGGCTAAAACGCCGGGAAAACCCGTATTTGAAGAAAAAAAATAAAATAGAGCCCTCCGTTGAGAAGTTTCCGGTGGGAAGCAAGTTGGCAGCTTTCGTAAATCCTAATGATCCAACGGAGGTCCTTATCGAGCACGAAACGAGGGCTCCGGGATATTCAATATGGTTCCCGGCCCTTTTTCTTTTGGGAGGTTTGGTGGTTTTCTTTCGGGCGCTTTTGAAATTGCGTCATCGGGGTGGTGCCTGAAGTCATGATCGAGCATGAGGCAAAAAAACGGGCAATTCCTTCATTTTAAAAAATGACCAAAAAACCTCCCACGCAGGGCGAGGACTCACCTTAATATTTAATAAAAGTTAACAACCTAGTTGTCAGTGTTCAAAATTTGGGTATATTATAAGGATGAAATCTATCGTAGTCTTCATGATTGCTTTAGTTCCTTTGAAAGGAATTGAGATCAAGGTTGATTACCGATACGATAGCCAGGGGTTTTTTGATAATCCTGCTGCGAAGGTTGTCATCGAGGCTGCCGCCGCCCGGTGGAGCCGGATCGTGAACCAAACTCTTCTTCCCGTTGATATGAAGGATGAGGAGCTAGTTGATGGGCGATTTGAAATTATTCATCCGGGGACGGGTGAAAATTATGTGCTGAGTGCGGCTGCCAGTAAGGCGAGTGATTTTTATTTCAAGGTGGGACAACCCGCTGCTGATGAGTATCTTGGAGGGTTTTCACTAGATGAAAATGTTTGGGTTCTATATGTCGGAGCTCGAAAGCTGGATGGCGCGGGCCGCGGAGCTCCGATTGGCGGAACTCGAAATTTAGCCTCGGTTTACGCTGATCCGGAGAGTTTTCTCAATCGCGGTTTTAATCTTGGCGTGAGCTCACTTACCGTAATTGGTGGAACTATTTCATTTGATTTGGATCGGAATTGGAGTTTTGGATTTTTGCAGCCAGATGGTGGCACGTCTTTGGATTTTTATAGCATTGCGGTGCACGAAATCGGTCATTGCTTAGGGTTAAATGCCCGGTCGGTTGCAGAGTTCCGTGATTTGATCGTGGAGGATCGGTTTGTGGGGGAAAATTCAGTGGCGGCTCTTGAAGCTGATACTGGTGGGGAGGTAGGTGGGCTCGAGATCGTCAAATCGTCGTCGCAAGATTATCATTGGAGGGATGGTGAATATCATTCAAAGATCTTTCCTTTTGGAACACCCTTATACTTTGGAACAGTGGGTGCGGGCAATTTGCAGGATCTTCTCATGGAGCCCGTTTTTAATGTGGGTGGGGATATCACACGGCTTGAAATTACAAATGTAGACGCCGCGGCTCTCAAGGATATCGGCTGGAGTGTGATCTCCGAAGATCCTCCTCGGGGTCCCGATTTAGACCTCGAAATCGGGACCAGCAAAAATGGGGGACTATCAATTCGGCTCATGTCCGAAGTCGGCGCAATATACACTGTCCAGACGTCACCGGATGGTTGTAGTTGGGTCAGTGTGATACCATCTTTTGTCGGAGATGGGGGGCTGCTCTCTTGGTCGGATGGGCAAGAAGGAACCCACGATCCCTTCGGTCCGGCCTCTTCTTTGGCTCATAAGTATTATCGCGTCATCAAAGATTAATTCGCGATTGTGAAGCCTCGGCAATTTGCGAGTTCGTCAATGTCCCAAATGCGGTGTTCTTTAATCAGCCCGGCGAGTTCGGATTCTTCGACGATCTCGGTAATAAATTCGTTTACTTCCTCCTCGTCTCCCATCACTTCAAGTTCAACCGTTCCATCTTCCCGGTTTCGAACTGAACCAACGATATCGAATCCAAGGGCAAGCTGTTTGGTGGTATAACGAAATCCCACCCCCTGAACTCGGCCGCTGAAACTGATCCGTTTGGCCGAATTCATTTCTTCGGCGAGTTGGTAAAAGTTAAGACTGTATCTGACACTGTCACTTCGGTCTTACGCGGTGCTTGCGCCTCGTGAAAGTGTGGGATCATTGAGCGTTCCACCTCTGCCTTGAGGCTTTTGGCCGATTTTTCATCTGCTAACGCGATCTTCCAAGTGAGAGTGAATTGCTTGTCTGGGCGACGGCGCAACTGGTAACGATCCCCACGCCATTGCTCTGCCAGTAATCCGGATTCGTCCATGCCAGCAAAGGGCTCAAGCCATAATCGGAGACCTAGTTCTCCAATTGTATTCTCGTATATGATCTCTGGTCCGGAATTTGGAAAAGAGATCTCAACTGCTCCACGCTCTTTTTGATTCGGGTGCAGAACTGCGGAGGTAGTGGTCGGGGGATTCTGGAACATCGTGGCCCACGCTTCACGGGAATCGATAAAAAAATAGCGAGAGAAATCGGCACCCTCAATGAATGGAAAGTTACAAAACCCTTGAAGTGCAGGCTCAAGGTCGTTGAGGAGTTGCTCCCGGGCGGGTTCCGGTTCATTCCAATCAGCTTCATTTACGGCGGTGTTCCGACGAAGAAATCTCGCTTGCTGAGCTGCGGCGGAACCTGTGTGGACAGCTTCCCAGGCTTGCCATTCATCGCGCGAGCCCCATTCTTTTTTGGGATGGTTTTGGTAGGCTAGAAGTTGGCCAAGAAGGCGAACCAAAACTGAACGATCAGGCACGCTCATGGCATCGAAGTTTTCCGAAAGGAGAATTTGCTGTTCACTGAGATCGCAGATCCCTTTGACTCCACTGCTGTTGACAAAGAGGAGCTGGGTGAAGAGTCGTTGATTCGGAGGAAGGAGCCCAAGGAGCTCCCAGGCAAGCCCTTCATTTTCTAGGTCAACTTCGCCATGGATGAGGCGGAGGTTTGCGTGGGCGGCGTCCCTGATTTTGGTGGGGGAGGCTAAGCGAACATTGGGGGCTTCCAGAAAGACCATATCATAGTCTTTCTCGACCCAAGATATAATCTCGTCGGGGACCGGGAAAGGGCCATTAGATAGCATGGAGCGGACTTGAGCGAGCTCGTCTTCAAGAGTGTCGACACGCTGCAGCAATTCAGAGTTTTCAGCACGCAAGGTCGCGGCGCTATCGTTGTCTAATGTGGGTAGACTCGATTTTTTCCAATAGTCCCCGTAGAGACAGCCGCCAGCTGCCAA
>ERZ1048068.3496-NODE-3496-length-10294-cov-5.347886_pt1 | contig 10294 bp, 7 predicted proteins | sample MGYA00383098_ERZ1048068 | MGnify/ENA primary metagenome ERZ1048068 (study PRJEB29581, sample SAMEA5548368) | metagenome | biome: marine; feature: coastal; material: water | depth 1 m | study: Short-term variability in the microbial, nano- and picoplankton... | reverse complement strand
TTTTAGCATAAAAAACAATATGAAGTAACAAATCACCAAGCTCCCCTTTAATTTCATTTAAATTTTGATCCAATATAGCATCAGCCAATTCGTAAGTCTCTTCTATTGTAAGCGGCCTTAGAGTTTCCATAGTTTGCTTTTTGTCCCATGGACACTGGGTACGTAATTCGTCCATTATGGTTAGTAAGCGGTCAAAAGCCACTAATTGTTCTGCACGCGTTGTCATCTATTCTAATGTTAAGTTGCTCAGTTCACTACTGGCAATGTTGAATTCATTTACTATATTTTCTACAATGGTAGACACAGGTAAAACCTCATCAATAAATCCTGCAATTTGTCCAATTTCTAATTCTCCTTCTTCTAAATCTCCTTCAAACATACCTTTTTTGGCGCGACCACGTCCCAAGAGTGCCTTAAGTTCTTCTGTGGTGGGTTTCGTTTGATATAATTCAATGAGGTCATCATAAAATTTATTTTTTAAAAGTCGAGCAGGGGTTAATTCTTTGAGTGTAAGTTGAGTTGCTCCATCTTGAGCTGCTACAACTGCATTTTTAAATGCTTGATGTGCGGAAGATTCGGTACTGGCAACAAATCGACTTCCAATTTGCACCCCTTGGGCTCCTAAAATCATAGCAGCCAACATCCCTCGACCAGTGGCAATACCACCTGCGGCTATTACGGGGATAGAAACGGCCTTGCAGACCATTGGAATGAGAGCTAAAGTAGTAGTTTCTTCACGGCCGTTATGACCACCTGCTTCAAACCCTTCAGCTACAACTGCGTCAACACCAGCTAACTCTGCCTTTTGCGCAAATTTCACACTACTTACGACATGAATTACAGTAATTCCGTGTTCTTTTAGCCAATGTGTCCAGACGTTTGGATTTCCAGCAGAAGTGAATACAATTTTTACACCCTCATCAACAATAATTTGCATGATTTCTTCAATATTAGGATATAGCAAAGGAACATTAACACCAAATGGTTTGTTTGTTGCAGCTGCACATTTCTGAATGTGTTCACGCAAAATATTGGGATACATAGATCCAGCACCAATAAGTCCTAAAATTCCAGAATTTGAGGCTGCTGAAGCTAATTTCCATCCACTATTCCACACCATCCCAGCTTGAACAATAGGATGTTTTATATCAAAAAGTTTGGTGATGATATTGTTCATACGAAAAGCACTGTTAAAAAAAACAATAATACAATTTAAGAAATTACGCCGGAACCAACTAATTCGTCATTCAAATACCATGCAACAAATTGCCCTTCGGTAATGGCTGTTTGAGGATTCGAAAAAGTGACATAAAGTCCTTTTTCTGTTTGATATAGTACTGCATCTTCGAGAGGTTGACGGTAGCGGATACGTGCCAATACACTCAGTTCCTCTCCATGCGTTAAGGACAAATCAGGACGAACCCAATGAAGATCGTCGTTAGGAACAAATAATGTAGAGCGCAAAAGTCCTGGATGATCCTTGCCTTCACCAACATAAATTATATTATCCTCTACATCCGTATCAATCACAAATAAGGGTTCTTTGGTACCCCCTACTGCCAAACCTTTACGTTGTCCTTTAGTGAAAAAATGAGCCCCTTGGTGTGTCCCTATGACAGAACCATCAGATTTAGAATATTTGATTTTTTGTGCTGCAAATGCTAATGTTTCTTCTTTTGAGTCAACTAGTGGTGGTGTTTTACTATAGGGTTCAAATTGATCCGAAATTGCAATAATAGTGCCTGCTTTAGGTTTTAATTTTTGTTGTAAAAAATCTGGTAAACGTACTTTCCCTATAAAACATAATCCTTGAGAATCTTTTTTATTGGCTGTAACTAAGTTTAATTCTTGCGCAATTTCTCTAACTTCTGGTTTGGTCAACTCGCCAATAGGAAAAAGTGTTTTGGCTAATTGCTCTTGTGAAAGCTGACACAAAAAATAAGACTGGTCTTTGGCATTGTCTATGCCTGACAATAAGCTATATATCGGTTTTTCTGTTCCATCACTAACTACTGCTTTTCTACAATAATGGCCTGTAGCCACAAAATCTGCACCTAATGAAAGAGCTATATTCATAAAGACATCAAACTTGATTTCTCTATTGCACAACACATCAGGGTTTGGTGTTCGACCTTGTTCGTATTCACGAAACATATAATCCACAATACGTTCCTTGTATTCTTGGCTTAAATCTACAGTTTGAAACGGAATTTCCAATTTTTCAGCTACGAGCATAGCATCGTTGCTATCGTCTAGCCATGGGCATTCATCAGAAATAGTTACGGAATCGTCGTGCCAGTTTTTCATAAACAAGCCAATCACGTTGTAGCCCTGTTGCTTTAGCAAATAGGCTGCTACGCTTGAATCAACTCCACCAGAAAGACCAACAACTACTGTTTTCATGCTGCAAATTTAATAAATATAACCCGAGAAGAAATTTATCGACTATTTTTTACGACGCTCTTGAGCTGCTTTTTGTTTTTCGGCTTGTTCCATTATTTCAGCCATTTTTTTCTGAAATCGATTTTGCTTTTTTGGCTTGGCTTTACTGACATTTATTTTAGCCAAGACTTTTTCTTCATCAATAATATAGTTCTTGATGACGAGCATAATACCAATACTAATAAGGTTTGAAATGAAATAATAAAGACTCAAACCAGAAGCATAATTATTGAAGAAAAACAACATCAAAAGCGGCGAGAAATAAATCATATATTTCATCATCTTGGCCATGTCTGGCATACCTTCTTGTTGCGGTTGGCTAGCCATATTCTGACCTGTGGTCATACGCATGTAGAAGAAAATTGCAATGGATGCAAGTATGGGAAATAAACTGATATGATCACCATAAAAAGGAATATTGAATGGCAATTCTGCAATAGTATCGTAGGAACTTAAATCTTCTACCCAGAGAAATGGTTTTTGACGCAATTCGAATGCAATTGGAAAAAACATGAATAAAGAATAGAATACTGGTATTTGAAGCAGTGCAGGCAAACATCCACTAATAGGGCTTGCTCCTGCTTTGTTTTGCAAAGCCATTTTTTCTTGGTTTGCTTTCATTTTATCCTTCTTGTACTTTTGTTGAATCGCATCCAATTCTGGCTTCAATATTTTCATTTTTGCTTGAGATAAAAATTGCTTGTACTGAACAAATGAAAGTAATATTTTGACCATTATAGTCATCACAATAATGGCTATTCCATAAGACAAAAAGCTACTGAGCCAAGCATATAGCGGACTAAATACGGCTTTATTGATCCATCCAAAAATTCCCCAACCGAATGGTATACTGCTCTCTAAATTTTTGTTGTACTTCTTTAAAACCTTATCGTAGGTAGGTCCAAAATAAAAACTCATATTTTGGGACAATTCTCCACCAGTGTATGAAATTGGGAATTTTGTGTTATAACGCTTCGTAAATACAGTATCAACGGTTTCATCTTCTACCAAATCAAAAGAGCTTATTTGTGCTTTTTTAAGGGGTGAATCGGGAACCAAGATTGAGCTAAAGAAATGTTGTCTGTACGAAATCCAAGAAACATTTTCTAAATCTTCTTCGTCCTCTCCAGCTTGGGAAAGTTTGCTAGTTTTATCACCATCAAATTCATAGGACAAACGTGTGTATCGATTTTCAAAAATTATACTTTGATCTTGACGAAGAGCTTTTAGATCCCATTCAAAATTTGCTTTTTCACGAATATTGAAAACCTCTGAAAGACCTTGAGATCGTATGGCAAACCCCAGCATATAATCGTCAGGTGTAAGGGTGTACTGGTACTCTAGGTATTGATCTTCCGATACTTTCAATTTCATTGATAAAACCTGATTGTCGCCATCATTTCTTAAAGATGGTTCAAAATATAGATTAGAAGTATTCAATGTGCGATTGTCCGAATTTGAGAAAGTCAAATTGAACCGAGCAGTACCATCTTTTATAAGGTAAACTGGAATGGAGTCATAATTCACAAAAGCTTTCAGTTTAACTTCTGAAAGCCCTCCGCCTTTGTTGTCAATTTTTAGTGCTAATACATCATTCTCAAAAGTAGTAAACTGATTTTTTGCAGATGGAAGTTGTAAAGAATATGCAAAATCACCAATTTGAGATTTTTGTTGATCTATAGAATTGTTTTGGGAATTTTGACCAAAATCAACTGTTGGTTCTTGCTTTGAAACAGCATCAGTTTGTTCTTGCTTTGCTTGTTGTTCTGCCGCAAGTTGTTCTGGTGTTGGTTGATTTTGCCAAAGCATATACAATAAAATCGCTCCAATGAGTAGAAACCCAATGAGTGAATTTGTGTCTAATTTTCTTTCTTCCATGTTCAGTAACTTAATTGGTCAATTGTATGCCAAATTAGATATTATTTTTTAATCGGATGATTTATTTTTCAGTGCTGCCTTGATAAATGCCTTAAATAATGGATGCGGATTAGCTACAGTACTTTTATATTCGGGGTGGTATTGCACACCCACAAACCATGGATGTGTAGGAATTTCCACAATTTCTACAAGCCCTGTGTCGGTATTAACCCCAGTTGCAATCATCCCTCTAGCTTCTAATTGAGTTTTGTATGAATTGTTATACTCATAACGGTGTCTGTGGCGCTCTGCAATAGTGTCTTTATCATAAGCTTTGTGGGCTATTGAAGAAGATGATAAGGCACAGCTCCAGGCACCTAAGCGCATAGTGCCACCCATATTTACTATTTGTTTTTGGTCTTCCATCAAATCGATGACAGGGTTTTTGGTCTGTTCATCCATTTCAGAAGAATTTGCGTCTACAATACCCAATACTGTTCGAGAAAATTCAATAACAGCCATTTGCATACCAAGACAAATTCCAAAAAATGGAATGTTGTTTTCGCGTACATAACGTATGGCTTCAATTTTTCCTTCAATTCCACGTTCTCCAAAACCTGGCGCTACAAGGACACCATTTAATCCTGATAACATTTCTTTTGTATTGGAAGGTGTAATGTGCTCTGAATGAATGGATTTCACATTAACTTTGACTTCATTTGCTGCACCTGCATGAGTAAAAGCTTCTAAAATAGATTTGTATGAATCTTGTAGTTCTACATATTTACCCACCAAACCAATGGTGACTTCATGACTAGGGTTTTTATGTCTTTGCAGAAAAGTATTCCAAGAAACTAGATCGGGTTTGTGGCGTTCGAGATTGAGTTGATTCAAAACGACTTTATCTAGACCTTCTTCTAACATCAAATTAGGGACATCATATATAGTTGAAGCATCAATGGATTGAATTACACATTCAGCTTTTACGTTGCAAAAACGAGCGAGTTTGGTGCGAATCGATTGCCCTAATTCGTGTTCAGTACGGCATACCAAAATATCGGCTTGTACTCCACTTTCCATAAGAGTTTTTACACTGTGCTGTGTGGGTTTGGTTTTTAACTCTCCTGCGGCAGATAGATAAGGAATCAGTGTGAGGTGAATGGCTAAAGCATTTTCATTCCCCATTTCCCATTTTAACTGGCGTACAGCTTCGACATAAGGTAATGATTCGATATCCCCAACTGTACCTCCAATTTCGGTAATTACGATATCAAAATCTCCTGATGAACCCAGTAACTTGATACGCTCTTTAATTTCATCCGTTATGTGTGGAATAACTTGAACCGTTTTGCCTAAAAATACGCCACGGCGTTCTTTGTCGATAACACTTTGGTATATTCTACCAGTGGTTACATTGTTTGCTTGTGATGTTGGAACGTTAAGAAAACGCTCATAATGTCCTAAATCTAAATCTGTTTCTGCACCATCATCTGTGACATAGCATTCGCCATGCTCATACGGATTTAGAGTTCCAGGATCTATGTTGATGTAAGGATCAAGTTTTTGTATCGTGACACGGTAACCTTGTGCTTGTAGAAGCTTTGCTAGAGATGCTGCGATGATGCCCTTTCCTAAGGAAGAACTCACACCCCCTGTGACAAAGATGTATTTCGTTGTGGTTTGTGTCATTGTGCGCTTTTAAACGCAAACAAATTTACAAATAACTATTTAAATTTTATGAATAAAATTGAGTTGTTTGTAAACAATTTTATTTTTTCATTTTATTCTTACTTACAGCGCATAAAATGAGTTTTAAAAATCTATTTTACACCCACCAATTCAACGTCAAAAATAAGATTAGCATTAGGGGGAATTGCTCCACCAGCTCCACGACTGCCATAGGCCAATGCACTAGGAATAACAAACCGTGCTTTTTCTCCTACATGAAGTAAGGCGATGCCTTCATCCCAACCCGGAATTACTTGCCCAATACCTAAAGTGAATTCTATAGGATCATTTCTTTTGTATGAGGAATCAAATACTGTTCCATCTGCCAATTGACCTTTATAATGCACTGAAACTACATCATTTTTTTTGGCTTGTTTACCATCTCCTTTTTGAAGGATCTGATAGCGAAGTCCACTTTCAGTTTTGTTGAATCCACTCGCTAGTTTTTCGAGTTCAGCTTCTACAGCTGCCTTTTCAGCTTCAATTCGTTTTGCTCTGGAACCTTCAAATGTTCTAAATGCTTCTATGGCATTGAATGCTTCAGCATCTGCACCAATGGCCAAAATTTCTAAAGTCTCTATAGAGTCGCCCTGTTCTATACGATCCACAACAGATTGGCCTTCTATGGTTTTTCCAAATACAGTATGCTTTCCGTCCAACCACGATGTTGGTGTATGGGTAATAAAAAACTGACTACCGTTTGTTCCAGGGCCTGCGTTGGCCATAGAAAGAATACCGGGCTGGTCGTGCTTTAGTTCTGGATGAAATTCATCATCGAACTGATAGCCGGGATTTCCTGTTCCAGTACCTTGAGGACAACCCCCTTGAATCATGAAGTCTGTACTTACTCTATCAAATTTTCAACCGTTATCATGTGGTCCCCCTTGTTTTTTAACCGATTTTTCTAATTTTCCTTGAGCGAGTGCTACAAAGTTACCCACTGTTCCGGGTGTTTTTTGATATTCTAAATGTACTAAAATTTCTCCTTTGGAGGTTGTGAATTTGGCGTAAAGACCGTCTTGCATTAGTTCTAAATTTTATCTGAATTTTTTTAAGAAAAGCAAAAGTAAGGAGGTTTTAAAAAAGAATTAAACTAAAAATGAAATTTTTGAGGAATTAGTTTGCTACTTCACTGAAAAACTTAATGCGGTAAAGACGAAGTTCTTCATCGTCATAATCGCCATCAAATTCTTCAATGGCTGCCTCAATATCATCAGTGTCAGATTCCATGAAATAGTCATGAATTTCTTCTTGTTGATCTTCATCAAAAATCTCATCAATCCAATAGTTGATGTTTAGTTTAGTTCCTGAAAAAACAATGGATTCTAGCTCTTTTATAAACTCATTCATTTCCATGCCTTTTGCCGAGGAAATATCTGTAAATGGTAACTTTCTATCTATATTTTGAATGATGTAAAGTTTAAGCGAAGAATTTGATCCCGTAGATTTGATGACTAAATCTTCAACTCGGACAATATCATTCTCATCTACATAACGCTTTATGAGTGCTACAAAGTCTTTACCATAACGTTTTGCTTTACCCTCTCCAACTCCATGGATATTATGCAATTCATCAATGGTAATTGGGTATTTTAACGCCATGTCTTCAAGGGAAGGGTCTTGAAAAATAGCAAATGGTGGTACGCCCAATTTTTTGGCATTGGATTTACGCAAATCTTTAAGCATGCGAAATAAGGTCTGATCTGTTTCTATTTTAGTTGCTTTATTGTAAGATGATGATGCTTCGCTAACATAATTATGGTCCTCTGTCATGGAGTATGACTTTGGATTTTCTAAAAATTCAAGTCCATCATCCATCATTTTCACAACGCCATAAGATTCTATATCCTTTCTCAATAAACCTGAGACCAAAACTTGACGAACTAAAGCCATCCAATAATTGCTTTCTTTTGATTTTCCACAACCAAAGAAAGATTGCTCGTGTGTTTTGTGTGAAATAATCAGAGCATTCTCTTCACCAATAATTACTTTTACAAGATCTTTAATCTTGTATTTTTCTTTGGTCTGCCGAACTGTATTGAGTATGAGAACAACATCATCTTTTGCTTCGATTTGTGGTTTTGGATAACGTGCATTGTCATCCATATCTCCTCCATCACCTGTTTCATTATCAAATTCTTCGCCAAAATAATGAAGAATAAATTTTCGCCTAGAAATTGAAGTTTCTGCCAAAGCGACGACTTCTTGCAACAATGCAAAACCAATTTCTTGCTCTGCAACAGGTTTGCCGTGCATAAATTTTTCTAATTTTTCGATGTCTTTATATGCATAATATGCGAGGCAGTGCCCTTCTCCTCCATCACGCCCTGCACGACCAGTTTCTTGATAATAACTCTCTATACTTTTTGGAATATCATGATGAATCACAAAACGAACATCTGGCTTATCTATACCCATTCCAAAGGCAATAGTAGCTACAATTACATCGACATCTTCCATCAAAAACATATCTTGGTGTCGCGATCGAGTTTTGGCATCTAAACCGGCATGATAGGGCAAAGCTTTTATTTCGTTGACCTGAAGAATTTGAGCCAATTCCTCTACACGTTTTCTACTCAAACAATAGACAATACCAGACTTACCTTGATTTTGTTTGATGAAACGTATAATATCATTATCTACTTGACTCGTTTTTGGAACAATTTCATAATATAGATTTGGGCGATTGAATGATGCTTTAAATGTATTGGCATCTGTTATGGCAAGATTTTTCAGTATATCTTCTTGCACTTTCGGAGTTGCAGTTGCTGTAAGTCCTATGATGGGAATATTGTCACCTATTTGCTGGATGATGTGCCTTAAGTTGCGGTATTCTGGTCTAAAATCATGACCCCACTCACTAATGCAATGCGCTTCATCAACAGCCATAAAAGAAATTGTTTGACTACTCAAAAAATCTGTATTTTCTTCTTTTGCAAGCGATTCTGGAGCAACATAAAGGAGTTTTGTTATTCCGGCTTCTATATCGGCTTTTACTTGTTTAATTTCTGTTTTGTTTAAAGAAGAGTTAAGAACATGAGCGATGCCTTCTTTTTCGGAAATACCTCGAATTGCATCAACTTGATTTTTCATGAGTGCAATAAGTGGAGAAACAACAATTGCTGTTCCTGGATGCATTAAAGCTGGTAACTGGTAGCATAAGGATTTTCCACCGCCTGTTGGCATGATGGCAAAAGTATGTTGCCCAGACATGATGCTTTTTACGACCTGTTCTTGAAGTCCTTTAAATTGATTAAAGCCAAAATAGCTTTTGAGTGCCTCATGGAGATGTTCAGAAGTTGTATTCATTAAAAGATTTAAATCTGTAAAAAGTGATCATTATAATAAAACGTTAACTTGGATTAAAAATAATGATTTTTACGCTAATTTTTCGTTTTTTTGCATTGCAATCCTAAGATAGCTATATTTACTACAGTACACAATAAATTATGAAAACTTTAATATCTAAAAGTACAATTCTCGAAGCCGCAAAACATTCAATAAATGAACAAAGCGATGCCATAAAAAACATAGCTAAACTTCTTGATGATTCTTTTGCCGAAGCTGTAGAACTCATATTGAAAACTAACGGAAGAGTAATCATTACTGGTATTGGCAAAAGCGCCATTATTGCCAATAAAATTGTTGCAACACTAAATTCAACAGGAACACCAGCTGTTTTTATGCATGCCGCAGATGCCATTCATGGTGATCTTGGTTTGGTCCAAAAAAAGGATATTGTAATATGTATTTCAAAAAGTGGAAATACTCCTGAAATTAAAGTTTTAATTCCTTTGCTCAAACGTGCTGGCAATCCACTGATTGCTATTACAGGTAATAAAAATTCATATCTAGCAGAACAAGCAAATTTTGTGTTTAATTCTTATGTAGAAAAAGAAGTCTGCCCAAACAATTTGGCGCCTACGACCAGTACCACTGCCCAACTTGTTATTGGTGACGCTTTGGCTGTTTGTTTGTTGGAAATGCGCGATTTTTCCAGTGATGACTTTGCAAAATACCACCCTGGTGGCACTTTAGGGAAAAAATTGTTTTTAACCGTCAAAGATATCTCTGTGCAAAACGAAAAGCCAAACGTAGGATTAAAATCCAATATTAAAGAAGTTATAGTTGAGATTTCTAAAAAACGACTTGGCGTAAGTGCCGTTACCAAACAAAACAAAATTCAAGGAATCATCACTGATGGTGACTTGAGACGAATGCTGACAAAAACAGATGATTTTTCAAATCTATGTGCAGCGGATATTAT
>ERZ1048068.3495-NODE-3495-length-10296-cov-11.996192_pt1 | contig 10296 bp, 6 predicted proteins | sample MGYA00383098_ERZ1048068 | MGnify/ENA primary metagenome ERZ1048068 (study PRJEB29581, sample SAMEA5548368) | metagenome | biome: marine; feature: coastal; material: water | depth 1 m | study: Short-term variability in the microbial, nano- and picoplankton... | reverse complement strand
AGTCATAATAAACCATTATAGAATTGAACATAATATATATTATGCGAAGTTATATATTCATGACCATGTAATATTGTTAATCACCCCCCTATACATAAATAATATATAGTTCGTTATTAATATGTTCTTAAGAATTATAATAATACTAATAATAAGCACTTCCTGTAGTGTTGATAATATGAATAAACCAAACCCAAAAAAGATACCTTTTGTTTTAACTCAACACGACGATAAAAGAATTGATAACTACTATTGGATGAGAGACGATTCAAGATCTAACAGTGGTGTTATTGATTATTTAAAAAGTGAAAATAGTTACACTGATAATTGGTTTTCAAAGCAGTCTGACTTCATGACCCCTATAGTTAATGAATTAATGAATCAGGTACCTGAAATTGAGATATCTTTTCCAGTTAAGAACAATGGATATCTGTATTATCAAAAAATTCAAAAAGAGGAACAATTACCTAAATATTATAAAAAAGGTATAAATGATGAAAATGAGATTATGTTTCTCGATGCTAATTTAAAGCTTCAGTCACAAAAATATTATTCTATTGGATCCATATCCCCTTCCAATGACAACAATATGATTGCATTTACAGAAGATAACAATGGTAGAAGAGAGTTTACTATCAAGATTTTAGATGCAAATACCTTAAAAGAATTAGATACATTAATAGAAAACACCACAGGAAAAATGATTTGGTCTCATGATAATAGACATATTATTTATTTAAAAAAAGATCCTATAACACTCATTGCAAACTCGGTTTATATTCATGAGCTGGGAGCGCCCTCTTCTGACGATATTCTTTTATATAAAGAAAATGATCCTGAGTTTGAATTATCCATATCACTATCGAGAACAAAAAAATTTGCATTCATAAATATTGAATCAACAAACTCAAATGAAATAAGAGTTATTGATATAAATAAACCAATGTCGAAGCCTCGTCTTTTTATTGAGAGAAGTACAAATCATCTGTATTACTTAGAGCATCTCCATAATGAGATTTTTTTTATAAGATCAAATTTAGATGCTCCAAATTTTAAAATATTAAAATCTATCTCATTAGAAGATAATGAGATACCTAATCTTCAAACAATTGTAAGTCACGATGAATCAATATTCATAAGTGATATTATCTATGTAGACAACAATCTTGTAATGGAGGTTAGGGTAAACGGACTACCTGAGTTAAGCATTCTTAACTTAAACACTAATAAATTAAACTACATCGACTTTGGTGATAATGCCTATGATGTCTCACTTTCATTCAACAATGAAATAGATGGTAAATCATTCAATTATTATTACTCTAGCCTAACAAAAGCTCCCCGCATTATTACTTATGATCTTATAGATAATACAGAGACTATTGTTTGGTCAAAAGAAGTACTTTCATTTGACGAAAATGACTACCTGGATAACAGGTTCTTTATAACTGCTAGAGATGGAACTCAAATTCCAGTTATAACAATTGCTCATAAATCCACTGATTTAAGCGCAGCCCCAATTTTATTTTATGGGTACGGTTCATATGGAATAAATATTGATGCATCATTTAGATCGTCATTAGTACCTCTACTTGATCGAGGATTCATTTTTTCTATCATAAACATCAGGGGTGGTGGTGAAATGGGTAAGCACTGGTATGAAAATGGCAGAATGAATAATAAGCTCAACACTTTTTATGATTTTAATGATGGTGTAAAAGCTGTTTTAAAAAAAGGTATTGGTAATCCAAATAATGTATTCGCAAGGGGTGGTAGTGCTGGAGGTTTACTTATGGGGACAATAATAAATCTCGAACCTCATTTATATAAAGGTATTCTATCCGGGGTTCCATTTGTTGATGTTTTAACGACCATGTCAGATCCGTCTATACCTTTAACAACTTTTGAATATGATGAATGGGGTAATCCGGCAAATAAAGATGAATATTTTTATATGAAACAATACTCACCCTATGACAACATAGAAAATAAGAACTACCCTGCTGTTTTCATAACATCTAGCCTATATGATTCACAGGTCCAATACTTTGAACCAGCAAAATATACTGCAAAATTAAGAGAATTTAATACATCAAATGCTCCCATCTTAATGAAAATGAATTTAATTGGTGGCCATGGCGGTATGAGCGGAAAAATTAATCAGTTTGAAGAAATTGCTGAGGAATATAACTTTATTCTTAACTTGATAGATTGATCAAATAAAATGATTCTTTGCGCTTTCTAGATTAGAATTAATCTATGAATAAATTTATACAAACATCATTATTATTAACATTAACAGCCTATTGCTCAGCTGAGGTTTTAAAAAACCCCACAACCTACTCATCTGATCTTTATAAAGAATTTATATTGAATGGGAATTATGATTCATCAATAGATCATCCAAGTAAATTTCTAGATTTTAATTATGGGGAAAGAGTTGCATCGCCAGAACAAATAGAAGATGCAATAAATGTTTATAAAGAGCAATCTAATAAAATTAAACTTATAAATTATGGCACAACTCATGAAGGACGCCCCCTTCATGCATTGATAATATCTTCGCCAAATAATATTTCTCAATTAGATACAATTAAACAAAATTTATCTTCTCTCTCAGATGCAAGAAAAACTAATGATAGAGAGGCAAAAAAGATTATTGATTCTCTCCCTGCAGTCGCATGGATGGCCTACTCAATTCATGGAAATGAAACATCTGGCGCAGATGCTGCCCTTGGATTAATTTATCATTTAATAGCTAGCAATGATTCAGAAGTTACTGACCTTTTAAATAATATGATTATTATTGTTGATCCAGTCATGAATCCTGATGGTCGTGCTAGATTTGCTAAATCTTTAGAGCAGTATAGAGGTACTGCACCAAACTATGATGATCAATCATTGATTCATACAGGTGACTGGCCATATGGAAGAACAAACCATTATTATTTTGATTTAAATAGAGATTGGGTTTATCTCACACAACCTGAAACTCAAGGCCGTGTTTCTTTAATAAACGAATGGAAACCGCAAATACTTGTTGATGCGCATGAAATGGGTGCTCAAGATACTTTTATGACAGGGCCTGCACGCGAGCCAATTAATAAAAATATGGATAGAGATCTTGTTAAATGGGGTAACGTATTTGCTCAAGATCAAGGATCTGAATTTGATAGAAGAAATTGGCGTTTTTATACAGGTGAATGGCATGAAGATTTATATCCAGGCTATTCATTTTATGTCAATTTTAGGGGCACTTTGGGAATACTGTATGAACAATCACGTATGTCTGAAGATGGTGTTCGCAGACCTGAAGGAACTATTCAATCATATAAAGAGTCTGTTCATCATCAATTTATAAGTTCTCTAACAAATCTGAATACTTTACTAAAGAATAGTAAAGGTATGTATAGCGACTATTGGGAAGCAAGGAAGTTAAATGTATCAAATAATAGTAAGTGGGCTAATCAAACATTTGTGATATTACCAACTAAAAATTTATCTAGAATTAACACTCTTGCTGGTAAATTAAAATCTCAAAATATTGAAGTCTTCACTAACACACAAAATATTAATGTTAAAAATGTATTGAAACAGACTGGTGATATTGTTGAAGAATTTGATATTCCTGCTGGCAGCATGATAATTCCAAATCGTCAGCCTGAAGCTCCATTAATTTCAGCTATATTAGAATTCGATGCAGAAATTGATGAAAATGTTCTTAAAAAAGAGAGAGAAGCAACCTTAAGAGACGGCTCATCTATTATGTATGATACAACTGCTTTTAATTTTACTATGATGTATGGGTTGGAAGCTGTGACAGTGCCAGAATTTGTAAAAGGAAATCTTTCATTATGGCAGCCCTCCTCTATAGAAATAGATGTTGATAATGAAGCTATTATGTGGATTGTTGATGGTGCAGATGATCTATCAGTCTCCTTTGCAGCAAGACTAATGGAACAAGATGTTCAGGTAAGAATCGTTGATAAAGATATTAATCTTTCTGGTAAAAACTTATCCAGAGGAAGCCCAGTTGTAATAGCTATGGATAATCCTAAAAATTCAAAGTTAGTAGAATTAATTAAGAATACTGCTAAAAATTTAAATGTTTCAGTATCATCACTTTATACAGGTTTTGGTCCTGAAGAATTACCTGATTGGGGTGGCAGACATTTTAGATTATTAAATAAACCTCAAATTGCTATGTTAAGTCATGAAGGTTTCAGCTCTTATGATGTCGGTGTAAGTTGGTGGTCGCTTGATCATCATTTAGGCATAAGACACAGTCAACTTAATACATCAATGATCGGTTATGCAGATTTGAGAAGATACAACACATTAATAATGCCAAGTGGTTATAGAGCACTCAGTCAAAATGAAGTATCTATTCTAAAAGATTGGATAAAACAAGGTGGAACATTGATTGCTAATAATAGCAGCACAAGAATGCTTGTATCTGATAATTCAATTACAAAAATTAAAGATGTAAGTGACTCATTTGAAAATAGTCATGAGTATAATATAAAGCTACAAAGAGAGTTTTTATCAAAAAACTCATCTATAGATTTAAATTATGTAAACAATAATATAATTAGTACAGATATCTCTTATCCATGGGAAGAAACTGAAAATAGAATCGATTCTGATACATTACAAAAACGTGATAAATGGCAATCACTATTTATGCCATCTGGAGCATTTGTTTCAGGAAGAATTGATGACAAAAATTGGCTTACATTTGGAACAATAGATACTTTACCACTTCTGTACTCAAATTTTCCTATATTAATGGCTGGTTCAGGTACAAAAGCTGTAATAAGAGTTGGCGAATTAACTAAAAATAGTAATCAGGAAATATATAAGACTATTAACTGGTCAGATATTCCGCCAGGCAATGATTTAAATGTAAGAATGAGTGGTTTAGTATGGCCTGAAGCCTCATCAAGAATAGCGAATTCAGCATATTTAACTCAAGAAAGGTATGGTAAGGGTCAAATAATTTTATTCTCTGGGGAACCTAATTTTAGAGGTTCTAGTTTAGGAACAAATAGACTATGGCTTAATTCAGTTGTGTATGGATCAGGACTTGGTACAAGCTCTAGAATAGCACCATAAAATTTTTATAAACTTAATTAATTACTGGGTTAAAGTCTTTTAAGGTCTAACTTTTGGATTATGATCATTAGCAGCAACTAAATGCATTTCTCATGTGCCTGGATTAGAAAAAACTACTTCTAGACCATTATTAATTAATAATATAAACAATATATGATTATTATTTATAGGTATTTTTATCATTAGGTATCTATTTTATGTATTATATTAGTAGTTACTTTTCAATAGGGAGGAGAAAATGACTGAATATCAATTATTAAACCTTATGTATCAAGGTTTTATTCAAAATGGAATGTTCTTTATAGCTATGGTTTTACTAACCTGGTTAGGTTTCAGAATGGCTAGAAATGTATATGAAAATCCAAATACAAATATAGGTGGAAAAGTTTTTACATCTATATTTTGCTTATTCGTAGGATTCTTTTTTTATAGCACTAATCAAATTGGAGCTGGTGTGCTTGTAAGCTATACCACACAACTTGTTGAGATAGGTGCTGAATCAGGAAATAGACTTCAAGCAATTGTAGACTCACCAGGCGGACCTGGGAGTTCTATGCAAACAGCATTCAATATATTTATTGTTGTATTCCAGCTTGCGTTGGTGTGGGGTAAGAAATAATGAACATAAGTAAATATATATTTTCTTTATTACTAATTTTTACTTTTACAGTTAGTGCTGATAACGTAAAACAAGGTGAAGAAACAGGTGAATTTCATTATTTTAATGTTACTAATCCTGCAGGATTTGTTAATGCTATAGACGAACATTATGCATCTGACTGTGCTAAAAAATGGCAATCAGAATCAGGAGCAGAAGTTGTACTTATGGGAGTTCTAGGATCAGTTCATACTCATTTTATTTATGTTGGATATAAAAATAATGAGATGTTAGAAAAAGGAAGATCTATTGTTAATTCATGTCCTGAAACAGCTATGCTCATAAAAAAACTAGCAAAACATTCAGAATCATCTGACTATGTAAGTAGACTTGGTGAACAATCTCTTGAAGTTGGTGATTGGACTAATGACAAGCATTTTATGAAATTTGATTTTAATGTAGAACTTGGTAAAGCTTCAATGTATGCAAAAGAATGGACAAAAATGATGAATTCTTTAGAGCAGACTAATTCAGCCGGTTTAATTACCCACAGAGCTGGAAATGGTTGGATGTCACATTTTGTCTATGTTGGAGGTGATTCAATTGATGATTTATATACTACTTTTGATGCAAATTCACAAACTGAAGCATTTCAAACATTTGTAAAAAATGTAGCTTCTATCCGTGAGCTTAGAAATGTAAGTTTAATAGCACCAGTTAAAGCCTATCCATCAAAAAGATAATCTATTCTAATTAATAAAAGAGGACCTAGTGTCCTCTTTTTTATTTAATAAGCTTTTTTGTAGATACTTAATTTAAATCAATTTTTTATATGCTAGAATCATTTTTTCTTTACCTAAATAAATATGATTTACTCAAGTATTCTCAAGACAGTAGGCAATACACCTACAGTAAAAATTAATAACTTAGCTCCAGAGGGTATTAATTTATATGTTAAAGCAGAATTTTTTAATCCAGCTTCATCTGTTAAAGATAGATTAGCTCTTAGCATTATAAACGAAGCTGAAAAACAAAATATTTTAAAACCTGGACAAACTGTTGTTGAAGCAACAAGTGGTAATACTGGTATCGGATTGGCATTTGTTTGTGCTGCTAAAAACTATCCATGCGTTATTACGATGCCAGAAAGCGCATCAATAGAAAGAAGAAAAATGATGCGATTTCTTGGAGCTAAAGTAATTATCACCCCTGCTTCTGAAGCTGGTTCAGGAGCTTATAAAAAAGCAAAAGAACTAGCTGATGAAAATGGATGGTTTTATGCGAGACAATTTGAAAATGAAGCTAATGCAAATATACATGAATCCACAACAGGTCAAGAAATAGTATCTGACTTTAAAAAAACTAGCCTTGATTATTGGGTATCTGGCTATGGTACAGGTGGGACGTTTTCTGGTGTAGCGCGTACACTTAGAAAGTCTATGCCAGAAACAAAATTAATAATGGCAGAACCTGATGTTGCTCCTCTTGTTGCTCATGGTACATCGCAAAAAAGAACTGATGACGGTGCACCTGCAAGCTCACACCCTGATTGGAATCCCCACCCTATTCAGGGATGGACAACAGACTTTATACCTCTTGTTTTACAAGAAGCTATAGATAAAAAATTTATAGATGAAATAATTCCAGTTGCTGGTGTTGATGGCATTAAATGGTCTCAAAAACTTGCAGCTCATGAAGGAATACTTACAGGCATCTCTGGTGGTTCTACTTTTGCAGTTGCGATGGAAGTTGCAAGTAAGGCACCTAAAGGGTCAACTATATTATGCATGTTAGCTGATACAGCTGAGCGTTATTTATCAAGCCTATTATTTGAAGATATATTGCCTGATATGAACAATGAGGAACTAGAAATTCTAAATTCTACTCCTTCTTTCAAAGAGTAAAAATTATATAAATTTAGTTTATTGCTACAACGTAAGCCAGTGGTATAACAATAAGCCACACACTTACAGCAACGATAAATGGCTTAGATCTAAATTCACTCAGGTCTAATCTTGCAGATTGTAAACCTACCGAAAAAATACCATATGAAATAAATATTTTACTAAACACTTTTAAATATTCGATAACTTCATATGAAAAACTCATTAGGTTGGAAAAAATAACAGCAATAATAAAAAATATTATAAATACAGGAAATGAATTTATTACATTATCGGTATCGAACTTTGAGTTAAGAAAAACAATCAAAGGTATAAGCCATAAGGTTCTTAAAATTTTAAGAGATGAAGCAACCTCAACTGAATTATCACTAAATTGAAGTGCTGAACCTATCACAGAACCAGTATCATGAATCGCAAGTGCAGAAAAAATGCCAAACTCAAAATTATTCATATTTAAATATGTACCAAAAAGTGGAAATAAAATAATAGCTACTGTGTTGAGGATAAAAATTATCACTAAAGCTATTAATAATGTATTTGGTTTAGCCTTTATTAAAGGCGCTGCTATAGCCATTGCTGTAGCTCCACATATAGATAAACCACTTGATAACAATAGATTTAATTTATTATCTAAACCCATTAATAGACCTAATAGGTAGGATGTGAAAAAGGAAAATATAACAAAAAATGAAACCCAAATAAAATAATCTTTAACCACAGGTATTAATAAGTCTGCGCTAATTGTCAATCCAAGAAGAACAATACCAATTTGCAGTGGATATGAAGATATTTTTTTAGAAATGATGTTTGCTTTAACTTTATAGAAAGAGGCAAAAATTATTCCAAAAACTATAGATATAATTGGATTTATAAAAGTAACAACAAAAAGTGAGATAATAATAAAGAAAAAATTAGACAGAGCTATATTTCTCATTTTTTAAAAATTTAACTAAACCTTAACTTTCTCTTTTAATTCTGTGAATTTAAGATTTCCTGATTTTATATCTAGTTTAATTTGACCACCAGATTTAAGATTACCAAATAATAATTTATCTACTAGAGGCTTTTTAATATTCTTTGATATAAATCTTTCCATTGGTCTTGCACCCATTTCTTTGTCATAGCCATTTTCTGCTATCCAGTTTATAACAGCTTTAGAAACAACAATCTCAACATTTCTTTTATCTAATTGAGCTTGGAGTTTTGTTAAGAATTTATCTACAATAGATAGAATAATTGATTTATCAAGATAATTAAATTGAATAGTCTCATCCAATCTATTTCTAAATTCTGGTGTAAATAGTTTATTCAAAGAGTTCATTGCATCTGATTCATTAGATGAAGAGCTGAAGCCTATGTTTCTTTTTGCAAGAAGCTCTGCACCAATATTAGTTGTCATGATAAGGATTACATTCCTAAAATCAGCTTTTCTTCCATTGTTGTCAGTAAGAATACCTGCGTCCATTACCTGCAGCAATATATTGAATATATCAGGATGGGCTTTTTCAATTTCATCAAGTAATAGAACACAATGAGGAGATTTGACTATAGCCTCTGTTAAAAGTCCTCCTTGATCAAAACCTACATAACCAGGAGGTGCTCCTATCAATCTTGAAACAGTATGACGTTCCATATATTCACTCATATCAAAACGAACTAAATCTATACCCATTATTTCAGAGAGCTGTTTAGATATTTCTGTCTTTCCAACACCCGTGGGTCCAGTAAATAAAAATGATCCTATTGTTTTATTATCATCTCTTAGACCAACCCTAGATAATTTAATAGCGCTTGATAAAGTCTCAACAGCTAGGTCTTGACCAAAAATAACTCGCTTTAAGTTTTCTTCTAAACTCTTAAGATTTTTTTTGTCAGCGACTGTAATATTTTGTTCTGGGATTTTAGTAATTTTTGAAATAGTTTTTTCTATATGTTGTTGATTTACAGTTATATTTTTCTTATTTTTTCTAGCTATATTTAGCATAGCTCCAGTTTCATCTATTACGTCAATGGCCTTATCTGGTAAAAATCTATCGTTTATATATTTTGATGAAAGATCAACAGAGGACTTAATCGCATCTGGTGAATAAGTAACATTATGGTAATCCTCATATATACCTTTAATTCCGTCAATTATTTCAACACATTCATCATAAGATGGTTCAATTACATCAATTTTTTGGAATCTTCTTGATAAGGCTTGGTTTTGATCAAATATACCTCTGTATTCTTGAAATGTAGTAGATCCGATACATCTTAAAGACCCTTTACCTAAAGCTGGCTTAAGAAGATTTGATACATCAAGAGAACCCCCAGAAGCAGATCCAGCACCTATTATGGTATGAATTTCGTCGATAAATAATATTGCTTTATCTTTTGTTTCGAGAAACTTTAAGACTTCCTTTAATCTTTTTTCAAAATCGCCTCTATACTTTGTACCCGCTATTAAGGCAGCTATATCTAAGGAGTAAATAATAGAATCGTCTAATATTTTAGGTACCTTGTTATTACAAATTAAGTAAGCTAATCCTTCAGCTATAGCTGTTTTACCAACGCCTGACTCTCCTACAAGCAATGGATTGTTCTTTGTTCTTCTTGATAAAATTTGTATCAGCCTATCCACCTCTTTAGTTCTTCCAATCAAGCTATCTATTTTATTTTCATAAACTAAGTTATTTA
>ERZ1048068.3490-NODE-3490-length-10306-cov-6.558482_pt1 | contig 10306 bp, 8 predicted proteins | sample MGYA00383098_ERZ1048068 | MGnify/ENA primary metagenome ERZ1048068 (study PRJEB29581, sample SAMEA5548368) | metagenome | biome: marine; feature: coastal; material: water | depth 1 m | study: Short-term variability in the microbial, nano- and picoplankton... | reverse complement strand
TCGATCCAATCATTGGTCGGACACTGTCGAGTAATACTGCGAGTAGCAGGGTTTTAGAAAAGGTCGGCATGGTACAATACGACACGCTTCCTTTCGAGGATTTTATTGGGCAGTATTCTATAACTGAGCCCATCGGCGTGCGCTGGAGCGAAGAGAAAGTATTACTCTATAAATTACCTAATTAATGCCTCACGTTGTTCTCACTGGTACTGAAAGCACCTACAAAACACGCCTTTGTGAAGCACTAAGCGAATGGCTTAACGTACGCAGCGTACCGGAATACGCGCGTGAATACATGCAAGAAAACAAACTCGATGTCACTGCACTTAACGAGGCTGTATTCACTACCATTGCAACAGGGCAAATCGAACAGCAACGTTCCAATGGCTACTATGATGTACATGCTGCTCCGTTACTTTTTGATACTGACAGTATCACTCTTGCGGTTTGGGCAGCAGATAAATTCCAGCGTGTCGATGAAGAATTCACAGTCGTTCCGCAACACCTTCATTACCTGCTTTGCGCTCCTACAAATAGAGCATATGCCGATCCTCTTCGAGAAGATCTCACAAGACGAGATGTACTTCACCAGCGCTATATCGATATGCTCGATGCAGTGAATGCCTCTTACACGATACTCAATGAAGTTGCATTTGAAGATCGATTACTCGAGGCCAAATCTGCTTTGAAAAGCCGGGGCTTTATACCACGCGATTAAGTTCATCGTCCAACATCTGACGCAATTGGTTCCATTTATGGAACTCATTCATGTAACGATCTATCTGAATATCATCGCCCTCTAGCTTTGATTTTAATTGCTCCAGCTGACGCTGTACATGCTGGTATTTAAATCGAAATACGGTATCGCGCACCAAAGAGAAAATGATGTTCTTTTCTTTCGGTAGATATATATCGCGGGCTTCCCATTTAGCCAGCACATACTTCTCCGTCAATGCTTCAGTCACCAATTCTACAATTTCTGGATCCGGTTGACGAACCCACCATGCCGTTTCGGGTACTTCACCGCTTTCTAATTCCGCACAAAGCAATGCATATGCCTTCGCAAAAACAGGAACCTGGAACGAAATACCGTCGTTGCTCAACTCGCGCATGATCCAGTTCGCTACGGTTACAGGAATCACCTCTTCAGGATCTAGATCCTCCTCTAGCATGATTTCTTTTCCCTTACTGATGGCCAACTGAATCAATATTTTCTCTTGCTCATAGCCCAGAATCTTAGTCTCTTCAGGCACACCGCCTGTAACTACGTCCATCTGCGGCTCTTGCTGCTGCTTTCTTCGGGCTTGACGAGACTGATCGTTTAATAATCGGTCCAACTCCGAAAAGAGCGCTGTGGAATCTATTTCTAAAAGGCGTGCAGCCTCTTTCACAAAGACTTCCTGACCAATTCGATCCGGCACCTTAGCAATACTCGCCACAATTTCACGTACCATTTGTGCACGCTTGAGCGGATCGCCAGCTGCCTCTGCTAATAAAACTCCAGTCTTGAAGCTGATGAAATCGCGACGATTTGAACTAATATATGCTTCTAATTCCTCCGTGCTGTGTGCTTGCGCAAAACTATCCGGATCTTCTCCATCTGGGAAAGGAACAACCCGCACGTTCACCCCTTGCTCCAGCATCATATCTAAACCACGGAAACTTGCACGAATACCTGCTGCATCACCATCATAAAGCAAGGTAATGTTGGGAGTATAACGTTTAAGCATTGCTATCTGGCCTTCGGTAAGAGCTGTACCAGAAGAACTTACCACATTGCGTACGCCGTTTTGATAGAAACTCAACACATCCGTATAGCCCTCGACTAGAAGTGCCTCATCGCGCTTAACAATCTCTTGCTTGGCTTGAAACAATCCATAAAGCACCTTACTCTTGTGGTAGATTGGGTTCTCTGGCGAGTTGAGATATTTCGCGGCCTTCGCATTACTCTTTAAAATCCGCCCTCCGAATCCCAGTACCCTTCCAGAGATAGAATGAATAGGAAACATTACACGGCCGCGAAAACGATCGTACCAGCCGCGTTCGTTGCGCATACTAATCCCTGAAGACTCCAGGGCCTGGTCACTGTAAGAATTGGCTAGAGCATAGTCCGCAAAAGCAGCAGATTGTTCTGGGCTGTATCCCAAATGAAACTTTTTGATGGTTTCGTCTGAGAAGCCGCGCTCCTTAAAATAGCTCAAACCTATAGCCTTGCCTTGATCGCTCTCATGCAATTGCGCTACATACCACTTTGCCGCTACATCAGAAATTAAATAAACGCCTTCCTTAAGATTGCCGGCTGCGATCTCCTCTGGAGTCTGCGGGCGTTCTTCGGGAATTTCAATATTGTATTTTTTTGCAATCCAACGCAATGCCTCAGGGTAGGACATCTGTTCTAATTCCATAAGGAAGGTCACTACATTACCCCCTTTACCCGAAGAGAAATCTTTAAAGATTTGCTTTGCAGGGCTCACCATGAAACTCGGCGATTTCTCGTTGTTAAATGGGCTGAGCCCTTTAAGATTGCTCCCGCTCTTCTTCAATTGTACGAACTCCCCAATAACCTCCTCAATCTGAGCGGTACTGAAGATTTGTTCAATGATACTTTCGGGAATTCTGGACATAGTCCTGCAAGATACATTTACTAAACAAAAAAGCCACCCTTTCGGGTGGCCTGCAAGCTGAGTGAATACTAATTATTTCTGTAAATGTACATCCATTTGGGGAAATGGTATAGAAATTCCTTCTGCATTAAAGGCCTTATACACTTCTGTGGTCACAGAATAATAGAGTGACCAATAATTTTCGCTCGCAACCCATGCACGAACTACAATATGAACTGAAGAATCAGCCAATGCACTAATTTCAATCAAACCTTCAGGCTCCTTTAAAACTCTTTCATCAGCGTCGATGATGTTTTTAATGATGGACTTTGCCTTTTCTACATCATCACCGTAACCTATTCCAAAAGTCCACTCTTGACGTCGTGTCGTTTCTGCGCTATAGTTGATCAAACTACCGTTGCTCAATCCACCGTTTGGAATGACGACTTGCTTATTGTCCGAAGTTGTCAGGATCGTCGTAAAAATCTGGATACTCTTCACCGTACCACTATATCCTTGCGCTTCAATAAAATCTCCCACCTTGAACGGCTTAAACATGAGAATCATGGCACCTCCGGCAAAGTTTTGCAGCGTACCACTTAATGCCATACCCACAGCCAAACCGGCAGCACCTAGTATTGCGACAATACTAGTTGTCTCTACCCCTAGTTGATTAATGGTCGCAATTACGACTACCGCTTGAAGTGCAATTTTTAAGAAACTCTGAAGAAATGTGGTAAGACTGGCGTCGACATCTCTTAGCGTCAACGCTTTCGTAACGGCACGCATCATGACCTTCACCACGCGCATGCCTATCCAGAATATAACGATGGCAAGAACGAGCTGCTTCGCCCATTCGAATGCATTTACTTTCAATGCATAAAGCATTCCTTCAAATTCTTCCATGACTCTATTTTTTCCGTGCTACGGTAAATTCTAACAACGATTCAAAAGAATCGCGTACAGCACTTTGTGGAAAGGTAAAAAGAAGTTCTTTCGCCTCTGTAATGTGCTCCTCCATTTTAGAACGCGCATAGTCCAATCCTCCTGAATGTCGCACAAAATCAACTACTTCTTGCACTTTTTTAGGACGATCGTGGTGCTTTTTAATGGTTTTGATAATGTATTTACGCTGTTTTGGTGCAGCTTCTTTCAACGCATGAATCAAAGGCAAAGTCATCTTCTGCTCCTTAATATCAATCCCTGCAGGTTTCCCCGTAAGATTGACTTTTTCAAAATCGAACAGATCATCTTTTATCTGAAAGGCCAATCCTAAGTGACGACCTATATCACGCAATTTTGAAATGCTCGGGGGATCGGCCTCAACGCTGGATGCTCCAACAACGCAACAGGTTTCTATTAGTGAGGCTGTCTTTTGTTGGATTACATCATAGTAGACCGCTTCAGTAATGTCCAATTTTCTCGCTTTTTCAATCTGAAGCAACTCCCCTTCACTCATGGCCTTTACCGCGCCACTAACATGCTCGAGTAAGGCGTATTCCTTGGTTTCAACCGCCAGTAGTAATACACGGGATAATAAATAATCCCCTATTAAAACTGCGACTTTATTCTTCCAAAGCGCATTAATACTAAAAAACCCGCGACGCATATCTGAATCGTCTACAACATCGTCATGTACGAGCGTAGCTGTGTGCATCAGTTCTATTAACGAGGCGCCCCGATAGGTGCTTTCATTTACTTCACCTAGTAATTTCGCACTTAGAAAAACAAGTATAGGACGCATTTGCTTCCCCTTCCGTTTTACCATGTAGCCCATCACCCGATCTACAAGTGGGACCTTCGAGCTCAAATGCGCTTTGAACTTAGGCTCGAAACGTTGCATTTCCTCTCGAATAGGTGCCTTGATGTCTGCCAATTTCGCCATTAGTTCCAGCCGTTTTCTTTACAAACCTGTTCGTAGGCTTTTTGAACATTCAAGAAGGTTTCTTTCGCAGCGGTCTGTGCTTCCTCGCCTGCGCCAACTAGACGGTCCGGGTGGTATTTCAACGCCATTTTACGATACGCTTTCTTTACCTCAGCTTCCCCAGATCCCTTAGCTACCTCTAAAACTTTATACGCCCAATCCGCATCTTGACCTTTGTGGAACATCGCTTGGATAGAAGCAAAGTCATAGGCATTGATTCGTAAATTTCTAGCAATACGCTTTATCTCCTCTAACTCACTAGGATGCAAATAACCGTCGGCTAACCCCAGCTTGAATAAAAAATGAATCAACTGTAGCCGTGTGCTATGGGTCGTGAAACTATTGATTTGTCCGCAAACCTTAGTCAAAGGAATGGGCTGGTCTATAATCTTTTTAAATACTTTGAAACTCTCATTGGCTTTTTCCTTTCCGAACATACCAACGAACTGTTGACGCACAAAGTCCAATTCGCTTTGACTTACTTTACCATCGGCCTTAATAACTCTTGCAGCTAAAACCAATAATGAAATATGAAAATCACTGGGCGATCCTTGGCGCTGTGAAGTTGCGGACCACTGGCCACCAGCACGTCGAGGCTCCGGACCATCCGCACCAACCAATTCGTGCATCATATTGCCTAAGGCTACGCCCAGAAGTGCCCCAATAGGCCCTCCTAAACTCCAGCCGAGGCCACCCCCGAAAATTTGAAATAGTCGTTTCATTCGCAACCCAAAGATAGGTTACGTGAACGTCTTCAATGGCCAAGAGTAAATAAAATCAAGTAGCGAAAATCGCAAGCGCTGATATCCCCGCTATGATGAGAATAACTAAGCCTATCTGAGCGTAAAGTTGCGCTTTTGTCATTCTCGCTTTAGGGGCTCGTTTACCCGCTCCCGCGGACCGCGTTTTCCGAGCATCTCGCTGTGGTGCTGCACTATTGGACATAAACGTTGAGTAGGTTGTGTTCCTTATGAAGATAAGGAATTCTACAGGATCTAACAAATTCAACTTATCCACAATACTATCGTAAACAGACTCTTAACCCCTAATTAGTCTCGATTTAGACTCGTTCAAAAAAAATCAAAAAAAATCCCAAACGCAACATTTGGGATTTTCTAAACATCATTTCTGCTTTATTTATGAGCCACAAGAGACGCAATCGTCTGGATTCTCAATAGAACAGGCAATTTTTTCTTCTGCTGTCACTTCTTCTTTCATAGAAGCGATGGCAGCTTTTTGCGCTTCAACTCGCGCTTCAATTTCAGCTGGAGCAGCATCAGCTTCTGATGAAGCTTCTACTTTCTCCGAAGTTGCAGTATCTGAAACACCGGGAGCCATATCTGTCTGTGCGTTCTTTTTCACAGTGAACTTAATTGCAGAAGAAGCGGGCTTAGAACGCAAGTAGTACATGCCTGTTTTCAATCCTTTCTTCCAGGCATAGAAGTGCATGGATGTCAGTTTACCCATGTTCGGGGCTTCCATGAATAAATTAAGACTTTGGCTTTGATCGATAAATATTCCTCGGTCAGCTGCCATATCTAAAATGTCACGCATGGAAATTTCCCACACCGTTTTATAAATGGCCTTTAAGTTTTCCGGCACCCCTTCAATGTGTTGTACTGAACCGTTTGAGGCCATGAGTGCATTCTTCATGTCATCGTTCCACAATCCCAAATCAATGAGGTCATGCAACAGGTGTTTGTTGACTACAATGAATTCTCCTGAGAGTACGCGACGGGTATAGACATTTGAAGTATATGGCTCAAAACACTCGTTATTTCCTAAAATTTGCGAGGTAGATGCCGTTGGCATAGGTGCCATCAAAAGAGAGTTTCGAACGCCATGCTCTTTTACTTCACCACGCAAAGTTTCCCAGTCCCAACGACCACTCAACTCCCCATCTTTTACATCCCAAAGGTTGTGTTGGAATTTACCTTTAGAAATCGGGGAACCTTTGTAAGTCTCGTATGGACCGTCAACTATTGCCTGGTCTTTTGACGAGGTAACCGCTGCATAATACATGGTTTCGAAAATGTCCTTATTGAGTTGTTTCGCCTCTTCCGAATCAAAAGGTAAACGCAACATAATGAAGGCATCAGCCAGACCTTGTACACCTAGACCTACTGGACGGTGACGCATGTTTGAATTCCTTGCCTCTACCACCGGATAATAGTTGCGATCAATCACCTTATTCAGGTTTTTGGTCACCTTGTAAGTCACATCAAATAGCTTATCGTGATCGAATGTTCCGTCTTCAGTTACGAACATTGGCAAGGCTATAGAAGCCAAATTACAAACCGCAACTTCGTCAGGAGAAGTGTATTCTAGAATTTCCGTACACAAGTTAGAAGAACGTATGGTACCTAGATTCTGCTGGTTCGATTTCAAGTTAGCCGCATCTTTGTAAAGCATGTACGGCGTTCCTGTTTCAATCTGACTTTCCATGATTTTCGACCATACCTCGCGTGCTTTCACAGTTCTACGACCGCGACCTTCACTCTCGTATTTCGTATAAAGCGCTTCGAACTCTTTACCGTGGCAATCGAACAATCCTGGACATTCGTTTGGACACATCAATGTCCATTCCTCGTTCTTCTCAACACGCTCCATGAATAAATCTGGAATCCACATTGCATAGAATAAATCGCGCGCACGCATTTCCTCTTTTCCGTGATTCTTTTTCAGATCCAAAAATTCGTAGATATCTGAATGCCATGGCTCAACGTAAATTGCGAAAGACCCTTTGCGCTTACCACCTCCTTGATCAACATAACGTGCCGTATCGTTGTACACTCGTAGCATCGGAACAATACCGTTTGACGTCCCGTTGGTACCGCCGATGTACGAACCTGTTCCTCGGATGTTGTGGATGCTTAGTCCAATACCACCTGCACTTTGGGAAATCTTAGCCGTTTGCTTAAGTGTGTCATAAATACCATCGATACTGTCCTCCTTCATAGTAAGTAGGAAACATGAGCTCATCTGAGGCTTTGGAGTACCGGCATTGAACAACGTTGGGGTGGCATGGGTCATGTACTTCTTACTCATGAGCTCATACGTCTCAATAGCACTTTCAAGATCGTCCTTGTGAATACCTATGCTCACGCGCATTAACATGTGCTGCGGACGTTCAACGATTTTACCGTGCATACGCAACAAATACGAACGCTCTAACGTCTTGAAGCCGAAGTAGTCGTAACTGAAGTCTCTGTCATAAATCAACTGAGAGTCCAGAAATTCTGCATTTTTCTCAATGATTTCGAAAACGTCATCAGCAATTAAAGGTGCAGGTTTACCTGTCTCTGGGTTGATGTATTCGTACAATCCCTGTACTGTCTCAGAAAAACTCTTTTTAGTGCTTTTGTGGAGATTGCTTACCGCAATGCGCGCTGCGAGATTGGCATAATCCGGGTGCTTGATGGTCATTGAAGCTGCAGTCTCTGCAGCCAGGTTGTCCAATTCCGAAGTAGTTACTCCATCATAGACACCGTCAATAACACGTTTTGCTACAGAAACTGGATCAACATATTCGCTGAGTCCATAGCAAAGCTTTTCAATTCTCGCCGTGATTTTGTCAAATTTAACCGCTTCTTTACGGCCGTCTCTTTTTAATACGCGCATCATGGTATTGTTCTTTCTTGTGTTGTGTGTAAGTCTTCTTAGAAGTTCATTGCGCCAAAGGCGTCATCAATGTTGTGGTCCGATTGCTCTTCGCCAACACCTGCTTTCTTGTATTCAGAAACGCGCTTCTCAAAGAAATTGGTTTTTCCTTCCAAAGAAATCATGTCCATAAAATCAAAAGGATTGGCGGTGTTGTATACTTTCGGACAATTCAGTGTTTCCAGGAGGTGATCCGTAACAAACTCTAAATATTCCGACATTAATTTCGAATTCATTCCAATCAGGTTTACTGGAAGTGATTCAGTGATAAACTCACGCTCAATCTCTAAAGCCTCTGAAAGGATTTGCATAATACGCTCCTGAGGCACCTTATTTACCAGGTGGTTGTTGTGCAAGTGGCATGCAAAGTCACGGTGCAAACCTTCATCACGCGATATGAATTCATTCGACGTTGCTAATCCTGGAAGAAGTCCGCGTTTCTTCATCCAGAAAATAGAACAAAACGCCCCGGAGAAGAAAATTCCTTCGACCGCTGCAAAAGCGATTAGTCTTTCCGCAAACGATTCTGACTCAATCCAACGCAAAGCCCAATCCGCCTTCTTCTTAATGGCTGGGAAACGCTCGAGCGCATTAAATAATTCATCTTTTTCACTATCATTATCAACTAGCGTATCAATCAAAAGTGAATACATCTCACTGTGGATGTTTTCCATCATGATTTGAAAGCCATAGAAGAATTTAGCCTCTGAATATTGTACTTCATTTACGAAGTTCTCCGCAAGATTTTCATTCACGATACCATCCGAAGCAGCAAAAAATGCTAAAATGTGCTTGAGGAAATAACGCTCGTCGTCTGAGAGTTTTTTCCAATCCACAACGTCTTGGTGAAGATCAATTTCTTCTGCTGTCCAAAAAGAAGCTTCCTGCTTCTTGTACCACTGCCAGATGTCATCATGCTGAATGGGGAATATGACAAACCTGTTCTTATTTTCCTGAAGGATGGGTTCTTGTTGCATGGTTGCAATTATTAGTCGTCGTTAGGGCCGATTAAATAATTATAATCAGCTTAAAATCAATTAATTAAACTTGTGCTTATGGCAGGGAGTAGGCACTGGTGCTCGCTTGCAGCGGCGAACCGTCTATACAAACATGGCTCGTATTTGAAGGAATATCAAGAAAGTCAAATCGGGTTTTTACCACAGTTATTAACAACTCTTTTTGGTATCAAAAATGAATCATTCGGACTCCCCATTCGGCTGCAGCGACCCCTATGCGTATTTCATACTAAATCCAAAAAGTATTTTCCTTTAGTCTCCTGATAAATGAGCAGCCACTTCCTCGAGCTCGTTATAAAATGCAGGGCCATATTTACGAATCAGTGGTTCTTTTAGGAATCGATACACCGGTACCTTTAACTCTTCTCCCAAGGCACACGCATCACTACAAATAGACCAACGATCGTAGTTCAATGCTTCAAAGTCCGCATACCGAGCAATTCGAATGGGGTACAAATGGCAAGAAATAGGTTTTTTCCAATCCACGACACCGTCGTTGTAAGCCTGCTCAATTCCACATTTGGCTGTACCGTCCGGATCAAAAACGGTATAGGCACACTCTTTTCCGTCATTCAAAGGCGTCTCAAGCTCGCCTGAACCAGCCACACTAGTACCTTGATTTTCAATGGATTTTCGACCTTTTTCAGTCAAGTAATCACGGACTTTAGGATAGATTTTCTCGAGTATTTCCGCCTCCTCAGGCTCCACAGGAGCTCCCGCATTTCCTTCCACACAACAAGCGCCTTTACAGGCGCTGAGGTTACAGACAAACTCCTTTTTGAAGAGTTCAGATGAAAGCAACTTGTTACCAATTTCGATCATAACACAAAGCTAGTTCAGTAAAGGGATGGTCAGCTAAGAGAAACGCGCTAATTTTGCACCAAATACTAACCGCATGGGATTTAACTACAACGACGCGCTCAGCGCGTTCCTCATACTGTTCGCCGTCATAGATATTTTAGGAAGTATTCCCATTATCGTCACGTTGCGAAAAAAAGTTGGGCAAGTTCAAAGTGAAAAAGCGACTTTAGTTGCCGGTGCGATCATGATTGTTTTTTTATTCCTTGGGGAACGAATATTACAACTCTTAGGCGTTGATGTTC
>ERZ1048068.3487-NODE-3487-length-10319-cov-9.337588_pt1 | contig 10319 bp, 9 predicted proteins | sample MGYA00383098_ERZ1048068 | MGnify/ENA primary metagenome ERZ1048068 (study PRJEB29581, sample SAMEA5548368) | metagenome | biome: marine; feature: coastal; material: water | depth 1 m | study: Short-term variability in the microbial, nano- and picoplankton... | reverse complement strand
ACGCCTTGATCCGTCATCGCCCAAGCCGCCAGTGCACTCGCCGCTTGGGCGGGCATGGCAGCCAAGAGACCAGGACACTGCAACACGGCTGCAAGCAGCCAGGCCATTCGGCGTGAAGGCGCCGCAACCATCACTCAGAACAGGGCGGGCTTGCGGTGACGCAGGCTCGGCATCTGGTTACGAACACGGCTGAGATGGTCGGTGTTCACAGGGGCAATCGCCGCACCGGTCTGAACACCAGCGTCGGCCAAGACCGTTCCCCAAGGGTCGATCACCATCGCGTGGCCATGGGACTGACGACGGCCGTAGTGAACACCCGTTTGCGCGGGAGCGAGCACATAGGCGGTGTTTTCAATGGCACGAGCCTGGAGCAGAACATCCCAATGATCTTTTCCAGTGAAGGCTGTGAATGCGGCGGGAATCATCAACAAGTCTGCCCCGGACGCCACGAGATATCGATACAGCTCAGGGAAGCGCACGTCGTAACAAATAGACAGCCCCACCCGACACAAACCTGGGATCTCCACCACTGGCGGTGGCGCCTGTCCGGATTTGATCGTTGCTGATTCCCGATAGGTATTGCCGTCGGGCAGATCAACATCAAACAAGTGAATTTTGTCGTATCGGGCCAGGAGCTGGCCATCGCGATCCACCAACTCCGAACGGTTCAAAGTTTGGGCACCATCTCCAGCAGGAACAGGAAATCCACCACCGAGCAGGGCCACTTGATATCGCCGCGCCATCGTCACCAAGAAGCGGCTGCACTGTTCAGACAGAGCTGAAGCCATCTCCAATCGACGGGAATCGTCGCCCATGAAGGCAAAGTTTTCCGGGAGGCCAATGAGCTCTGCCCCACGCCGAACCGCCAGGTCGATCTGCTCCTCGGCGGCGTTGAAATTCAACTCGGGGTCCTGACCACTGGTGAGCTGAATGGCAGCAGCCAGAAAATCGCTCACAGGATTAGGGCAGTCGTTGGTTTTTGGACTTTACGAGCGTCTATGCAGCCTTGAGAACTCCTGGTTCGCCTTGGGTGGGAACCGTGCTCAGCTGATCAAGGCCGGCGCAACACTGAAAATCTGCATCGTGATTCCCGATGCGAATGAGGCGTTGCCCATGGGTCGCCGTTCGCAGGCAAGCCTCGGGGTCGTGCATCCACTGCTTCCACAGCGCCAAGGCCGCCGTGGCTTCATCATTCGCTGCAGCATTCGCAGCCGAATCCAATTCCAGCAGACGATGAACCAAGGCCCCGGCAGCCAAGGAGTCTTCGAGCGAATACGACCCTTCCCAACCGCTGCCAACGATGGCAAGCGTGTCGGGCTTGTGCTGATGCAAGCGCTGGGCCACCGCTTCACGGTTGGGCAATGCGGCCGTCATCAATAGGGGAACATCACGAACCCGATCAAGGGCACGGGTTCCATTGGTGGTGCTCATGAACAGGCGTTTACCAGCGACGGTTTCAGGGCCCACGGTCACCGGGGAGTTACCCAAATCAAACCCCTCCAATTTCTGACCACCTCGCTCCCCCACCAACAGGCGTGCGTCCGCTGGCCAGGCCGCGGCCGCAGTATGCAAAGCATCGACATCAGCGAAGGCCTGGATGGCCTCGGCGCCGTTATGGAGCGCCCAAGCGATGGTGGTGGTGGCACGCAACACATCAATCACCACAGCAGCACTGGGATGCACGCTCTGCGGCATCTCAGCTGGCACATGGAAGTAAGAAATCTGCATGGCCACGCTGTTGAGCAACGTGCGACACAGTACCGAGATCGATCGCGCCGTTTCTGTCCTCCCCATGGCTCTGTTCCAGTCCGGCCCGGCAACGCGTGATCTGAGGGGCTTCCTCAAATTGCTGGAAGAGCGTGGGCAGCTCAAGCGCATTACGGCGCCCGTCGATCCCGATCTGGAGTTGGCCGCGATTGCTGACAGGGTGCTGGGTCAGGGCGGACCGGCCCTGCTGTTCGAAAACGTGATCGGCTCCTCGATGCCGGTGGCCGTGAACACCCTCGGCACCGTCGAGCGGGTGGTGTGGAGCATGGGACTCGAACGCGCCGAGCAACTCGAAGACTTGGGTTCGCGACTGGCGTTGCTTCAACAGCCACGTCCCCCCAAGGGCCTGCAAGAAACCAAGCAATTTGCGCGGGTGTTCTGGGACCTGGTGAAAGCCAAACCCGATCGAGATCTCAACCCTCCCTGTCGTCAACAGGTGTTCCGTGGCGATGAGGTGAACCTTGATGCGATCCCTTTGATTCGCCCATGGCCAGGGGATGCCGGTGGCGTCATCACCCTTGGGCTGGTGATCACCAAAGATCCAGAGACGGGTGTGCCCAACGTGGGGGTGTACCGCCTGCAACGCCAGTCGGTGAACACCATGACGGTGCATTGGCTCAGTGTGCGCGGCGGTGCACGTCACCTCCGCAAGGCGGCTGCGATGGGTAAAAAATTAGAGGTTGCTGTCGCCATTGGCGTGCATCCCTTGCTGGTGATGGCGGCAGCAACCCCGATTCCTGTGCAACTCAGCGAATGGCTCTTCGCCGGGATTTACGCGGGGGAAGGCGTGCGCTTGGCACCGTGCAAAACCATCGATCTGCAAGTTCCCAGCCACAGCGAAGTGGTGCTGGAAGGAACGATCACCCCCGGGGAAGTCAGCCCTGATGGTCCGTTTGGCGACCACATGGGTTTTTACGGCGGCGTGGAGGACTCACCGCTCGTTCGGTTCCACTGCATGACGCAGCGACGCGATCCCGTGTTCCTCACCACCTTCAGCGGCCGTCCACCGAAGGAGGAGGCGATGCTGGCCATCGCCCTCAACCGGATTTATACGCCGATCCTGCGTCAGCAGATTCCCGAGATCACCGATTTCTTCCTTCCGATGGAAGCTCTCAGCTACAAGCTGGCGGTGATTTCAATTGACAAGGCCTATCCGGGCCAGGCGAAACGGGCCGCCATGGCCTTCTGGAGCGCCTTGCCCCAATTCACTTACACCAAGTTCGTGGTGGTGGTCGACAAGCACATCAACGTGCGGGACCCACGCCAAGTGGTGTGGGCCATCGCCGCCCAGGTGGATCCGCAGCGGGATTTATTCACCCTGGAAAACACCCCATTCGACAGTCTTGATTTCGCTAGCGAGCAGCTGGGGCTTGGCGGTCGCCTTGCCATTGATGCCACCACCAAAATCGGACCTGAGAAAAATCATGAATGGGGTGAACCCCTCAGCCGGCCAGCCGATCTTGAACAGCGGGTTTCAGAGCGGTGGTCTGAGCTGGGGCTCGACGATCTCGGCGATGGAGAAGCTGATCCGAGCCTGTTTGGCTACGCCCTTGATCGGCTCATCCAGGGCATGAAGCTGGGCCAATAGGATCAAAGCAGCATTGCCTGAGCCTTGAGCGCGTCCGCATCCCGAGATCTCAAGACTGGGGGATGCCTCCAAGGGCGCGTCAAAGTCCCAGGCGACAAGTCGATCTCGCATCGTTCCCTTTTATTTGGTGCCATTGCCGAAGGCACCACCACGATCGAAGGCCTTTTACCGGCGGAGGATCCGATCAGCACGGCGGCTTGCCTGAGGGCCATGGGGGTCGGCATCACTCCGATCGAAGCTGGGAAAATTGTCACCGTGGAAGGGGTGGGCCTCGATGGTCTCCAGGAACCGCAGCACATTCTTGATTGCGGTAATTCCGGCACCACGATGCGGCTGATGCTCGGTTTGCTGGCGGGCCGAGCGGGGCGGCATTTCGTGTTGGATGGCGACGCTTCCCTGCGCCGACGACCGATGCGTCGTGTGGGCCAGCCATTGGCCTCCATGGGTGCCGATGTGCGAGGCCGCGATAACGGCAACTTGGCTCCGCTGGCCGTGCAAGGAACCACATTGCGCGGAACCATCGTTGGAACGCCGGTGGCCAGTGCCCAGGTGAAGTCGGCCATCCTGCTGGCGGCGCTCACCGCCGACGGACCCACCACCGTGATCGAACCATCGCAATCACGGGACCACAGCGAACGCATGTTGCGGGCCTTTGGAGCCAACCTTGAAGTGGGCGGTGAAATGGGGCGTCACATCAGCGTGAAGCCAGGGGCAACGCTTCATGGCCAAACCGTTGTGGTGCCGGGTGATATCAGTTCAGCGGCGTTCTGGCTCGTGGCTGGAGCCCTGGTGCCCGGATCGGATCTCACCATCGAAAACGTGGGGCTGAATCCAACGCGCACCGGAATCCTGGAGGTTCTGGATCAAATGGGCGCCAACATCGAAATCGTTCATCCCCGGGATGTCGCTGGGGAACCGGTGGGAGATCTCCGGGTGAAGCACGGCCCACTGAAGCCCTTCCAATTCGGGGAAGAAATCATGCCCCGCCTCGTGGACGAAGTGCCAATCCTCAGTGTTGCGGCCTGTTTCTGCGACGGGGAGAGTCGCATCAGCGGTGCTTCAGAACTGCGGGTGAAAGAAACCGATCGCTTGGCGGTGATGGCGCGTCAACTCAAAGCGATGGGGGCCGAGATCGAAGAACACGAGGACGGGATGACCATCCGGGGTGGCAGGCCATTGCGTGGCACGGCCTTAGACAGTGAAACCGACCACAGAGTGGCGATGAGCATGGCCATCGCGGCCTTGATGGCCAGTGGCCCATCAACCCTGGCCCGCAGTGAAGCTGCAGCCGTGTCTTATCCCACCTTTTGGGACGACCTTGCACGACTGCACAGCTAATTCAGGGCATTCGACTGCTCTGGGAGAACTCCAGGACTTTCCGACTGCCGATGGAAGCTTCAGTCTTCACAGCGTGCGCTTTGGGGAGGCATTTCACAATTCCGCTGGTGCGGCAAGTGAAGCTCAAGACAAATTCGTTGCCCCCGCCGAACTGGAGCGTTTTAGGGGCGGTGAACCGCTGCAAATCCTGGATGTGTGCCTTGGGCTTGGCTACAACACCGCCGCGGTGCTGGGGGCCTTACCAACGCCGGCACCTGCCGTGAGTTGGTGGGGACTGGAAATGGATCGTCGCCCCCTCGAGCTCGCTTTGGCGCAGCCCAGTTTTCAAGCCCTTTGGTCTGACGCTGTGCTGCACAAACTTGCTGCCATCCGCGACCAAGGGGGCTGGTCGACACCAGGGAACGAGGGGCAACAACTCTGGGGAGATGCGCGCCGGATGCTGTCCAGCATTCCCGAGGCGGTGCGCTTCGATCTGATCCTGCATGACGCCTTTTCCCCGCAGCGATGTCCGGAGCTTTGGTCGGAGGAATTTCTTGGAGCCCTAGCCCAGCGGTTGGCGCCCGGGGGGCGACTGCTCACCTACAGCCGAGCGGCCGCGATCCGGGGCAGCCTGAAGCGAGCGGGCTTAGCGCTTCGATCTCTCCCACCCGCTCCAGGAGAACGGACGGGATGGAGCAGTGGAACGGTTGCTATCAAAGGCGGGGGCATCAAAGCGGGGATCAATGGCGGTGAGGCTCTGGAGCAAGCAGGAGTGACTTGGCGGCCGCTTTCGACCATGGAACAAGAGCACCTGCTCACCCGTGCCGCGGTTCCCTTCCGCGATCCAGACCAGCGGGATCTGGCCCCCGTGATTTTGGAGCGCCGTCAACAGGAGCAACTGCACTGCGGCCTGGAAGCCACCAACACCTGGCAACGACGCTGGCGGGCTGCTGATGCGAACGGGGGCATAGGCAGCACCAAACTCTCCCGGTAGATTCCGCCGGACCCATTCCTGCTCCGCATGCTCGCTGTTGCCGTTCTTGCCGCTGGGAAAGGCACCCGCATGAAGAGTGCCCTACCGAAAGTGCTGCAACCCCTGGCGGGGGCAACGTTGGTGGAACGGGTTCTCGCCAGCGCCAAGAACCTGCAGCCTGAGCGCCGCCTGCTGATCGTTGGTCACCAGGCCGAACGCGTCGAACAAACGCTGGAGCACGTGAACGGTTTGGAATTTGTGCTGCAGTCGCCCCAAAACGGCACGGGCCACGCGGTGCAACAACTCCTGCCAGTGATGGAAGGATTCGAGGGAGAACTTCTGGTTCTCAACGGTGATGTGCCGCTCTTGCGGGCCGCAACGATCGATGCCCTCGTGCAAGGACACCGCAGCAGTGGTGCCGATGTCACGCTGCTGACGGCGCGTCTGGCCGACCCAACCGGCTATGGCCGTGTTTTCGCCGATACGGACGGCCAGGTGAGCAGCATCATTGAGCATCGCGATTGCAGCGAAGAGCAACGCGGCAACAACCTCACCAACGCCGGTATTTATTGCTTCAACTGGGCAGCCCTAGCTGAGGTGTTGCCCCAGCTGAGCACCGACAACGATCAGGGGGAGCTCTACCTCACCGACACCGTGGCGATGTTGCCCCGCGCCATGCATCTGGAGGTGGATGATCCCGATGAGGTGAACGGCATCAACAACCGCAAACAGCTCGCCCAATGCGAAGGGGTATTGCAGCAACGCCTTAGGGATTACTGGATGGATGAAGGGGTCACCTTTGTGGACCCAGCCAGTTGCACCCTCAGCGAAGACTGCCGCTTCGGTCGTGACGTGGTGGTTGAACCGCAAACCCATTTCCGTGGCTGCTGCTCGATCGGAGACAACTCCAAATTGGGGCCAGGAACATTGATCGACAATGCAAGCTTGGGCGATCGCGTCGAGGTCGTGCACTCGGTGGTGCGAGAGGCAAAGGTGGGAGATGACGTGAGCATTGGACCCTTTGCTCACCTGCGGCCCGCTGCAGACGTCGGCCATGGCTGCCGCATCGGCAACTTTGTTGAAGTGAAAAAGAGCCGCTTGGGGGCCGGGAGCAAGGTGAACCACCTCAGCTACATCGGCGACGCCAGCTTGGGCGAGAACGTGAATGTGGGAGCAGGAACGATCACCGCGAACTACGACGGCGTGAACAAACACCAAACCGTGATCGGAGACCACAGCAAAACCGGTGCCAACAGCGTTCTCGTCGCGCCAGTCACCATCGGTGATCACGTCACCATTGGAGCCGGTTCAACCATCACCAAAGACGTACCGAGCAAGGCGCTCTCCATTGGCCGCGCCCGTCAAATGACCAAGGACAACTGGGCGAATCGCTCGATCTAGATCCCCAGGCCTAGAACGACGGCAACAGGGGAAGCAGCCGCTCAAGCGCCACACCGCGGCTGGCCTTCAGCAACACCACATCCCCGGGCCTGAGCCATTCCTTTAAAGGTTTTGCAGCGTCCTCCGGAGAAGACACCACAGCAAGACGGGGCAAACCAGCGGCAGCGTTCGCCATCGCCCGCCCCTCAGCACCGCCATCCACCACCACCAACCCATCCAGCTTCAGCGCTGCAGCCTGCGTTGCCACGTCAGCGTGAAGCTGCAGGCTTTGCGCTCCCAACTCGAGCATCGTTCCGAGGACTGCAAACCGCCGACCAGGCTGGGACGACAACAGCGTGAGGGCGGCCATGACCGCTTCAGGGGAGGCGTTGTAGGTCTCGTCGAGAAGGGTGAGTCCCCCTTGAACCAAGCGGCGATTGCGGCCACCCGGCACCGACACCTCCATCGCGTTGAGGGAGGCGCTATCAACACCAAGCTGGTCTGCCACCGCCAAGGCCAGCAAAACATTACGGGCGTTGTGGCGCCCCTCCAAGGGCAATGGCAGGCGATGCGCACCAACCTCAAGCTGGCCAGCGTCGATGGCACCGATGCAATCAGCCGCCACAGGGGTGTCGTCCGCCAACCGAACCCGCACAACACGGCCACTCCACACCTTCGAGAGGGCTGTCTCGAGCAAAGCATCACCGGCTGGGATCACCACCACACCATCGGATTTCAGGGCGGCTGTGATTTCACATTTCGCGGCGGCGATCGCCTCCCGGCTGCCAAGACGGCCGATGTGGGCTGTGCCGATGTTGGTGATCACCGCCACATCCGGCTCGGTGCAGCGCGACAAGCGTTCAATTTCACCAGGACCACGCATGCCCATTTCAATCACCAAGGCGCAATGGTGGGAATCCGCGGACAGCACGGTGAGCGGAACGCCAATGTCGTTGTTGTTGTTTCCCTCGCTGCAGTGCACATCACCCAGGGGGGCCAGGGCGGCACGAATCAATTCACGGGTGGTGGTTTTTCCCGCTGAACCAGTCACCGCGACCAGGGGCTGATCCAGCGAACGGCGATGCAGCAAAGCCAACTGCTGGTAGGCCTTCAGGGTGTCGTCAACGCGCCAGTGCAACAGATCCGATGGCAAGGGATCCGACCAGGACTGCTCCACCACAGCGGCCTGGGCTCCGAGAGCTGACAACTGGCCTAGGAAGCTGTGGCCGTCAAAATTCTCGCCAACGAGGGGCACAAAAAAGTCACCGGTTTGGAGAGAGCGACTATCGGTGCAGATCCGACCGAGGGCCATATCAGGGTCTGGAGTTGGCCCCAACGGAGCTCCCCAGCAGGCGATCAGCTGACGAACAGTGATGGTCATCCCACTGATTTGGACTCGAACAAAATCATGCCGCTCCCAACGCGAGCCGAGCGCCCCAAAAGCGTCTGCTGACCATCAACAAGCTGCAAGCTGCTGTAGCCCAAATCCCTAGACCGCTGCTGCCAGTCTTCGGCGATCGAGGTTCGCACCGATGGCCCAAGGCTGTTCCAGGCATCCGAAACCTGGAGCACCAATCGGTTTTGCGCCGGTTGTGGTGTGGCCGATGCCAACAACCCTTCAGGGGCCGATCCATCCAAGAACAGATCCAACAACGGGTTGAGATCGAGCTCGGGAAGGGGTGGATCCTCGAAGTCGAACAGCGTTGGTTCCGGCTCCAACGCTGGCTGCGGTTGCGGGGTGATCAGCGGCTCTGGGAGGAGTGGTGCCGGGAAAACCGTTTCCGGGAGGACGCCATCCGGCACAAACCCATCTCCAGCCACAACACTCGGCGCTGGTTCAGGAAGGGTTGGATGGGCGCTCTGCCACCAGCGCAGACCGGCCAGAGGCAAAGCCACCACCAATACAAGAACGACAGGCCAAAAAGTCGAAGCGAGGTTCCGCGGCCAAAAGCCTGGGACGGAGAGGTCCCCCTCACCGTTTCGCCGCCAAAGCTCCTGCGCCCGTAACTGCAGATCCGCGAACAATGCCTGCAGATTGCGGGCAAATTCCAGCCATGGGCTCACGTAGGGAGCCGGGAGGTTGCCCGGCTCCTGACGGGAATCTGATTCGCTGCCGACCTGCACGCTCAAGGGGGATTAACCAGACCGACGGCCAAACAGTCGGTTTAATGGGTTCCGTCCGGGGGGCGTCATTGGCGCGGAGCTGCTGCTGGACGGTTCAATATCGAGCTGATCAGCGCGGGATGGATCCGCGTCTTGGCCCCGGGAGAACTGCTCAAGCAACGCTGCGTCGGGAGTGGGTTCCTTGATGCCACAAACGTCTTTGTACATCAAGTCGTACTCCACGGCGGAACGATCCCAGCTGTAGTCCTCTGTCATGCCGCGTTTCTGGAGGTCTTGCCAGCTACTGCGATGGCGGTAGGCCTCCCAAGCACGCACCAGGGCTGTGTAGAAGTCGACTGGCTCGAACCGGTCGAAGCAAAATCCAGTGCCGCGATCCGCATTTGGGTCGTGGGGGGGAACGGTGTCGACCAAACCACCCACGTTCCGCACCACAGGCACGGAGCCATAACGCATCGCATACAGCTGACTAATGCCGCAGGGCTCGAAGCGACTCGGCATCAGGAACGCATCGCTGCCGGCATAGATCAGACGAGAGAGATCATCGTCATAGGTCAGAAAAACAGCGCATTTACCCGGATAGCGGGAGGCCAGCTGCCAAAGGCCGGATTCAAGGCCACGATCGCCCGTTCCCAACACCACGATCTGCGAGTCGGTGTAGGAGAGCAAGCGGTCGGCGACCTGCAGAAGGAGATCAACACCTTTCTGATCCACCAGACGGGTCACCATCCCGAGCAGGAACGCGTCATCGCGCACCTCCAGCCCCATTCGCTCTTGAAGGACCTGTTTGCAAACCGCCTTGCCGGTGAGGTCTGCGGCGCTGTAGTTCGCGGGGAGCGCCTTATCGGTGGCGGGATCCCACGCCTCGAGATCAATGCCGTTCAGGATGCCGCGCAATTTGCCCGACACAAAATTGAGCAGGCCATCGAGATTTTCACCGTATTCAGCGGTGCGGATCTCTTGGGCATAGGTGGGAGATACCGCATTCACCCGATCCGCATTGATGAGGGCAGCGGCCATGGTGTGATCCCCCTGCATGTACCAAGGGCACCAGGTGATCCGATCCAGCTTCCAGCGCCATGGACCTTGGTATTTGAGGTTATGGATCGTAAAAACAGTGCTGATCTCTGGGTCTTGATGCATCCAGACCGGAATCATGCCGGTGTGCCAGTC
>ERZ1048068.3486-NODE-3486-length-10320-cov-3.915538_pt1 | contig 10320 bp, 9 predicted proteins | sample MGYA00383098_ERZ1048068 | MGnify/ENA primary metagenome ERZ1048068 (study PRJEB29581, sample SAMEA5548368) | metagenome | biome: marine; feature: coastal; material: water | depth 1 m | study: Short-term variability in the microbial, nano- and picoplankton... | reverse complement strand
TGATCGTTTTGAAATCCCTGATATCATATTAGAAATGGCAAACAGCGTTGAAGTGGTAACTCAATTTGTGATTGATGAAAATGGGAATATTAATAACATTGAAATCTTAAACTGCTCAAAACCAGGATTAGGTATTGAGGAAGAAGTTATAGACATCTATGGGAAAATGCCAAAATGGACTCCAGGTGAGAACAATGGAAAGCCATCTAAGATTAGAATGAAACAACCTATAAAAATTAAAATACGTTAGAAAAACTAACTCTTTTTAACTAAAAACACTAAAGATAACCCAGCTTCCAAAATAAGCTAGCACAGTCATGTATACAAATTGAATGGTGGGCCATTTCCATGACCTTGTTTCTTTATAAACAACTGCTAAAGTACTCATGCATTGCATAGCAAAGGCATAAAATACCATTAAAGAGAGTATCACCGCTAATGAATATACTGGCTCCCCATTTTGATTCCGATCTTTTTTCATCTTCTCTCGAAGCTGATCAAAGTCCTCCTCATCCCCAACACTATAGATTGTACTCATCGTTCCTACAAATACCTCTCTTGCAGCAAAAGAAGTAATAAGTGCAATTCCTATTTTCCAATCAAAACCAATAGGAGCAATGCTTGGCTCAATAGCTTTTCCAAAATGACCAGCATAACTCTGCTCCAGCGAGGGTGATTCTTGAATGCTCAGAGATTGATCTGTTTTTGGACCATAACTAGCCAAGAACCATAAGACAACAGAAATTATCAAAATAATCTTACCCGCTTCAGTCACAAAACTCCTTGATTTCTGCCAACAATTTACCCAAATATTACCCCATCTTGGGGAGTGATAAACAGGTAATTCCATGATAAAGTAAGAAGGAATATTGTACTTGATAAACCATTTAAAAATAACTGCAGCAACAAGGGCAGCAACAGTCCCGAGCACATACATTGATAACATAACAAGAGCCTGGAGGCTTATAAATCCTATAACTGGGGTATTGGGAATTGCCATTGAAATTAATAGTGTATATACTGGCAAACGTGCTGAGCAACTCATCAGTGGAGTAACCATTATTGTTATCAAACGATCTTTCCAATTTTCGATATTACGCGTACTCATTATGGCGGGAATTGCACAAGCTGCACCACTCAAAAGAGGAACAACAGACTTTCCACTTAGACCAAGACCCCGCAGCATTTTATCCATTATAAAACTAACTCTGGCCATATAGCCTGTATCCTCTAACAAACTCATAAAAAAGAAGAGAATAGCAATTTGAGGAACAAAAACAACCACTCCAGCAATTCCTGCTACTAACCCATGAATGATTAATTTTTTTACCCATCCGTCTGGTAAAACATTTGCCAAATACTCACTCAACATTCCAAAACCATTTTCTATCCAATCCATTGGATATGAAGCTAAAGTGAACACACTTTGAAAAATAAAGAGTAATACCAATAAGAAGATTAAATAACCAAGGATTGGATGAGTAGCAAACGCATCAATTTTGCCTGTAATTAGCTCTCTTTTGGTCTTGATTTTAGTTGTCTTATTAAGCAATTTCCCAATCGAATCGTAATGTGACTCGTGTGTATGATCGTTCTCAGAACCAAATGGATAATGCGGTACAAATTGATCTTCAAAAAGTGCTTTCTTTAGCGTATTAACTCCCTCTCCAGTTCTTGCATTAATTTTAAAAACTCGAATTCCTAACTCTTTTTCTAAACGTTCAACATCAATTTCAAACCCCTTAAAATCAGCTATGTCAATCATGTTTAATGCAAGAATCATCGGGATTCCGTGCTGAGCTAATTGACTGAAATAAAACAAATTACGCTTCAAGTTAGAGGCATCTGCTATATACAATATCGTATTGGGTGGAGGGTCTTCAAAAAATATACGAATAGCTTCCTTTTCATCCAAGCTTTTTGGATTGAAGGAATATGTCCCAGGAGTATCAATAAGCTCAATTTTTTGTTTACCCTTAGAAACTGTACCTACCTTATTTTCAATTGTTGTGCCAGGAACATTAGTAATTTTTTGTTTTAACTTAGTTAAGTTATTGAATAATGAAGACTTTCCACAATTTGGATTTCCGACAAGAACAATTTTAGAAGGCTTATTCTCCATTAATTAACTATTGAAAAGTGGATTCAAAAGATTTACCTGGACACTATGTGCTTCATTTTTTCGCATACTCAAAGTATATTCTTCCAATTCAAATGCGATTGGGTCTCCAAAAGGTGCCTTCATAATTGGCTTAACTAAAACGCCAGGAATGCACCCCATTTCTTGAAGTTTCTCTTTATATGGTGATTCCTCAATTGAAGTAATTCTAGCAATGCTACCAATGGGTAATTCAGTCAGTCTCAAAACGTTGCTACAAAGATGTGTTTTTATTTGGATTAATTAAACATAAGGGTTAAATCTCACCAATTTATCAATTGTATGACTTTATCCTTTAGCCTACTTTTTGCCATAAAATTTTGTTCCAAGTTTTCATTGAATGGAATGGGAGTGTCTAAGCTGCAAACTCGCATCACAGGTGCATCCAAATATTGGAAACAATGTTCACCGATCCAAGCTGAAATTTCACCTCCAATACCTCCTTGTTCTGTATCCTCATGCACTACAATTACTTTGCCTGTTGATTTAACTCCCTCCTCAACTAGCTCTTTATCCCATGGAACTAAAGTGCGTAAATCAATCAAAGTAGCATCAATATTTAACTCGTCAATCACCTCCCTGCACCAATGGACACCCAATCCATAACTGATAAATGTAATCTCTTCTCCTTCTAAAAGAGTTTTTGCTTTACCAATATCAATGGTATATTCTTGAGTATGGACATCTTCACGAATGCTTCTATAAAGTCCCTTGTGTTCAAAGAAAAGAACTGGATTTGGGTCTTCAAACGATGCTAATAATAAACCCTTGGCATCAGATGGAGTACTCGGATATACAATTTTTAGACCTGGAATATGAAAAAACCAAGCTTCATTACTCTGACTGTGAAATGGCCCTGCTGCAGCTCCTCCTCCAGTAGGCATTCTAATGACAACATCACTATTCTGTCCCCAGCGATAATGAGTTTTTGCCAGATTATTAGCTATTTGGTTAAAACCACAACTAACAAAATCAGCAAACTGCATTTCAACCATTGCTTTCTTACCGCCAATTGTCAATCCAAGAGCTGCTCCTAATGGTGCAGCTTCACTAATTGGTGTATTTCTTACCCGGCTCTCCCCAAACTCTTCTACAAAACCCTCAGTAATTTTAAACACCCCACCATATGATCCAATATCTTGCCCCATCAATATCAAATTACCATACTTTTTCATTGCTATTTTTAAGGCATCTTGAATAGCATCGATAAATCGAAATTCTTTGGTCTCACCTTTAGGGGTAATTTTAATTGGAAAATACTCTCTGAAAACATCATTTAATTCATTTTGACTGGTTACTTCCATCGAACCTGTCTTATTAAAGACCGAAGCTGCCTCAGAAATTTCTTCAAAAATTTGTTCTTTTATCTGCTGAATCTGACTATCAATTAGTATGTTATTGTCAACTAAATAATTTTCATAATTGAGAATTGGATCCTTTTTTTTCCATTCATCCATGAGCTCTTCTGGAACATACTTTGTTCCACTTGCCTCCTCATGTCCACGCATTCTAAATGTCTTGCATTCTAATAAAAATGGTCGAGGATTTTTCCTCAAATCTGCTGCGATAGATGACACCTCATGAAAAACTTCAAGGACGTTATTCCCGTCTATTATCTTACTATCAATTCCATAACCAATTGCCTTGTCTGCAATATGACTGCATCTAAATTGGTCTTGACTTGGAGTACTTAGACCATATCCATTATTTTCAATTAGAAAAATTACAGGTAAATCCCAAACAGCTGCCAAATTAATAGCTTCATGAAACTCACCTTCACTAGTACCACCATCACCGCTAAAAGCTAGACTCACTTTTTGTTTACCATCTAATTTGTGAGCAAGAGACACCCCATCTGCAACACTCAGCATAGACCCTAAATGAGAGATCATTCCAATAATATGATAATCCAATGTACCAAAGTGAAATGATCGGTCTCGACCTTTAGTAAATCCATTACTTGACCCTTTCCATTGCTCAAATAATTTTTTTAATGGGATATTTCGTGTCGTAAATACCCCCAAATTTCGATGAAGTGGAAAAATATATTCATCTTGTTCAAGAGCTAGAGTGGCTCCAACAGCAATGGCTTCTTGGCCAATACCACTGAACCACTTAGATATTTGGCCTTGTCTAAGAAGTTTCAGCATTTTTTTTTCGATCATCCTCGGCCTTATCAATGCTGAGAAGATCTCATTATGCTTATCAGAGTTTAACCCCTTAAACTTCTCAAAATCCATTCCTACGAAATAAATACAATAATTCTAAGTGTTCGAAAGTTTACCTGCCTATTTTTGTTTGGTGCTTTTGTTATTGGATAATTATGACTCCTTTACCTACAATCTGTATGACTACTTTTTGAGGTGTGGTGCTGAGGTAGAAGTAATTCGAAATGACAAAATCAAGTTGGAAGATTTGACTCAAAAATACAAAGGTGTTATCCTCTCGCCAGGTCCCGGGAAACCAGAAGATGCAGGTCAAATGATGTCTCTGATTAAACAATGTTATAATAAGCTTCCCATATTTGGTGTTTGTTTAGGCATGCAAGCTATCGGAGAGTTTTTTGGTGCAGATCTCATTCAAGCAAACTATCCAATGCATGGAAAGATGAGCAACTTAAAATACAATGCGAATCACCCGCTATTTTTTGAAATAAAACCACCTCTGCAAGTCTGCCGATATCATTCGCTAGTATTGAATAATATTCAAAATACACCACTAAATTTAATTGCATCCTCAAATAAAGATGAACCAATGGCTATTGCCCACCATACTTTACCCATTTGGGGAGTGCAGTTTCACCCTGAGGCTATTCTAACTCCTCAAGGACTTCAATTAATCAATAATTGGTTATCTTGCATCAAGTCCAACAACAAAAAAAAAGTGCAAACGTTAAATTAATATAATAATGATTGCTGCAAGTAGCACTTATACCATCCCTGATATAAACGAAAAAACATCACCTGCTATATGTATTGAGGTGATGATGGATGCTCAATGTTTTGAGCTCCCTGTCCAAAAAAACAATCGACTATATGGCTCTGTAACCCTCGATGATTGCATATCTTCAAAAGAAAAATCTATCGAGAAATTAGTTTCTCCAGGATTTTTAAGTGTTCATTACCAAATGCACCTTTTTGATGTGCTACAAATTTTTAAATCATCTCCCAAGAATGTCTGTGCAGTTTTAGGAGAAAATCAGGAATGGGTAGGTATTCTCACTAAAAATCAAATGATTAATTCGCTTTCTCAGACCCTATCTATTGAACAAAACGGATCAATCCTCATTCTTGAAATGTCATCAGCACAATATTCTACCAATGAACTATCTCGAATAATTGAAGGGGAAGGAAGTAAAGTACTTGGTTTGTGGCTTCATAAGGATGAAGATTCTGCACGAATTAAAGTAACTGTAAAAATAAATACCTCAAATGTCGAGAGAATTATCAACGGATTTGATCGATTCGGCTATGACATTATCGCCACATTTGGAGACGAGGACTATAAAGACAATATTGATCGTAAATTTCAATCATTAATGAAATACATTGATTTGTAGAACTTCTATTTATGTTTTGTTGTTATTGATTACTTCAATGACCCTAGCCTCTGAACCCTTGCCTATTCGTTCAATTGAAATCAAAGGGAACAAACAAACCAAAGATTTTGTCATCAAAAGAGAACTCCTTTTTGAGGAAGATTCTTCATATATTTATGATGAATCCTTTACGAAACTCGTTAATCAATCTCAGTCAAGAATCACAAACTTAAACCTATTTAATAAAGTAGAGATAACCACATTGATCGATAGTATTAACCACTACGAAGTATGCATTAAAGTAGTAATACATCTCGTTGAAAAATGGTATCACTGGCCTCTGCCCTTTGTAGAATTTAGTGACCGAAACTTTAATGTCTGGGGAAATTTAAACTTCGATCCGAATCGAACAAACTATGGGTTATATGTTTTTAATTATAATCTATGGGGTAGAAATCATACTTTAAAAACAAAACTTAAAACTGGATATAATACAAAACTAGGTCTTGAATATCGCATCCCATTTCTCTCTAAATCAAGTAACTGGGGAATTAAGGCTCTGGTTGATTATTCTTCACAAAACGAACTATGGTATGAAACGATTAATGACAGCCTAAAATTTTATAAAAATGGAAAAAATGACCTGATAAAAAATACCCAAGCTACATTAGAGGTCAGTAAACGATTAACCCCCTATACCCGAGTTTACCTCTCCTCCCAATACCAATATGATTTGATCGACTCTACTGTTCCTGCCAATAATTATCTGATTAATAATGCAAGAAATCAAAATACGTTTACCACTCAATTGCGTATTGAAGTAGATAAGAGAAATAATCTTTTTTTTCCAACAGAAGGAAGTTTTGTAAGTGCTGATATTACTGGTTTATTGTGGTCTAACCAAAGTCAAGAGTATAATCTAAGAATGGCTTTTAAAATGCAAAAATTCACCAAGATTCACCCGAAAATATATACTGCATTGTCGTGCTATTCGCAATTCAATTCAAATAAAAAACCACCCTATTCTCAACGAAAAATATTGGGATATCACGAAAATATTCGCGGATTTGAACACTATGTAGTCGATGGAACTCTTGGCTTAAAAGGAAATGCAGCCATTCGAATTCATGCTATCAGTTCAAATTGGTCATTACCCTTTATTCCTTATAAAAATTATCAAGAGCTACCTGTCAATATTTACTGGGAAATTTATTCCGATGCTGGATATGTGGGTTATAACCATTCGAATGAAATCAATCAGCTGGTTAATACCTTTATTTACTCTGGAGGCGTAGGACTAAATGCCCTTTTTTACAACGATCGCATCGTTAGATTAGAATATAGTTTGAACAGTTTGATAGAACATGGTTTCTTTGTACACTTTAAAAAGGCCATATAAATGAAAGTAGCACTTTACGGAAGACCCATTAAATACCCTAACTTTCAATTGTTTTTTGAACGTTTTGTTGCAGCACTTAATGCTAACGATATAATTTTTGAAACCACTTATTCGTATGGAGAGTTCTTAAAGAAAGAATATGATATCAACCACCCCACGTGCAGTAATGAATCTCTATTAAGTAAGCATTTTGATTGTTTAATAAGTCTTGGTGGTGATGGAACTGCTCTTGACACTTTATCTCTTGTGAGAGACAGTGGACTTCCTGTTATGAGTATAAACTTAGGCAGACTTGGGTTTTTGGCAAACATAAAAATTGATGAAGTTGATAAGGCCATCCATGCTTTAAAGAATGGTATGACTTCTATAGAAAAAAGAACAGTCATTCAGGTGGATTCAAATGTGGACGAAATCAATGAATTTCCATATGCACTGAATGATTTTGTAATTCAAAAAAGAGATACATCTGCTATGATTACGCTGAAAACAAGCCTTAATGAGTCTTTTTTAAATACCTATTGGGCAGATGGATTAATAGTTGCAACCCCAACGGGATCTTCAGGATATAGCTTAAGTTGTGGTGGTCCATTTATTTTCCCAGGGTCTAATTCGCTTGTCATTACTCCTATTGCCGCTCACAATTTAACGGTAAGACCGGTCGTAATTCCAGATCAATCCATATTAGAAATTGATACCAGTGGACGCGGGAAAAATGTACTTATCACATTGGATTCTAGGTCATTTGTTGTACCGTCCAACACCAAACTAACCTTAAAACGTGCCTCTTTTGAATTCTCAATGATTCAACTTCAAGGAGTCAGTTATATGGATACAATAAGAAATAAATTACTTTGGGGTGCAGATCGAAGAGATGAATAGTCGTCTAAAAAATGTAACCTTCTGATGAATTAATCCTGTACCACAATCTACCATTTTCTAATTGGTGGTTTGTTGTTATTTACTCAGCTAAAACATTCGCAATAACCCTATATTTCATTTAATAGAAATTTACTGTTTTTATTCGTAAGAGTAACCAAATTACATCGTTATTACGAATATATTAGGGTACTTTCGTTTATACTAACGTTGTGCTGCATGCAGGAAGACCGAACTACATAACATAAAATGAGATTTGAAAATGGCAGATTACGATAAGTATTACGAGACTGAAGATTTATTCGGAAAACCATATGCCGAATTGATTGAGTTTTTTAAAAACTATGAGCCTAAAGGTAACTTAATTGATATCGGTTGCGGACAAGGACGAGATTGTATTCCTCTTGCTAGACTTGGATTTAAAGTAACTGGGATTGACAATTCAAAAGTTGGAATAAATCAAATGATTGAAAAATCAGACATTGAAAAGCTAAATATAATTGGACTTGTCGATGACATATACACATTTGACAACTATCAAGATTTTGATATTGTATTGCTTAATTCAATGTTTCATTTTGAAAAAAAGGACTTAAAAAAAGAAACTTATTTTATTGAAAAAATTGCTAAAGAAATTAACTCAAATGGATTGATTTGTTTTTGCGTCCAAGATACTGGGAAAAAAGTGAAGATATTAAAGGACACGATTGCTAATTCTGGTATTGACTTTGATATTTTGAATGACTCTGCATTGATTTATAAATACGAGGATAAAGAATCTGACCACAAATCTGAGACTAAATACTGTATGTATATTGTGAGAAAGAAATAAACAATAAAGCACGACAGCACAACAATGTGTATAGTGCATGCGGGTTTCAGAGGTTTGCGAGTGTTCGTTGCTCGTGAAAAAAGTCGGTGTAAACTGATAGGAAATCGCTACGTAATCCCGCACGACACCATACACTCAACGTTCATGCTATACCCAAGACACTTATAACGTACCTCGCAATTCTTGTTCTCTTTCAATTGCCTCAAACAAAGCTTTAAAATTCCCTTTTCCAAAAGAAGTAGCTCCTTTTCGTTGAATAATCTCAAAAAATAGCGTTGGTCGTGGTTCAATAGGCTTGGTAAAAATCTGAAGTAAGTACCCTTCGTCATCTCGATCTACCAGAATTCCCAATTCTCTTAATGGTGCGATATCTTCATCTATTTCTCCTACTCGGTCTAAAACTACATCATAATAATTGTCGGGTACACGCAAAAATTCTACACCACGAGAAACCAATTCGCGAACTGTTTTTATAATATCATTCGTAGCAACAGCGATGTGTTGTACACCAGGTCCTTCATAAAAATCTAAATATTCTTCGATTTGTGATTTCTTTTTACCATCTGCAGGCTCATTAATTGGGAATTTAATTCTTCCATTTCCATTACTCATTACCTTGCTCATTAGTGCAGTATAATCAGTAGAAATGTCCTTATCATCGAAAGAAACAATCTGAGCAAATCCAAGAACATCTTTATAAAAATTGACCCATGTATTCATTTCTCCCAGCTCTACATTCCCAACCATGTGGTCAATGTACATTAATCCTGTACTTGATGGATTGTATGTTGACTCCCATGTGGTAAATCCTGGAAGAAATATTCCATTATAATTACTACGTTCGACAAAAATATGAACGGTCTCTCCGTAAGAATAAATTCCAGACCGTACAACTTTTCCGTTGGCATCTTCCTCGGTAACAGGAGCCATGTAATGTTTAGCTCCACGCTTAATGGCTTCATTATAAGCAACCTTGGCGTCGGGTACCCAAAGTGCCACTACTTTCACACCATCTCCGTGCGATTCGATATGTCTTCCTATGTCTGTACCGCTCTTTAAAGGTGAAGTAAGAACCAATCTGATTTTATCCTGCTGAAGAACATAGCTCTCTCTGTCTTGTAGACCCGTTTCCAAACCAGCATAAGCTATGCCTTGAAAGCCAAACGCTGTTTTATAAAAATGAGCAGCTTGTTTGCTATTACTAACGTATAATTCTACGTAGTCGGTGCCAAGCAAAGGCATAAAATCTTGTGCCTCATCGTACAATTTAGGTAAGGTCTGTGTGCTAGGGTTCATGTAAATTATTTTAGTGCAAATTTATGCTTGAGCCTCATAATAAAAAAAACAGCTCCCAAAGACTCATTCTTTATTTCTACTATCCAACCAAATCGTGACTGGTCCGTCATTAATTAAACCTACTTGCATCATTGCCCCAAAATGTCCTGTTTGAGTTGGTATTTGTTTTTGACATTCTTTTACAAAGATTTGATAAAGAGGCAAGGCAATATCTGGATGGG
>ERZ1048068.3485-NODE-3485-length-10328-cov-4.535189_pt1 | contig 10328 bp, 7 predicted proteins | sample MGYA00383098_ERZ1048068 | MGnify/ENA primary metagenome ERZ1048068 (study PRJEB29581, sample SAMEA5548368) | metagenome | biome: marine; feature: coastal; material: water | depth 1 m | study: Short-term variability in the microbial, nano- and picoplankton... | reverse complement strand
CAGACCTAAACTAAAGAAGCTTAATTTAGAGTAGGATATTCACTACATAATATTCTGTTTACCTAGACCTTTAGCCTACGAGCACTTTACAAAATTAAAAGTTCAATTACTTTCTATTGTCTTGGAAAGTCATTTTTAATCGGTAATTTCTTTCCAAGGTACAAGAAATTAAACTGTCCAAAATAAAACTTTTCTAAGGTGGGTTCATTCTTACTTCCATGAAAGTGTGCTTCCAAATAAAAGAGATCTTGGTGTCCCACTGAGAAGTCCTATTACTAGGGATATCTTTGACCATAGAGGCATTAATATAAGCATTATGTAGTTGGCAACAACCTGCAAAGTTCCTCCAGCTGTCCACGACAGATCCTTCGGAAATAACTAAAAGTCGTATTTGTTGACAAAGTATAGTTTCAAGTACAGCTGAGTCCCAATTGTTTGATTAAAAACGAACACTACGAATACTGTGCTTAATATCATTGTATTGAAATACTAATATTTTTGTCAAAAACTTGCACAAGAAAATGAAACTAATTTATTTGGATTACATGTGTATATCAAAAAACCAATAAAAACGTATTCATCTTAATGATAAAAATAAAAGTTCAGACATAAAACTGAAATTATCAAAAGGTGTTAAAGAACTTTATAAATTTAAATGTATGAATTCCTCTAAAATAATTTTTATCTTGATTATGAAAATAAATTATTTTGTTTTTTTAAATATAATTGAATTAAATTTACTAAGTAATTTAGTTAAAACCGTAAATCTCTTGGTAAATACTTAACAGGAAGTTTTTATTATGGAATTACAATGTTTTTAATATCTAGGATAATTTATTGCTTCGGATTTAAAGAAAAAATCATTGAAGAAAAGGAAAAGCTAATATATATATTTATTACTTACTTACAATTCTATAACAAATCTACATCATTCTTAGTGTCAATTTCAACATAAATGAAAAACTTCCAGCAAAATAGTCTTCTTACTACCAAATTTTTACATAATTGGTTTGAGGATCAAAATTCAAGTGCCGCACAACTGAGTTTGATATTTGAGAACATACCGGGTGTGTCTTTTTTTATAAAAGACTTAAACCACAGACTCATATTTGTGAATGAGAGCTTATTATTACGTTTTGGGTTGGAAACAGAAAGAGAGCTTGAAGGTAAAACTGATTTTGATCTGTTCCCACCTCGACTTGCGGAGCACTTTAGAAGGGAAGATCGCTTAGTTTTCGAGACTAAAAAACCAAGGTTGAATATTCTTGAGTTGTTTTTTAACAAGCAAGGGTTACCGGGTTGGTGTCTCACGAATAAATACCCAATGTTTGATAGCGACGGAAATGTTACTGGAATCATGGGGACTGTGCGACCCCACGATGATGGGGAACTTAAATGGGAGCGAGAGGACGGCATTGGTCGTGCGGTTGGATTGATTCGCCAAAAATTTAGAAAGGATCTTGCGATAGCGGATTTAGTTCAGGAATCAGAACTAAACCATCGCAAATTACATCGTGGTTTTATTGAACTTTTTGGAATAGCACCGATGCAGTTTATCACACGCACTCGGATAGAAGCAGCATGCGATGACTTGCTTACTACTAACAAAAAGCTTGCTGTTATAGCTAAAGAAAACGGTTTCTATGATCAAAGTTCATTTACGCAACATTTTCGCCGTCAAATGAAGGTGACTCCGCTCAAGTATCGTAAGCAAAAAGGGTTTGCTTAAAAGCTAAAATATTTTACACCCCTGTAGGGAATATTCTGATCCTCCGGATATAAACCTCAGAATTTTTTTCGGCGAGTTCCCACCAATATTCTTGAGTAGACTTACCTTTTGGTGCCGTGATTAGGCCTTCTTCAAAGGCTGAAATCGCGGATGCTCCTTCAATAGTCATTACTCGGAGCATAACATCAATAACTTCAGGGAAAGCATAAAGGCGATTTGGTTTTCCTGAAACTCTGTAATTTGGATTACTGGTAGCTAGGTATTCATACGGGGGAGTACCGCCTCCACTTGATGCGTTAACATCTGGAAAAATTTGTTTTAAATTTCCCGTTCCAAAACTATTTTTCTCGATTAGGTAGGCCCTAATTCCGAAATCTATAATATTGGAAGCAAGTGAAAAGTCAGTAGAGGCCCCATCTTCTCCGTCCATGATGGGGTTTTTGATATTTCCTGGTGTGCGAGCTCCATTTGAATTTTGAATGTAGGAACCATAATTTGGGTGTAGATTATAGCCTGCGTTAAAGGTTTCTACTGCGGATACATCAGATCTAAATATTTGATATCGAGGTCGGGAGGTCGAAGAGGCTGTTACGCCATGTCGTACAATTTGGTAAGAAATTGCCCGTGCACCTCCCGTATTAGTTGAATCGGGATCAAGTTCAGGAGATGTGGTGAAAAAGCGTAAAAAAGTACCTGCAATTCCGAATCGAGAATTTAGCAGTGAAATTTGATTATTCGCATCGGAGATTGGATCATTTGGACCGCTAGACCAATCATTTGGAATTATTCTAAGAGATTCCTTGGTAGGTTTTGGTACTTTTGCATCCTTCCAGGATCCGCTTGTGGATGTATCTTCAAGCACTGTTGCTGCCATCCATACATTTCCGTCGTTTCGGTAGACTGCGCAGTGTAGGTCTTCCTGAATTCGATCTAAGATAAACTGAGCAACTTGATTTGTTTCTAAATCTCCAGATGCCTGCGTCTGAGTGCTGACCACTTGAGATGTTATATTAAGCAACATCCCCGCAAGTAGTGCAGTTACTGAAACCGCAACGAGTAACTCAAGAACTGTGAACCCAAATTTGGATGATCGATGTAGAGACATTTTAATAAGAATTTAAAATGTAGAGCTGAAAATTTATTTATGCAAGGAGAGAGAAATTTTGATACTTTAATTGATAACCCCAAGGGATTGTCCCATTTTTGCATAAAGCTCTATTCCGCTTGCAGTTGATTCTGTTAAATCACCAGCTAAAGTGATGGCATCTTTTTCAAAGAGGGTTAGAACTGATGAGCCACCAAAAAGAAAATAACCGTATTCTTCTCCTTTAGTAATACTCGCGGGTAAAGTAGATGTAATCTTTACTGAACCCACACAGGTTGCTCCAACTAAAAAGGAAGCAACTTTACCCCCATTTAAATTTTCAATAAAGGACAGATACCTTTTATTCTGCCAAAAAATTCCAATGTTTTGTCTTAGTGCAATTGGATTTACTGAATAGAGGGCCCCGTTTATTAATTGTGGAGTGGAAGAAATTCCTGTAACGGGAAAATGAAAACGATGGTAGTCAACTGGACATAAGCGACTTATTACCATTGAACCCTCCCGGTAAGGCCTTGCTAATTTATCTGACTCAAAGAGTGCCGGTAAGTCAAATTGTTGACCTTTGACAAAAATACTTTCAATTTTAGATAAGTCTTGAATTCCTGAATGTCTGCCGTCAGCTGGAAAAATAGCTGAACTTACATTTGGGTCAACCGGTCTAGCTTTCTTGGTAAGTCGCCGACTAAAAAATTCATTAAAAGTTTTATATTCACTCGGATTTTTAAGAAATTCATTTTCATTTAATCCAAATTTATTAATGAAAGGTACTATCTTATTTTTACTAGCAGGACTGTCCATTCTGTTGCCATACCATTTTGAAAACCAAGCACGTTTTATGGCAACCCACAAAGGAATCTTGCCTAAAGGAGTACCATAAATCAAAGATAACCAATTTTCGCCGTAAACTTTTTCGGATTCAATACAACCTGAATCGCGGTTTAAAAATTGAATGTCCTCGATCATTGATCGTGGTTAATGGTCTCTAAATGACCACAGAAAAATTAACCTTTTTCTATTTTACCTGCTTTGATTGCTTTCACAGATACCCACATTCTTTTTACTTGGCCACTTGCCAACTTTACGCGGATACGCTGGACATTAGGTCGAAATGTTCGCTTGTTGTTTTTTACCAACTGCAAACCAATTCCTCCAGCTTTTTTGCTGACACCTTTATGAATGATTCGTCCACCTACTTTGGGACGTTTACCTGTTATTGCACAAACTCTAGCCATGGGTATAAATAGATTAAAGTTATTGTTTATGACGGATAAAACTTAATCTGACAAGTTCAATCATCTATGGAACTAAATTATTGTAGCAGGCGGGATTTGATAATGAATTGATTTAATTCTTACTTTTCAGTTTTCTTAAGAACAGTTTTGTTACCCTTTTGTTCAAGAAAGAATCCCTGAACACCGGTTTTTTTTTCTAAGAATGGAATCCCTTTTTTTGATCCAAGAACAAGACATGCGGATGCAAGGGAGTCCGCTTGGGTAGCATTTGGGGCAATTATGGTAACTTGTGCTAAGGTTGTTAGACCGATTCCAGTTACAGGGTTTATCAAGTGTGAGTATGTATTGCCCATTAGGGTTACTGATTGTTCTAAATCTCCAGAGGTTGCAATCGCAACATTTGCAAGAACAAGGTTTGGCAAACCAGGGTGTTTTCTACCGCCAATTGATATTTTCCAACCTCCTTTTCCCCGAGGAGGATCTCCTAATAAAATATCACCACCCGCATCTATCAAGAACCGGGTTACATTGTGTTCCAATAAAATAGTATGCATTCGGTCGGTTGCATAGCCTTTTGCAATTCCACCAAGGTCTAAAACCATCCCACTCATTAGTAATTCGACTGTTTTACGATCGTAGTCTAACACGAGATTTTGATACCCCATTCTCTCCTGTGCATTGATCCGTTTTTCATTCGTGGGAAGAACTTTTTTAAATCGGGCAATTCTCCATAATCTCGATAATGGTCCGATTGTGATATCAAATGCACCCTCAGTTTCATGTGCGAGTTCTTGGCTACGTGCTAATAGATGAAATAAATCATCAGAAGCGGGAAAGGAATCAGGAGACCCTGAACTTTGAGAAAGGATCGAAAGTTCGCTGTCGCTATTATAATCGCTTAATATTTTATCTAAACGGTGGGCTTCCTTGAATGCGCTTTGAGCAGCATGGTTGGCAAGCTGAATATTATGTCCATCGATTAATAAACTAAATTTTGTCCCCATGCAGGTTTGACTATATGTTCTGTATTCAGGATTTTCTTTTTCATTGGCCCTCAAAGAGGGTTTCAGGAAAAGAAAAATCAATAACGACAAGGAAAATATTTTCATTTGATTACGAATTAATATCTTAAAAAGCTTTTCTTGCCTAAAGAATTTTGGGATAAAAGGAAATTGTTAATACATTATTTGTTACCAATTCATACTATGCATCAATTATACTTTATTACTTTATTACTTTTATCATTGGGATTAATAATGCCTCTGTCTCATGCAGAAATTGAATTTGTTCGAGATGTAAAACCTATTCTAGAGCATAATTGTGTTAGCTGCCACCGTGAGGGAAATGTAAAAGGGAAAGTGAGACTGGATACCAAAGAAGCAGCCTTTGCAGGTGATGATGTCATCGTTCCTGGTAATCCTGAGGATAGTTCACTTTACTGGACTACAACTCTGCCATCTGACGATGAATTAGTTATGCCTCCGTTCAAGCATGAGGACAAAGACTATCCACTGCGCGATCAAGAAAAGGAGATTTTAAAAAAATGGATATTGGGCGGGGCTAATTGGCCCAAAGATGAGGTTCTTGAGCCCCTCAAAAGGTTACCGAAGTCAGTGACTTTTACTGATAACATTCAATCTATTTTGGAACAAAACTGTGTTGCCTGTCACTATGAAGGAAAAGTGAAAGGCGAGTTAAGGTTAGACAGTTTTGAGCATGCATTTGCCTCCGACTACGTTATTGTTCCAGGAGAGCCTCTAGAAAGTGACCTCTGGGTATTATGTACCTTACCACAAGACGACGAGATGTTTATGCCTCCAGAAGGCAACGATCCATTATCTTCAACTGATTTATTCATGCTTCGCAGGTGGATTGAAGAAGGAGCGGATTGGCCTGAGTCTGCACAATTAGTACCCCAAAAGAAGAGTTTTACGGTGTTGGGTGCGATGCCCAAAGATCTATATAAAGCTTTGGGGTTTAAAGAGGGAAAAGTACAAGATGAATTTTCAAGTTACAGGCAGGAAATTGTGACCTCGGAACTCAGCTTTGAAATGATGCCCATAAAGGGAGGAACATACAGTATGGGGAGTTCTGCGAGTGATGAAAATAGGGGCAAAAATGAATTACTAAGTCGCCAAGTTAATGTTTCAGATTTTTGGATGGGCAAATACGAACTCACCTGGGATGAGTATGAACTTTGGATGATAAATCTCGATAAGGATAACCGGGAATACAACAAACTTGAATCCACAGAGGCCGATGCCCTATCCGATGCTGTTACCAAGCCAACTGCACCTTACACTGATATGACTTTTGGAATGGGAAAAAGTGGGCATCCAGCAATCTGTATGACCCAGTTGTCGGCTAAAATGTATTGTATGTGGCTGAGTGCTCGTACCGGAAAATTCTATCGATTACCTACCGAGGCAGAATGGGAGTTTGCCTGCAAAGCAGGCACAGATACCGCCTACAGTTTCGGTGATGATTCGAAAGAGTTGTCTAATCATTCCTGGCATTTAGGGAACAGCAGATTTAAATACCAAAAGGTCGGACAAAAATCTCCCAATCCCTTTGGCCTATATGATATGCATGGAAATGTATGGGAATGGGTGCTCGATCAATTTGTTCCCCCCACAGAATCTGCACCAAAGGGTATTTTGCAAAACCCGCTTGTTGCTCCAAATACTTTGTATCCCAGGGTGGTTAAAGGTGGATCGTGGGATGATGGCGCAGTCAGTCATAGAAGTGCGGGAAGGATGGGCTCAGAAGAGGCATGGAAGCAACAAGACCCACAAATACCTAAAAGCGTTTGGTATCATACAGACGCAATATTTGTTGGATTTCGAGTGGTAAGGCCACGGGAAATTCCCTCTTTAGAGGATGTCGAAAAGTATTGGCCCTCCGAAGAAGATATTCTAGCGATTCCATCTCGATAAAGTACTTTTTTTCTCTATATTCTTGCATCCGATTGCAATAAGGGCTCACTTGTAAGTGTTGCCTTATGAAAAAGTTACCCGATTGCTCCCATGAAATGAAAAAGGATCATAGAAAGGGCTTTGCTCTTGTCCTTGCTCTTTCTCTTATGAGTTTGGTGTTTTTGCTTGTTGTGTCTCTCGTCAGCTTAGTGGGTACCGATCTAAACCTAGCCGAGTTAAGGAAGCAAAAAGTATTGGCTCAGGCTAACGCTCGAATGGGTATGATGGTCGCATTGGGGGAAATACAAAAACATTTGGGTCCCGATACACGAATATCGGCAACTGCAGATATCTTGGATGAAAGAGTCGAATCGGGTGAGTTATATGTGAACCAAAAATACGATGCCAGTCTTTCTGTATCTAGTGGAGTAGACCTCGACGAGGATAACCAATACGATAAATTATCCTTTGGCCAAAGATATTGGACAGGGGTTTGGAAAAACCGAGCGAAAAGTAAAGGAGGAATGCAACCGGGCGCTAAACCGTTTCCCAATATTTTAGAAACCGGAAACTCTGTAAATAAAACAATTATGCAGGATTCTGAATTTGATCCTCATCCAGCGGTTGAAGTTGCTTGGTTAGTCAGTGGAAACGAGGGATATGAAAAAAAATTGGCGGTATTTCAAGGATCTGGATCCTTTGCATCTAGGCAGGATTATATCGAGATCCCAGATGGTATTGAAAAGGATCAACGATATTTTAATGGGGCCCAAACTTCTTACGGACAGGAGAGGAACGCTTGGTTAGATTATCAGGGTGTGGTTCAGCAAAATTTCACGAACCAAAATTCCGATATTTTTGATCCTCAATATTTTCACCCACTTGTCGAATTGCCGGATCCCGATGATACCCAGTTTCCTAATCAGACAGTCTGGATGCTTAAAAAACCTCTCTTGAAATCTAGTTATGACCCCGATAATCCAAGCGATTGGAAAAACCACCTTGCCGGGGAACCGGTGAAAGTAAGGAAGACTAATTTTGAAATACCTGATGAATCAGAAGGACTTCCCAGCACCGCTGCTTCCTATGCTTATTGGGTAGGTGACGAAGGGGTAAAAGCGAAAGTCAATCATGTGAATGTAAAAAAAGGCGAAAATGCGTGGGACGATCTTTCAATCGCATCTGAACCCAATTTAGAAACAGGATTTGGAATTACCTTTTCGCCTTCGATTGAAGAGGAACGACAAAATATTATTTCGCTCGGAATGTTCGCAGAGATTGATGGAGTGACTGGGGATCCGACAACTAAATCGAATCGTCTCGCCGCTCATTATCACGGTCTTACGACAGAATCTTATGGTGTTCTTGCAGATGTACGAACAGGCGGGCTAAAAAGAGATTTAAGTAGTGCCTTTGCGGTTGAGTCCGGGACAACCTGGGAAAAAGATTTTCAAGGTTATTTATATCAGGATAGAATTTACTATATGAAAAACCTGTCCTTTAAACCGACCGCGTTTGCAAATGAATGGAATGATCAATCTTCGGGACAGTTTGCTCCGAGCATCGATGATAAGAATACCATATTAGCAGGTCCTCGTTGGTCGGTTCTTAAAGATTTTCATAATAAGTGGAAAGATGCTCAATCAGATTTAGCATGGGGTTCCGTTATTAACGATCCACGTCAGCAAGAAGAAAAGTTAATGCCCGACGGGTTTCCCAGGATAGTGGGGGATAATAATATTTTGTTTGCTGAGCGCCCCAATAATCCAAACGGCGAGATGCAGGTCTCCATCCGTGATTTGGTAGATAACTTTAATCATTTCGCTGATAAAACAATTCGGCCCGAGCCAATCAACCACTCCGTTGTTCCCGCCTTGGTTGAGTTTAAATTTTCTGCTATCCCAACTTGGACGGACGATAAACTTGCTCTTGCCATGTACCCGTCCGTTGCCTTTTGGAATCCCTATAATATTCCCATCCAAATGAATGATGTTTATGTGGAAATACCAATCACCGTAAATATGAGTGCATTTAATTCAAAGGAATGGGATTTATTTAAGAAGTGGTACATTCACAACCCCAACGGCATTGCAAACTATATTCCAGGAAGTACAACAACAAGTGTTACAAGTATGCCCACTCAAAATTGGCAGGTGCCGGGAGGAACTATGCCTTACATTGACACGAATGGGAACGGCAGGTGGGACCCCGGTGAACCACGTAGTCATATCCCTCGTCCTCCCCGACAGCCAGGAGGAGGAGGAGGAGGAGGAGGACCGAACTTGAGAGATAATAGATTTCGCTACAATCGGGGGTGGATGTTAAACGAAGATTTTAATCTTAGGGATATTCGTCATCCACAGGGTGGTAACTATGGTGTTTTTAGAGCTGATACCCAGTATACCGGTTTTCCTCCAGATTTTCCGCCCTGGGGATCCAATGGGAGAATTACTAAATACCACTTTTTTAGAAGTCTTAAACAAGATTCTTCTACTATTACTCCCACCAAACAAACTGCTGAAAGGCATCTGTTACTGAAAATAAGCTACTTACAATTAGATGCCGGAGAAAAGGCACATTTTGTGATATCCCAAGACCAAAAATGGGACTGGGTGGATCTAGTAAATTCAAATAATGTGCAATTTATTGAGGCATCTCTATCGAAGGGAAATGAAGGTTTTGCTAATGCCCTTATCTGCAAGTCCAATTTTACAATGTCGGCAAGCGAACCTTTGACCATGCAGTTTTGGATTGGAAACATACAGGGAGTAAACCGTAGGGTCAAAGAGGATTTTGATCCCAGGACAGGAGAGCGCGTACAAAGTTCATCTTATTTTCGACCACAGGGCATTACAGTTTATGGAAATGACCCGAGAACTCACTCGCTCAACAACTTAAAAGTTCTGAAAAAAATTAACAAGAAATTTTCTTTGGACATTTCAAGTGGACATTTGGATTTTTCGCAAGCCTCGCATTTGGCCAATTCCATGTCCCGGCACTCATCGGATTCTCTTGTGGGAAATGGATTTAGATTAAGGTGGAAATTTCCAGGAACTGCAAATTCGGTTGTCTTTAATCAATATAACCCAAGAGCATTGGTTGATAGCTTGCAGGAAGGATATGGAAATAATTGGGAAACAGAATTCTTTAATGGCAGTAATTATCGGGGAAAGTCCCTTTTTCATGCGATTTACGATAAGAATAACTTCAATTTCTACACTCCTCCGACAAGGGGTGAAGATTTAGATCCATTGACTGATTTTACTACCACTTCTACACCTGGCGCAGGTTTTGAGACAGAATTCTTTACGGATGCAATTGTACCCAAGGCCGGACTGGAGAACAGT
>ERZ1048068.3484-NODE-3484-length-10328-cov-16.084883_pt1 | contig 10328 bp, 8 predicted proteins | sample MGYA00383098_ERZ1048068 | MGnify/ENA primary metagenome ERZ1048068 (study PRJEB29581, sample SAMEA5548368) | metagenome | biome: marine; feature: coastal; material: water | depth 1 m | study: Short-term variability in the microbial, nano- and picoplankton... | reverse complement strand
TGGTGGGCGACGGTCGTCGCTACGAATATGTCATTGCTATTCGCGCCGTCCAAACCATCGACTTTATGACCGCTAAATGGGCGCACTTACCCTACGAACTTCTTGAGACGGTCTCCAATCGCATCATCAATGAGATTTCAGGTATTTCACGCGTCGCTTATGATATTTCGGGTAAGCCGCCGGCCACTATCGAGTGGGAGTAAAAACACGCTCTACAACCCCCGCTGATGACTTAAATTGACCTATTAGATCCAACGGGTCTTCCAATAGCGCCGGCGAATGCCACAGAGCCCTCTGATCCTGGTCTGCCGAATTTGTGTTACCGGTAGGGTGTGCGGTGATTCGGTTGTCATAGAATAAGCGCTTTCGAGGGCCGACACCTGTTTAAAGACGGCTAATAGGCCCGAACTTAGCCGACGATATTCTGAGAGATCAACATGGCGCTCAAATCAACAATTTACAAAGCAAAGCTTAACGTTACCGATATGGATCGGCAGGTGTACCAGGAATTCCCGCTCACCATTGCCTGCCACCCTTCGGAAACCGAGGCTCGTATGATGCTGCGTATTTTGGCGTTCGCGATACATGCGGATCAGCGCTTGGAATTTGGTCGTGGTATCAGCACCGATAGCGAGCCTGATCTGTGGCAAAAGTCATTGTCCGATGATGTAGAACTCTGGATAGACCTAGGCACACCCGATGAAAGTCGGTTGCGAAAGGCCTGTGGGCGTGCTGAGCGAGTGAAGCTCTTTGTCTATGGGGATCGCTCAGCATCGGTGTGGTGGTGTAAGCAAGAAACCGCACTTAAGCGTTTTGACAATCTGAGTATTATGCAAATTTCAGACGACTCCTTAGCGGCGCTGGCGGCGTTGGCCGGCAGTAATATGTCGCTGCAATGTGTGATTGATGACGGCCAAGTGGTGTTCAGCAGTGCTGAGCATGACGCGCTTGTTGAGCTTGATCTGCAGAACCTAAAATCTTGAAGTTAGCTGCTCCTAGACCCCAGTCAGTGTGGCGTCATTTCAAGATTTTGTGAGCTGCATTATAGCCCTGCTATCGAGTGGCAATGACACTGCCTACTATCCGTTGAATACCGAAGTCACTTTAGCGAGCCGTTAAAGCGATGGTGGTTTAGCAACACAGGCCCGATACAAGACCATCATCACTATTATCCAGCAAAGCGCTTTCTCCGTAATCTGATGGGTGAGATTCGAGAGTGAATTAGTCTGTAAGCAGGCGGTCAGAAAAGGCTATGACTTGCAACTGATCGGAGTCCCCTCGGCAATATCCTCAAATGGCCAAGCGATTTTGGCACTCCGTGCCCGTGTGAATTCGGGACGGCGCGCGGAGACTGCAATCCAGACCGATCAAAAGCCGCGCCAATTTCCTTTTTTAATCGGCACCACTTTTGGAATGTATTAACATCATGTAACACCTAAACCAGAGTTGATCATTTATGGGAAGTAAAGTGACACCTGAGCTGCGCGATGCGCCGATTTATCAGACGTTCGGGGAGCTGTTCGCCAAAGGCTTTACTCTTGATACGACGACGTGGGTGTTTGTCTTAGCCATTCATGTCGCGGCGGTTGGACTCGGTGCTTGGGTTGCCCTTGCTGCGCCGCAAGGGTGGGCGTCGGTGGCGCTAGTCTGGGCTGCGGTACATTTTGTCATCGGGTCTATGTCGACGACCGTTTACAGTCACCGCCTAATTACGCACAGCGCGGTCAAAACGGTGTCCGTGCCGGTGCACCTATTCTTCTGCCTCTTCGGCCAAGTTCTGAGTGTGCAAGGCAGCGTTCGTCGCTGGTCGGCGAACCATGTCTTGCATCACGGAGTGGACCGTCACGGTAAAAAGGAGCTCGATCCGTACAGTGCGACCTGGTTTCCGGATACGTTGCGGAATTTTTTATGGTCCCACACCCTAACGCATCTGTTTAATCATCCTAATTCTGAGGAATACTCGCGGGCACACAACGCCAAGCGGCACCCGGTGATTGTGTGGCAGGACAGGTATTACGGCGCGTTGATCGCGTTTTGGATTTTCGCGGTTCCCCTTGCTTTGGGGTTTTTCTTGGGAGGATTGACGGGGGCTGTGTCATTACTGGCGGGTTCCCTAGTAGGCAGCGTTGCTGTGCAGCACAACACGTGGACAGTCAACAGCGTTACCCACTTGTGGGGCTGGACCAAAGGCCTCAAGAGCTCTGCCGTGAACAACTACATTTGGCTTGGACCTATGGGCGAAGGTAATCACCACGCCGATCATCATGACTTTCCACGGGACTATCGAAACGGATTCGGTTGGTCGGGTTGGGTACTGGACCCGACTCGCTATGCGATATTGGCGTTAAGGGGGCTGGGTTTGGTCAAAGGTCTTAATCACGCAAATCGACGTGATGAAGCTGAAATTGTTTCGGCGCGGAAGCTTGCGAAGGTGGACGAGTTAAAGCGCTTAAACAAAGACGCTGCTGCATTTTATGTCCACTTGGAATCGACGGTGATGGAGCTGCGCAAAGAATGGTTGGACGCCGTCAGTCGTTGGGAAGCACTGCGCACGGAATCAAAGCTCATGCAGCAAGCTAATGCGAGCTATGAAGAGCTTACACATGAGATTCGTCAGACCAAGGTGTTGGCGAAGGCACGCAAACAAGCCTTTTTCGCTGCAGTAGAGCGTCTTAATAGCCACACGTTTGATTTTGCGCGTTAAGGTCAGTCGGCAACCGTAATCGCCCTTTCCTTGACAATATGATCGCTTGCAAAGCAAACGCCCTGGTTTTTGAACAGCGTGGACACAGCGTCGTGGTGTCCCTTCACGATCGTCGTCGCGTTGCTTAAGCTGATGACGTGCGCAAATCATAAAAATACAAAGGAATTCCTCGGATGCATAAGGTGGTATGGCTCGTTTTGGTTAGTCTGTTGCTTGCGGTCTATACGCTCGCTGGAATGGCGGCGCGAGACGAAGTTTATTATCTGTGTGGCAATTTCAAGCAAGGCGTTTCTTATTCGAGTGTTGTGAGGCAGCTTGAGACCTTGAGTTTGTCGGATTACCTCAGGGAAGATCTGGAAACAGGGGTCCGCATAGTTCACAGCAGTCGGCTTCACTTCCATTCAGTCAAATGCACGATTCGTTTTGATGCTAACCAAAAGGTGAGTCGTTCCGTTTATTCATGGGGTTAATTACTTCCAAGTGACCTTGCGTCTGTCGAGTGCTTTACCACAAGCATTACCGAGCATCGCTTGCGCGGCACCTAAGTCGCGCACAAGATCGGTGCGGCGCTTTTTTTTCTTGCACTTTAAGAGTGCGTATTTGTTGCGAAAAGCGAGTGAAAAACTGTCTCTCAACGGGTAGCATGCTCCGCTTTCTTAGTCTCTGAAACAATTCTTTAAAGTTGGCATCTTTTGTGCAGGCTGTGCGCAGACATAAACGATCAAAATCCACTCATCATCCCATCGAAGGCTTTGTTATGGCTCCCATGTTGCGACGTTTTATCGCGGTAAACTTAGTTTCTGTTGTGCTTATTCCTAGTGCTCTTAGTCAGAGTGCTCCTGTATTTGAAGAGGTGTTGGTGACGGCAGAAAAGCGTTCTGAAAGTCTTCAGGACCTTTCCCAGGCCGTGACAGCACTCACGGCCATGGAAGTGGAAGAGCGTCAGCTCACCTCTTTTGTTGATCTCAGCGCAATCGCGCCTGGCGTCAACGTCGCAAAAAATGAGGGGTTTAAGACCGTCATCACCATTAGAGGGATTGGTAATGAAGCCAATCAGAACGCGATTGCCAATCCTTCAGTGTCGTACCACCTCGATGGCGTGTATATCGCCTCTCCCTTCGCATTGCAGACCGACTTTTTAGATCTCGAGCAAATCGAGGTTTTACGAGGTCCGCAGGGTACGTTGTTCGGACAAAACTCGACAGGTGGCGCCATCAATGTATTAACAATGGATCCCGAGTTCGACGAGTTTAGTGGGACTGCGGATGTCAGTCTTGGGCAGTACAAAGGGGTCAGAGCACGGGCGAGTATGAATATTCCGCTATCGGATACGCTTGCAGCACGCGTGTCACTGCTCAGAAACAATCACCAGGGTTTTACCGAAAACGTATCGAATGGCCAGGACCTTGACGATGCTGACAGCCTGTCGGCAAGAGTGAAGCTTCTTTGGCAACCCAGTGACACCGTGACAGTGAAATTGGGTGCTCAAATGTTTGAGGAAAACGTGAACGGGCAAGCACAAAAGGGCATTTACGACCCGACTGAAGGTGCGCGACGTCTTGCGCAAGATTCACTTTCTGCCTACGAGCTCAGTTCTGACCTTTACAGTGCGACGGTTGAATGGGATCTGCCCAGCTTCACAGTGAAGTCAATCACGAGCTACCAAAGCGATGACATTAAAGTGCTGCGCGACAACGATCGACATGATTTCGCCACACTGCCACCGTTTTTCTTGCTCCAAAGCTACTTTGAGCCCGAAACCAACGACCAGACGACGACGACTCAAGAGTTCAACCTGATCTCTGCGTCCCCCGCTTTTGGTCGTTTAGATTGGGTGGCTGGCGTTTTCTACCTCGATACCGAGGTGGACATTGCAATTACTGAGCGTCTCGACTTCGGTTTTGACGGTACGTTTGACCCGTTTACCGTGGAAGATATTTTAACATTCGCGCCGGCCGATGCTGGTTTTATCTCAAATGCGAAGCCTGAGCGTGAGTCCTTGTCCGTTTACGGTCAGGGCACCTTGACCTTGAGTGACACAACACGCCTCATTGGCGGCCTTCGCTACACACAAGACGAGGTCTACAGTGAAGTCACGAACTTCTATGGTCGTGGGGGCACAGACATTTTAGAAATCGACAGTAGCGAAGTCACAGGTCGTCTTGCTTTTGAGAAGGATTTTGACGACGTAACCTTGGGCTATGCGTCTTATACCCGCGGCTTTAAGCCCGGTGGCTCCAACTTAACCTTTGGTCGCGAGGCGGTGGTTTCGCCCATCGTGGTGTTGCCCACGTTTGAGCAGGAGACTATTGACGCTTACGAAGTGGGCCTGAAGACAGACCTGGATGACGGTCGTGTTCGACTCAACGCCGCAGCGTTCATGTACTCCTACGAAAACCTACAGTATCAGGCAACCGATCCTGAGGTGTTCCAGGGCGGTGTGGGTAATATCCCCGAATCTGATATTTATGGCGCAGAACTTGAGCTTGGTGCGTTTTTGAGCGACTCAGTATTGTTCGATGTGCGACTCGCGTGGTTGAGTACTGAAATTACGGAGAGTCACTTGGCGTTGGATAACGTGGCTTCTGAAGCGGCAACCAACGCGCTATTGGCGCAGGGCTTGAGCTTATTCAGCCCTGAGGTCGAGGTGGCGCGAGCCGCGCAAATCTCAGACGTACGAGGCAATGTGCTGCCGAAAACACCTCGGTTAACTGCCAATGTTGCGTTGACCCACACGACGATGATCGAGGGTTGGGGCGACGTTAAGTCGAGTCTGAGCTTCACCTATCGCGGTGATTTTAAGCACCGCGTGTTTAACAACCCAACGACGGACAGTGTTCCTTCTTATCAAACGCTTGATGTGCTTGTGAAGCTGACACCTGACGATGCGGACTGGCGCGTTGAGTTGATCGGTAAGAACATTACCGACGAGGCAGGAATTAACGCTCGGTTTACAGATGTCTTTGGTGTTGGCGCGACCGGCGATCAGTTCATCCAGCCGCGTCAATTCATGGTTCGTGCCGGTTTCGACTTCTGAATCAAAGAATGGGCTGAGTCACATTGACCGAGTTCACAGGTCAGTGCATGTCACCAGGATTATGGCAGCGTTCCGCTGCCATTTTTTTTGCCGGTTCGTACTGTGCATTGCCGGTGGTAATGACCGTCGCGCATGTGCACACTTGAGCTCGGTTTTCACAGGATAGGACGGGGGATATGGGCGATTTTTTTAAGCTCCAGGAGAACAGCACATCAGTTGGACGTGAGCTCATGGCTGGTGCGACCACGTTCACCGCCATGGCTTACATCCTTGTCGTAAACCCCCAAATTATGGCGTCGGCTGGAATCGATCAAGATGCGAGTTTCGTAGCGACCTGTCTCGCAGCTGCAATCAGCTGCATGTTGATGGGTTTGTATGCGAATTGGCCTGTGGGTCTCGCACCCGGTATGGGACTGAACGCGCTGTTTGCCTACACCATTGTGGGGGACTTGGGTTATCCATGGCAGACCGCGCTCGGTGCGGTTTTCATCTCGGGTGTCTTCTTTGTGATCATTAGCGTCACCCGAATTCGCGCCTGGATCATCATGAGCATTCCGAATGATTTAAAAATCGGGATGACCGCAGGAGTGGGTCTTTTTATCGGAATCATTGGCTTACAGAACGGAGGCATCATCACCGACCACCCCGCCACCCTGGTGACGATGGGCGATTTTAGCGATATTCCAACAGCATTAGCGGGAGTGAGCTTTCTCTTGGTCGCCGTACTGTCGGCTCGGTTGGCTGCTGGCGGCTTAATTCTGGGTATTTTGGCGGTTACGGTCATCGGTGTTTTACTGGGCGAGGTCGAGTATCGAGGAATCATGTCAGCGCCGCCGTCAATTGCGCCACTCGTAGGTCAAATCGATATTGCCGCGGCACTCGATGTGTCGTTAGTCAGTGTTATTTTTTCAATACTCATCGTTAACTTATTTGACACTACCGGAACACTCGTGGGCGTCGCATCGAACGCTGAGTTGACCGATGAAGATGGCAATATTAAAAACTTTAACAAAGCGCTGAAGGCTGACAGCACGGCGAGTGTTCTGGGTGCATTGCTGGGTAATTCGCCCGTCACATCGTACGTCGAGAGCGCGGCAGGGGTTGCAGCCGGTGGGCGCACAGGGTTGACAGCCTGCGCCGTAGGCGCCTTGTTCCTGCTCGCCATTTTCTTTGCGCCGCTGGCGATGATGATCCCAAGTTTTGCGGTGTCCGGGGCATTGGTCTACGTTGCTTTACTCATGTGCTCAGGGCTGGGGCGTTTGAGCTGGGAGAATCCGGTCGTACTCATTCCCGCATTACTGATCATGATTATGATTCCGCTCACGTTCTCCATCGCCGACGGGATTGGAATTGGATTTATCAGTTACGTGGCGTTGAGTCTGCTCGCGTCCAAGGCCCCCAAGGTCAGCTACGGAGCGTTGGTCATCGCTGCGCTGTTCATTGTTAAGTTCGTGCTGTTGTAAGCGCCCTAAGCTGGGACAGGGGGCGTATTAGTCGTCGATATGGTCTTTGAGAATATCGTAGAGCACCGGCTTGTTTTCCATAAGCTCCGTCGCACTCAATCCATGTATCTCATAGGGGTAGACCAGCCAATCGTCGGTCTCGTGCAGGTAGTAATCGGGCAGTAAATCGACCTGACGGCGGCTGGGCTTGTAGTAGGGAGTCGCAACACGAATGTCAGAGGGGATGTTCTGACGCAGGAGAACCTGTAGACGATCAATCACTGCGGCGATTGTCCGACCGGTGTCGAATACGTCATCGACGATCAGCAGTTTGTCTTCATGGGTGAGACGTTTGACCAAGTAGCTGAGTCCATAGACTTCGACGTGTCCTTTTTGCTGATCAATGCCCTGTTTGTAAGACGACGTTCTAATGGCAATGTTATCGGCTTGAATACCCGCGTAAGCGAGAATTTCTTGTACTGCGATGCCCACGGGCGCACCGCCACGCCATATGGCAACGATGAAGGTCGGTTTGAAACCGCTGTTGACGATTTGGGTACCCAATTGAAACGAATCGTTTAATAATTGATTCGCGGATAGGTATGTTTTCGTCGTACTCATGGATGTGATCTGCGCAACCGCTAAAGCGTTATGATATCAGCTAGTAATTGTTAGGAAGTAAGCCCTTGGATCAAATGATCAAAAAAATATTTATCGAGGAAGAAACCCTCTTGAATGACGCGTTTCGTATGGGCGTGGCAGTCTTTGAGAGTGGTTTTGCACCCACCTTCATCGTGGGAATCTGGCGTGGCGGCTCATCGGTTGGAATTTACGTTCAGGAGTGTCTTCAATTCCTCGGTGTGGAGAGCGATCACATCTCCATACGGACGTCTTACGCCGGCCTCTCCGAGTACCCCAAGTCCATTGAGAACCCGTCGAGCATCCGGGTTCATGGGCTGCAGTACCTACTCGAAAACTTAAACGCCAATGATCGTTTGCTACTTGTGGATGATGTATTTAATTCAGGCTACAGCATTGAAGCGGTGCTTGAGCACCTGCAGCGAAAATTACGGCTCAACATGCCTTCAGATGTTCGCGTGGCGACCCCGTATTACAAGCCTGAGCACAACAAAACAGGCAGGCACCCTGATTACTATGTGCATGAGGTGGATGACTGGTTAGTGCTCCCTTATGAGCTTCAGGGGCTCACCGCTGCTGAGCTTGAGGAAAGCAAACCCTCTGCTGCACAGATTTTAGAAACACTCGTTACTGGCTAAGACGTCGATATCACGGCTCCGGCAACACTTCTTCAGAATTTGTAGATCAGCCTAGGCTTGACGAGTCCCTGCAAAGCGTTGCTAATTCCTATCGACCATGTCTTTGCCAAGACGGCGCCACGTCAACACGAAAAACAGCGAACAGGCTAGGTAGAACGTGGACATAATCAGCATGGCTGATTGTAGGCTCTGGGCGTACACCGTGCCGCAGACGCTTTGCAGGTTACTGCTCAACGCGCCAATAACCTTCGGATGGCACTGGCTGCGTGTCAGCTCTTCGGCCGCCACGCCCAGCTCGCTGACTCCGGTGACAAAGAAAATATCCGAGATGGCGCCGATGAAAAGAGGGCCAAACCCGTAACCGATCAGGTTAACAACAAAAAGGAGCACGGCCGTCGCCATTGCTCGGACGCGCATGCTCACGACACCTTGGCCCACGGTGTACTGCGCCGCTAAATAGCCGTATTTCATGAAGCCACCAATGATGAGGCCAATGGCGGCAAACAAGAGATTTTCAGTGGTAAAGGCAAAAATATAAAACGGTACTGATGCGGCTAAACCAATGGCGGGCACCCATGCAATGGCCCCTGGGTATTTTCGATACAGTTTTGTGGCGAGCCACCCTGTTACGAAGGTGCCGATTGCCGACGACAACGACACGGGTGTGTTGATCCAAATCGCGGCCTCGCCGGTGGTTATTTCGTGTGCTCTCACGAGAAAAATCGACTGAAACGATGAGATGCCGTAACCGCAAAAGGCTGCAATGGTTGCGCCAGCGGTCATGTACCAGAACGCGGGTTTAGTCATGAGTTCACGGATTGCCTCACGCAGTTCAACCCGTTCCTTTACTTTTTTATCGCCAGGGTCTGTGTAACCGCGTGGCGGCTCTTTGACCGTTAGATTGAAAATAAGCGCAATCAGTAAACCGGGGAGGCCCACCACAAAAAAAGCCGTACGCCAGTCGAACGCATCAGTCACCCAGCCGCCGATCAGGTTGGCGAACATGGTGCCTAGCGTGACTCCCATGGCGTAAACCCCCAGTGCTTGAGACCGGTCGCGGGGGGCGTAATAGTCGGCGATGAGGGAGTTGGCCGGCGGCGTGCAGCCGGCTTCACCGATGCCAACGCCGACACGACACATGAGTAATACCCAAAACGCACCGATGGTGAGCGAACCGATGGTGATCTCGGTGGCAAGACCACAAAGGACAGTCATTAAGGACCAGAGCGCAATGCAGACGGTCATAATCCACACGCGGTGACCGGTATCCGCATAGCGGGCCAGAGGAATACCGACAATCGTGTACAAAAGAGCAAAACCGAAACCCGTAAGCAGCCCAAACTGGGTGTCAGAAATACCGAGCTCGGGTACAAGCTCTGGGCCGACGACAGCGAGGAGACCGCGGTCGACGAAATTCAAAATATAAATCAGCGTCAGCGCTGAGAGGACATAGCTCCGGTAACGCTTTGTGCCAAAACCGGTGGTGTTACTCTGCGCTGCATTTTCCTCGGACGCGGAGGCTGCTGTCATGGTCGAATGTCCCAAGCCGAATTAATGATTATTATTGGCGGCGACTGTCGCCGCAGCACCTCAGTCTACCGACATAGTGGCGTGGCGGCGAGAGGATTACGCGACCGTAAGTCTCCTCACTGAGGCCTACGGTTGGACCCTCGCTTTTTGCTTGAACTCCGTCTTCTGTTGGCTGGATTACCGCCTGGTGAACGTTGATCCGGTTGGTGCGCAGAGGGCTGAGAGGCGGACCTTTCCCCTTGCGGCTTTTTGGGTTTTTTAGGTTTTGCGGGTGGACGAAGTGTTGACTCGGGTAAAGGCGTCTTTGGTTCATACCCCTCAACCAGGCTTCGTGGGAG
>ERZ1048068.3483-NODE-3483-length-10331-cov-5.668062_pt1 | contig 10331 bp, 9 predicted proteins | sample MGYA00383098_ERZ1048068 | MGnify/ENA primary metagenome ERZ1048068 (study PRJEB29581, sample SAMEA5548368) | metagenome | biome: marine; feature: coastal; material: water | depth 1 m | study: Short-term variability in the microbial, nano- and picoplankton... | reverse complement strand
GTTTCCAACGTTAATCGCAATCTTGGTTTTGAGAAAGCCCCGGAAGATTTTGTCTCTATGAAAGGTAAGCGCGTTGTTGTTCTCGGTGGTGGTGATACCGCCATGGATTGCAACCGCACATCGATTCGTCAGGGTGCCGCCAGCGTCACCTGCGCCTACCGTCGCGACGAAGAGAATATGCCAGGATCCCGCCGCGAAGTGAAAAATGCCCGCGAAGAGGGCGTTGTCTTCAAGTTTAATATGCAGCCGGTTGAGATTGTCGGTAACGGCGCCGTTGAAGGCGTAAAAGTTGTCTCCACCAAAATGGGTGAGCCGGACGCCAATGGTCGCCGCCGACCGGAAGTAATTCCCGGTAGTGAAGAGATTTTGCCCGCCGATGCCGTACTCATCGCATTTGGTTTTAAACCTAGCCCACCGGCATGGCTCGGCGGTGTCGAGGTTAATACCAATGACTGGGGTGCAGTAATGGCTGCAGAAGAGCAGACATTCCCATTCCAAACCACCAACCCAAAAATATTTGCCGGTGGTGATATGGTGCGTGGTTCAGATTTGGTTGTCACAGCGGTCTGGGAAGGCCGAGAGGCTGCCAAAGGTATTCTCGATTATCTCGACGTATAAGTTTTAGCGTTTTTACACCGGTTTCAAAAGGGAATTGTATGTCTGATTTAAAAAATGATCGTTTTTTAAAAGCCTTGATGCGCCAACCAGTCGACCGCACACCGGTGTGGATGATGCGCCAGGCCGGACGCTACCTGCCCGAATATCGCGCGGTCAGATCACAGGCTGGCGATTTTATGAGCCTGTGCAAAAACACCGAGCTGGCCTGTGAAGTGACACTGCAGCCCCTCGAGCGCTATGCAATGGATGCTGCGATTCTGTTTTCAGATATTTTGACTATTCCCGATGCTATGGGGCTTGGGCTTTACTTTGAAACCGGGGAAGGGCCAAAATTTCGCAAGCCGGTTCGCACTGCAGCGGATATTGAAAGCCTCCAGGTGATCAATACAGCAAATGATTTGGGCTATGTTACCGATGCTGTCACCATGATTCGTCGCGAGTTGAATGGACGGGTTCCATTAATAGGTTTCTCCGGCAGCCCCTGGACATTGGCCACCTACATGATCGAAGGCCAGAGCAGCAGGGATTTTGCCCGCGCTAAAACCATGCTCTATACGCAGCCACAACTGATGCACCAGCTGCTGGATAAACTGGCGCTGTCGGTGATCGATTATTTGAATGCACAGATTCGTGCCGGCGCTCAGGCAGTACAGATTTTTGATACCTGGGGCGGCGCACTCAGTCACTCAGCCTATGCTGAATTTTCCCTTGCTTACATGAAAAAGATTGTCGAGGGTTTAATAACTCACCACGATGGCCGTGATGTCCCGGTGATTCTGTTTACCAAAGGCGGTGGTCTCTGGTTAGAGGCCATGGCCGCTACTGGATGTCAGGCACTGGGACTCGACTGGACTATGGACATTGCTGCAGCCAAAAGCCGGGTGGGTCACAAGGTCGCCCTACAGGGTAATATGGATCCCGCCGTTCTTCGTGCTGACCCAGCCACCATTGAAGCGCAGGTCGAAAACATTATGCGCGGGTTTGGCCAGGGTTCCGGGCATGTGTTCAATCTCGGCCATGGTATAACGCCGGATATCGATCCGGAAAATGTCAAAGTCTTTGTGGATGCAGTTCACAGGTTTTCTGAAAACTAGCCCTTAGCTCGACCAGTTCTTGGTCTATATTTGTTAAAACTGATACCTGAGCACGCTTTTGAATGATGCAAAGCGTTACATTTTCTGTTCAAGGTGTTTTGGCATAATAGATGTGCAGATCTGGTAGAAAGCTATGTCTCTTCAGCAGCTAAAGGTGTTTATTCATGAGCTAGAAGTGGGAATGTTTGTTTCCGCGCTGGATAAGCCCTGGGCTGAGACGCCATTTCCAATTCAGGGCTTTATGATCAAGAGCATCGCCGATGCCTCAAGGGTTAAAGCCTACTGTGACTATGTCTATATAGATGTGGCCAAGGGGGCCTCGCCAATAGATTTAAAGGCCGCAGATTCCGCAACTGCTGCCGGTATAAACGCTCCCCACAGACGTTCAGGCTCGTCAGTCGCCGTTGCTCAAAAATCGATCAGTAGTGTCGCAAATAATTTTCGCAAAAATAACCACAGCGCCAACAGACACAGCGCCGGCCCACGCAGCTTTGTTGTAAAACCCTATATCTACAATAAAACTGTCGAATTGGCGAAGGAGATACCAGCGGCGCGTCGGGTAATGAGTAATCTGGTGGGATGTCTCAGTGTTGCTACCCGGCAAATTGCCAGAGGTGGCAGCTTTAATCTCGATCAGCTGCAGGAGACCGTCGACAATATGGTGGATAGTGTTGTGCGCTGTCCGGATGCCTTTACCTGGCTGTTGCGTCTTCGCGCCAAAGATCCCCACACGCATGATCACAGTATTCGCTCGTCTCTCTGGGCTACTCAGTTTGCCCGCCATATAGGATTGGAAATAGATCAGTTAAAAGATCTTTGCCTGGCGACGCTACTCAAGGATGTGGGAAAAGCCGGTATGGATCGCAAACTGTTGCGCAGTGTCAATAGAAATGCCGGGGAAGAGGCCGAGTACCGCAGTTTTGTCAGCACCAGTGTCGAGAATCTTAAGCAATCCGATTTTAATAATCGGCGAGCCTTAAATATTATTAAGTACCACTGTGAGCGCTACGATGGCAGTGGATTTCCCAAGGGTTGTTCAGGAAAACGCATTCCTTTTTTGGCCGCTGTCGCCGGCATCGCGTCGGAGTTCGACCGCCTGTGCAACCCCCGAGAAGTTGCGCAGACCCTAACCCCCTCAAAAGCAACTGGCAGGCTCTACGAGCTTCGTGGTCAAGCTTTTGCAGAGGATCTGGTTATAGAATTTATTCGCTCTGTAGGTTTGTATCCAGCCGGAACCGTGGTTGAGCTGTCCACAGGCGATGTGGGTATGGTGGTGGAACAAAATCCCAAATCCCGATTGTCACCCCGCGTGGCTGTGTTTGAGGGAAAAAATACCATTGACGGGGAACCGAACTGTATTTTTGTCGACCTTAAAAATGAGGAAAAATCCCGCACCCAGCTGCATAACTTTGGTTCTCGCCGAGCGTTTGAGGTAAGCAAACTGGCAATTACCAAAGATATAGATCCCGAGAAATTAAATATTGATGACCAGCTGTTAAATCGCCTGATAGGCAAACCCTTCGATACACCTATGTCTGGGCTTTTCGCAAAGGGAGTTGCACTGGGAGGCGCAGAGAGCAAATCAAAAGGCGGCTTTCTCTCTGCGCTTAAACAGCGGCTCTCCAGCTAGCGCATCCTTTAGAGCAACAGTATTTTCAGCGCTCTTTATGAAAGCCCTTTATGAAAACTCTATATTAAAACACCTATCCTCTCACCCATCTGGATATCAGACCGGGGCATCAGTGAGTCCTGCCAGCGAATACGGTCTTGCTGAAACAGCAGAATCACAGTTGAGCCAAACTTAAAGCGGCCGATTTCATCGCCTTTTTTATAGTAGAGCTCGCGATCGGAAAAATCCGTTTCTCGTATGGCGCCGCGCCCCGGGGTTTCAAAACCACCCCAGACAGTCTCAATGCCAGCGACCAGCATTGCGCCGACAAAAACCACCACAAAATTGCCGTGCTCAGAGGAAAATTCACAAACCAGGCGCTCATTGCGGGCGAAGAGATTTGGCAGTGCCTGAGCGGTCTGGTCATTGACTGAAAACAGATCGCCGGGGATATAGCGGGTATTTAATAGCTTGCCAGCGGCAGGTATATGCACACGGTGGTAGTCACGGGGTGAAAGGTAGATAGTTGCAAAGCTGCCGTTGTCGTAATTTTTCGCCTGTTGCGAATTAGCCAGTAGGCGGCTCGATGAATAATCGCTGCCTTTGGCTTGAATGATTTTATGTTGATTGATCGGTCCGGCCTGGCTGACCGCACCGTCAGCGGGAGAGACAATCGCCGCCTCATCCCTATCGACAGGACGCGCACCCGCTTTTAGGCCACGGGTAAAAAAGCTATTAAAGTTTTCATAGTCATTGAGATCACTGCTCTCTGCTTCATCAACATTAATATCAAATGCGGCGATAGCACGCTCAATGAGGAAATTCTTCAGCCACCGTTTTTTTGACTCCGCGGCCTTGGCAATCAGTCTCGAGAGGGCGTGTTTTGGCAGTAATCGTTGCACTGCGACAAATAATTCTGCTCGATGATTCATAGGCTCTAACTCTTAGTTGGTAGTCGGTTGTTAAATCGGTAATTTAATATCTTCAATACAGCAGTTCTATATTTTACGGCTCAATCGCCAAGCTCAACCGGAGTCGAGTCAAGATTTCCCCATTCCGCCCAGGAGCCATCGTAGGCGCTAATATTTTCATAGCCGAGAATACGTGCAGCCATATAGGTAAATGCCGAGCGGTGATGGCTCTGGCAATGGGTGGTTATCACCTTATCTCGAGTCAGCCCGGCAGCGTCGAGAATAGCCTGCGCATCCTCGCGCAGGCGCAGATGGCGCTGCTGATCCATCAGGCTGGTCCATTCAATATTGATCGCGCCGGGAATATGGCCGCCGCGGGCTGAGCGAACCATATCGCCTCGGTACTCAGCGGGACTGCGCGCATCCCAGATTGCAAAATTGGCATCTCCAAGCTTGTCGGTAATCTCATCGACATCGCTGCGCACCGCCGGATTGACCAGTTTAGCCTGCGTATTTTTACTGGTCGGCTGGTTTATGTCACTCTGGGTCGGGAAGCCCTCTTTAATCCACGAGACAATGCCGCCATTCAGGTATGACCAATTGCTGTGACCCAGTAAATCCAATGTCCAGGCCATGCGACCAGCCCAGCCACCACCCTCATCATCGTAAACCACCACATGCGTCTCGGTCTCAATACCCAGGTAGCTAATAATGTTGCTTAACTGCTCTACTGTGGGCAGTTTCCCTGGCGTAGGGGCAGTGCCAGCCATCAAAGCACTAGCTGAAAGATGCACCGCACCGGGAACATGTTTCTGTTGATAAAGTGCCGGATTGCAAAGATCGATAATCAGTAAATTATCCTGATCGAGAATAACGTCGAGTTCACTGGGCTCCAGCAGGCGGGGAATAGTATTAGTCATTGTTAACAGTCGCTGAGTTTTAACGGGGTATTCTAGCGGTGAGAGTTTAACATTATTTCTCGTCCTGACTGGCGAGGATATTGCGGTAATTCTGCAGGCGCACATCGAGAATTTTGCCCTCCCGCGCAGCTTCCAGCAGAGCACAGCCCTGTTCGCTATTGTGTTTGCAGTCGCGAAATTTACACAGGCCGAGATAAGGCCTGAATTCGATAAAGCCATCGATGATCTGTTCATCGCTTAAATTGCTAACGGCAAATTCGCGTATCCCCGGCGAGTCAATCAGATGGCCACCATTTTCCAGATGAAAGAGCCGTGACGCCGTTGTCGTATGGGTACCTTTATCCGTTCCCTCGGAGAGCGCGCCGACAAGAATATTGGCATCTGGCTGCAACTGGTTGATCAGAGAGGATTTGCCTACACCAGACTGACCAACAAGAATGGAGGTGTGATCTGCCATATAGGTTTTGAGCGCATCGATCCCAGCACCGGTTTTTACCGACACTTGAAGCACCTCATAGCCGACTTTCTGATAATCACTGATTAGCTGCTGAATGTAGGAATACTCATTGCCCTCGAGCATATCGATTTTATTGACGATGAGTACCGGCTGGATATTCTGTGCTTCAGAGGCAATCAGGTAGCGATCGATAAGGTTGCTGTACGCCGTTGGCTTGGCGGCAAAGACAATGCCGATACGATCTACATTAGCCGCCACAGGGCGCAGCTTCCCATAGGGGTCGGGTCGCAGCAGCTCGGAGCTGCGTGGCTCGCGGGCGACAATCACCCCATTGGGCTGCGCATGGCGCCAGATAACAGTATCTCCGGTGACCAGGGGTTCAAGGTTGGCGCGAATATGGCAGCGGTAAATATTATTCTGGTAGCTGCCTTCCAGACCCTCGATATCAATCTGCGCACCAAAGTTGGTAATAACCGTACCACGCACTTCCGGGCCCAGCTGGGTCAGGTTTTCAAGCTCGTTATCACTGATGGTATTTTTAGCAATAGCACGCTCACGACGACGCTCTTGAATCGACTGGATACGATTTTTTTGTCGTTGGCTGAGATTGCGTTTAGCCATTCATAGTCTCTTTCGCAGTTTAACAAGCACCGGATTAATTACCCTCTCTGGTGTTCTGGTTCGCAAGGATATAGCATATCCGGCTCAAGTAACATTTTGATAATCCCGCGGCGGGATTTTTACGGAAATACTAGCAATGACCACCACTACCCAAAACCCTGACCCGATGAACCTGATCTGGATTGATCTGGAGATGACCGGCCTCAGTCCCGAGCGCGATCGCATTATTGAAATTGCTACAGTAGTCACCGATAAGGACCTTAATATTCTTGCCGAGGGTCCGGTGTTGGCTGTCCATCAGTCGGATCAGCGGCTCGAGGGGATGGATGAATGGAATACTCGCCAGCATGGCGGTTCTGGGCTTACCGAGCGGGTTCGCCAGAGTTCCATCACTGAAGCTCAGGCAGCGGCAGCAACCATTGAATTTTTAAGCCATTGGGTGCCGGCGGGAAAATCGCCCATGTGTGGCAATTCAATCTGCCAGGATCGGCGCTTCCTGGCCAACTACATGCCCGAGCTGGAAAATTTTTTCCACTATCGCAATCTCGATGTCAGTACTCTAAAAGAGTTAGTGCAGCGCTGGAAGCCGGAGCTCTCCAACGGCTTTAAGAAACGCGGCAGTCACCTGGCAATGGATGATATTCACGACTCTATTCGCGAGCTGGTCTATTACCGGGAAGTATTTATTCGCCTCTAGGTATTTCTTTAGCAGCACCAAACTTGCGCTGCTGTTCTTGCAGTGCCCATTGGACATGTTCGCGAACCAGTGGTGACACATCATCGGCTCTGTGCTGCAGGGCACCTATAATGCGCTCTGATGGCGGCGCATTGCCAAGTCCCACCGCGAGATTGCGCAGCCAGCGCTGGTAGCCAATACGCCGGATAGGGGACCCCTCGGTTTTTTGATTAAACTCATCTTCAGTCCATTCAAATAAAGTTACCAGCTCGGAATTATCCAGATCGTGTCGCGGACTGAAATCCATTTCCTGAGTTTTAGACGAGTAGCGATTCCAGGGGCAGATAATCTGACAGTCGTCACAGCCAAACACTCGATTGCCCATCAGCGGTCGAAGCTGCAAAGGAATTGGCTCCTGACTTTCAATCGTCAGGTAGGAAATACATTTACGTGCATCGAGAATATAGGGTTCCGGAAAGGCATCCGTTGGGCAGACTTTTAGGCAGGCGCGACAGTTGCCACATTTATTGGTCTGGTGGTTTTTATCCACTGGCAATTTCACAGAGATATAGATTTCCCCGAGAAAAAACCACGAGCCCGCCTTGTCATTTAATAGCAGCGTGTTTTTACCAATCCAGCCAAGCCCAGCCTGAGCCGCCAGTGGCTTTTCCATAACCGGCGCACTATCCACAAACGGCCGCTGGTTTAATTGCAGGTGAGCAAGACCGAGATTATCTATTTCGGCCTCGATCTTTTTGGTCAGGTCGGCGAGCCGTTTGCGAATCAGTTTGTGATAGTCGCGACCCAGAGCATACCTTGAGATATACGCTTTATTATCATCTTTAAGCACGGCAATCATATTGCTGTCGGTAAGGTAGTCCATGCGCACAGAGATAACCCGTACTGTATTCTCGACCAGCTTCTCAACCCTGTAGCGTTTATCGCCGTGCTCGCCCATCCACTGCATCGACCCCTGAAAGCCATTGTCCAGCCACTGCAGCAGTCGCTCAGACGCCTGGTCGAGATCCGGTTTGGCAATCGCCACCTGCTGAAAGCCAAGCGCTTGCCCCCAGGCTTTAATATTTTTTGCGAGATCATCGAGCTTATTTTTTTCGGTCATGGTTTCACAGCTAATCTGGCATATAATCGCGGTAATCTTACTGGGAACTCGCGGATATGTCGCACATTGTTATTCAAGACGCACTCTATAAAGCCAAATCAGTTCGTGAACTTGATCGTCTGGCCATACAACAGCTGGGTGTCACCGGCATTGTTTTAATGAAGCGTGCGGGTCGCGCAGCATTTGATGAACTGATAGCTGCCTGGGGGGCGCCCTCATTCATCACAGTGTTTTGTGGTTCGGGCAATAATGCTGGCGATGGCTATATAGTTGCGGCGCTGGCAGCGGAAAAAGGCATAGCAGTTCAAGTAGTTGAGTTGGCTGCAGCAGAAAAGCTTACTGACGATGCTCGACTGGCTAGAGAGTACAGTGCCAATGCCGGTGTCTCCTTTGCAGCCTTTACTGCGGATATCGATATCGCTGAAGGGGTCGTTGTCGATGCACTGCTGGGAACAGGTTTTCAACTCTGTGAAAATAATCCAATGCGCCAAGATTATGCACAGGCCATTGACTGCATCAATGCTGCTGCACTTCCGATACTATCAATTGATCTACCCTCAGGACTCTGCAGTGATTCCGGCAGTGCCGCAGATGCAGCTGTAAAAGCCGATATAAGCGTAACCTTTATCGCTGCCAAACAGGGCATGTTCAGTGGCCGCGGTCCGGCTCTTTGTGGCGAGGTTATTTATCATTCACTGGATATTGATGAGCAGCTTTTTCAGCAACTACCCTGCAGTTCAGTGCTAATGGACCTCGACGATCTGCTTGAACAGTATCCGCATCGCGATGCGGATGCTTACAAAAATCAATTCGGTCACGCCATGGTGATTGGTGGCGATCACGGTTATGGCGGTGCCGCGCTGATGGCGGCAGAGACGGCTTTGCGCACCGGTGCCGGCCTGGTCAGTGTTGCTACTCGCCCCGAACATGTCGCGGCAAGTTTGGCCCGCCAGCCAGAAATCATGGCTAGCGGAATTATTTCTGGGCAGGAACTCGAGCCCCTATTGGATAAGCCAACGGTTCTGGTTATTGGTCCAGGTCTGGGCCGCTCACCCTGGTCTGAGCAGCTGTTGCAGAAAGCCGTTGCCAGCGGACTGCCGATGGTAGTGGATGCCGATGCGCTGAATATTATTGCCGAGGGCAGGGTAGTGCCTGTGCCAGATGGCAGCCGCTGGGTAATGACACCTCATCCGGCTGAAGCGGCGCGACTGTTAAATATCAGTGTTGCAGACGTGCAAGCCGATCGTTTCTCAGCGGTGCGCGCACTGCAGGAAAAGTTTAATGCGGTTGTACTACTCAAGGGAGCGGGGACGCTTATTGCAAGCGCCGATAGCCCCTTTATCAATGTCTGCCCCTATGGCAACCCAAGTATGGCGACCGCTGGCATGGGTGATATGTTATCTGGAATTATCGGTGCTCTTTTAGCTCAGGGCCTCGAGCCAGCTCAGGCCACTCAGCTGGGCTGTTGTCTGCACTCGGCAGCGGCGGATATGGCAGTGGCTGAGCGTGGCGCACGAGGGCTAGCGGCAACTGATATAGGTGTCTATATAGCGGCGATATTAAATGGTGTTGATCTGTGAAGGAGGCTTTCTCCAACAGGCAGCGCATTGAGGTCACAGTACCGAATGAGTCTTCAATGTTGCAGTTGGGTAGTGATATCGCCAAGGCAATTAGCGCTGCGTATAATTTAGATGACAAGCTAGCAGGCAAGCAGGCACTGCTTATTGCCCTGAGTGGCGATCTGGGTGCAGGTAAAACCACCATTAGTCGCGGCATCCTCAGTGGTCTCGGCCACACCGGCTCGGTTAAAAGTCCCACCTATACATTGGTGGAGCCCTATGAACTGTTATTGGGCAAAGTCTGCCACTTTGACTTTTACCGTTTAATTGATCCCGAGGAGCTTGAGTATATGGGCTTTCGCGACTATCTGGCAGAAGCCTGTCTATGCTTGATAGAATGGCCCGAGCGCGGCCAGGGATTTTTGCCCGATGCCGATATAGACATTGGAATTAACCAGGCAGATGAGGGTCGAATCCTTAGTTTCAAAGCAGGCAGTGATCTGGGTAACCGAATTTTACAGCAAATAAATATAGCCCTTAAAAATAGCGATTAATTGGGGTCAGGTAGAAAAGCCACTGAAATGAGTGGCATAGCAGAGCCATATAATGGGATTGAAATTGCGCTTCACGACAACGGCAGCATTGATATTTTCGGTAATTCTTTTTGCCGGCCCTGCTGTCGCCGCCGATATTGACAGTGCGCGAATTTGGCGGGCGCCAGATAATACCCGACTGGTGTTCGATAT
>ERZ1048068.3478-NODE-3478-length-10345-cov-6.668124_pt1 | contig 10345 bp, 9 predicted proteins | sample MGYA00383098_ERZ1048068 | MGnify/ENA primary metagenome ERZ1048068 (study PRJEB29581, sample SAMEA5548368) | metagenome | biome: marine; feature: coastal; material: water | depth 1 m | study: Short-term variability in the microbial, nano- and picoplankton... | reverse complement strand
TTGGCAGGCGCACTTCATGCAATGGATCTTTCCAAAGACAAAATGATTACGGCCTACAGAAATCACGTTCAACCTATTGGGATGGGTGTTGATCCTCGTCGTGTCATGGCAGAACTTTATGGAAAAGCAACTGGAACCTCTCAAGGTTTAGGGGGCTCAATGCATATTTTCTCTAAAGAACATGGATTTTATGGCGGTCACGGTATTGTAGGAGGGCAAATTCCACTAGGAGCAGGAATGGCTTTTGGAGACAAATACAACGAAACAGGAGGAGTAACATTGTGCTATTTTGGTGATGGTGCTGCACGACAAGGGTCTCTCCACGAAACATTCAACATGGCGATGAACTGGAAATTACCTGTCGTCTTTGTTTGTGAAAATAACGGATACGCTATGGGAACTTCTGTAGAACGTACCGCAAACCATACAGACATATGGAAACTTGGCTTAGGATACGAAATGCCTTGTGGACCAGTAGATGGAATGAACCCCATAAAAGTCGCCGAAGCTTTTGATGAAGCAATACAGCGCGCAAGACGTGGTGATGGACCAACATTTCTTGAAATGAAAACCTACCGCTACAGAGGGCATTCTATGAGTGATGCACAACATTATAGAACCAAAGATGAGGTCAAAGAATACCAAAAAATTGATCCAATCACTCAAGTAAAAAACGTCATTTTGGAAAATAATTACGCCACAGAAGAAGAAATTAAAGAAATTGATAAGCGTGTAAAAGGACTGGTAGCCGAATGCGAAAAATTTGCAGAAGAATCTCCTTTCCCAGAAAAAAGTTTGATGTACGACGCCGTATACGAACAAGAAGATTACCCATTTTTAGAACATAAAGTATAGATTATGGCAATAGTAGTAAACATGCCACGGCTAAGCGATACCATGGAAGAAGGTACTGTAGCAAGCTGGCTAAAAAATGTAGGCGATCGAATCGAAGAAGGTGATATTCTAGCCGAAATCGAAACAGACAAAGCCACTATGGAATTTGAATCCTTCAATGAAGGAACACTTCTACACATTGGTGTTCAAGAAGGTGAAACCACTAAAGTTGATGAACTACTAGCTATAATTGGCGAAGAAGGCGAGGATATTTCCGCACTTTTGAACGGAACATCTGCACCAGAGGAAGCCATGGAAGAAACTACAGAAATTGCTGAAGAATCAATAGAAGAAAAAGAAACTACAACTGCTGCAACAGCCGAACTTCCAGAAGGGGTTATCGTTGTAACTATGCCACGACTAAGCGATACCATGGAAGAAGGTACCGTGGCCAGTTGGTTGAAAAATGTAGGCGATTTTGTTGAAGAAGGCGATATTTTAGCTGAAATTGAAACCGACAAAGCCACTATGGAGTTTGAATCTTTCAATGAAGGAACACTCCTCTACACAGGACTTAATGTTGGCGATACGGCCAAAGTAGATGATCTTCTTGCTATCATTGGCCCAGAAGGGACCGACATAAGTGGAGTGGCCAAAAACTTTGTTGCAGCTGCACCAAAAACTGAACAAGAAGAAGAAAAAACGATTGAACAGACTGTAGAAACTCCAAAACCTACACCAACTGTTGAAAAAACAGCAGAAACTCCAAAAATAGAAACAACAGTGCCTGTTCCAACAACAAACAACGGAAGAATATACATCTCTCCTTTGGCGCGTAAAATTGCGGAGGAAAAAAATATTCCACTACACCAAATTCAAGGTAGTGGCGAAAATGGACGTATCATCAAACGCGATGTGGAATTTTATACCCCATCTGCTTCGACTGCTGCAGCACCAATTGCGAAATTTGTAGCCACTGGGCAAGAAGATTTTGATGAAATCAACCACTCGCAAATGCGAAAAGTCATCGCAAAACGTTTAGGAGAATCCAAGTTCTCAGCTCCGCACTATTATTTGGCAGTAGAATTTGATATGGACAATGCTATTGCATTCCGCCAACAATTCAATTCTATTCCAGATACCAAAATATCATTCAATGACATCGTTGTTAAGGCCTGTGCTTTAGCACTTCGTCAGCATCCACAAGTGAATTCACAATGGTTTGATGACCGCATGAAACTCAACAACCATGTACACATAGGCGTAGCTGTAGCTGTAGAAGATGGCCTTGTAGTCCCTGTTGTAAAGTTTACCAACGAGCAGACACTACCACAAATTGGATCGGCAGTAAGAGACTTTGCAGGACGTGCACGAAACAAAAAACTAACACCTCAAGAAATGGAAGGCAGCACCTTTACCATTTCTAACTTAGGGATGTTTGGGATAGAAAGTTTTACGTCCATTATCAATCAGCCTAACTCAGCAATACTGTCTGTTGGATCAATTGTTCAAAAACCAGTTGTGAAAAATGGACAAATTGTCGTAGGCAATACCATGAAACTCACACTTGCATGTGACCACAGAACTGTAGATGGCGCAACTGGAGCAGCATTTCTTCAAACCTTAAAAGGATTTATTGAAAATCCAGTTACTATGTTAGTTTAAAACATTTACATAATTTTTAAAAAAGCCTGTTTTTAGAAAGCAGGCTTTTTTTATTATCTTTATATTTTTCTTATAAAACCATGACCAAAGGACTACTTATTTTCTTTATTGTATTGATTGTTATTTCAATAATTCACTTTATTTCACTTCGTATGATTCGGGTGGCTGAAGAAAAAAAAATGAAATACAGAAAGGTGTTTTGGTATTTTTATGGGTTTCTTTTTGCCATTAGTGGATTTGTAAATATGTTCCCTTTAGAAGAATTTAAGCTATTTGCCTTTATTCAATTCCTTTGTGGAATAACGGTATTTGTTCTAAATTATTTGGGGAAAATTGAAACAAAAAACCCCACTTAAAAGTGAGGTTTTTTCTGTGGGCGCGAAGGGATTCGAACCCCTGACCCCCTGGGTGTAAACCAGGTGCTCTGAACCAACTGAGCTACGCGCCCTATTAATTGGATTGCAAATATAGATTAGTTTTTCTTTTCACAAAAGGTTTTTTGGTAAAATTTATAGCACTTCTGCTACAACAAAAGTACTCCCACCAACAAAAATCAAATCTTGTGGTGTGGCAAGTTGTTTTGCACTGCTTAAGGCCTCATTTACAGAAGAATATGTTTGCCCTTGATAGCCATTTGCATTAAATATTTGTGCTAATTTATTGACTTTCATCCCACGATCCAGAGCAGGTGAACAAAAATAATAAACCGCTTGTTTTGGAAACAACTCTACCAAATCCTCAACAGCTTTGTCACGAACCATTCCCAAGACAATGTGTAACGTTTTATAAGACTCTTTTTGAAGTTGTTTCAAAACTAAAGTCAACCCTTCTTTGTTGTGTGCTACATCACAAATTACTTTTGGGTGTTCTGAGAGTATTTCCCACCGACCACGAAGCCCAGTGTGCTTTTGAACCTGCATCAATCCTTTTTTGATGTGCTGTTCCTTAACAGTTAATCCCTTTGTTTTTAGAACCGAAAGAGTTTGCAGTGCTGTTTTTATGTTTTTTTGTTGGTATTCGCCCAACAAACTGCATGGGAATACTTGATGTTCAGAGGCATCAGCAAAAAATAAATCAGCATTCACGGTCTTTGCTTTATCGCTGAAAACAGATTGAATTTCATCTTGAGTTTCACCAATAACCACCGGAACATTTACTTTAATAATTCCTGCTTTTTCAGTGGCAATTTCCTTAAGCGTTTCTCCCAAAAATTGTGTATGGTCCATACCAATATTGGTAATGACAGACACCTCTGGTGTAATGATATTTGTAGAATCTAAACGACCACCAAGCCCAACTTCGATAACAGCAATGTCTACGTTTTGTTTTTCAAAATAGCTAAAGGCCATACCAACGGTCATTTCAAAAAATGAAAGTTGATGACGTTCTAAAAATAGTTTGTTCTCTTTAATAAAATCAATGACAAAGTTTTCAGAAATCTGCGTGCCATTGATTTTAATGCGTTCACGAAAATCTTTCAAATGTGGTGATGTATATAACCCAACTTTGTGTCCAGCTTCTTGAAGAACTGCCGCCAACATATGCGCAGTAGACCCTTTGCCATTGGTGCCCCCAACATGTATCGATTTAAATTTGTTTTCAGGATGTCCCAAATGTGCAGCAAATAATTCTGTGCGGCTCAAATCTTTTTTGTAAGCCACTCCACCCTGTTGTTGATACATGGGTAATCTGGAAAACATCCAAGCTGTAATCTCTTCGTATTTCATTTTATTGACGGACACTAAACTCTACAATTACAAAACCAATTTGTTTAAACGGTGCTTTGGAATCAGCAGGCCATTTATGAGTTAGAGCGGTTTTTTTAGCAGCTTCATAAAGGCAAATATCTCCTGTAGTACCACGTTTGCCAGCAATCGCATTGGTCACTACACCACTTTGATTGACATGAATCTCAACTACGACACGCCCTTCTTCATCACAATCGGGGATAAATGTAGATTTTGTGGGCGTTCCACGGCCATTCAAACCATAACCTACACCACCATTCCCATTGCCTGGGCTACCAAAATAGCTTGGTGCATAGGGGTCGCCATTGAGCTGACCTTTATCACCAACAACATCATCATTACCTTCTGATCCAGATGTAGTTCCAGTATCGGCTCCAATGCCTCCCATCAACTCATCCAGTGCTTTTTTCTTGCGTTCTTTTGCTTGATTTTCTTTTTGGATGCGTTCAGCTTCTGCCTCTGCTTTTGCTTCTTGTTCAGCTTGTTTTTTGGCGGCCTCTTTTTGAGCTTTTTTTAAAGCGATTTCGGCTTCTTCTTCAGTTGTTAAAACTTCTTCTGTATTGTTCGAGTTGGGCTCTGAAACTGCTGGGGTTTCAGTTTTAGTTGGTTCTGGAATATCTTCAATATTTGTAGTTGTAGGCGTTTTGGGTTGATTGTTTCCACTACCAAAATCAGTAGTCCCAAAATTGACTGCTACTCCGTATTCTTCTGGTGGATCCATGTAGGGTGGTCCTACAACAAAAAGTAATAGAACTAAAAGAAGGGCAATCAGCGCCGTAAGCCGAGCCGCATGGCGTTCTTGTTTGGTTCTGAAGTATTTCATTTTAATTGGGTTTGACCGCCAAAATGACTTTGAATTTATTACGATTAGCGATGTCCATTACTTGAACAACATTGTCCACTGGTACCGATTTTTCGGCACGCAAGACAATTGTTGGAGATTCTTCTTCTTGAAGTAAGTTGATGAGCGCTGATTCTAGTTCAGGTGTATTGATTTGTTTTTGGTCTATGTAATACGTCAGGTCTTCTTTTATACTTACTGCTACAGATTTTTTGTTTTCTGTTTTTCCATTAGCTTTTGGCAATAAAATATCAATAGCATTGGTGGTCACCAAAGTTGATGCTAACATGAAGAAAATTAGCAACAAAAAAACGATGTCTGTCATAGAAGACATGTTGAATTCGGGGGTTATCTTGTTTCTTCCGCGAATATTCATTTAGAGTGCTGGTTCGTTGAGTAAATCTAAAAATTCGACAGAGTTGGCTTCCATTTTATATACGACTTTGTTGGTGCGACTCACCAAATGATTGAAGGCAATGTAGGCGACAATACCCACAAGAAGTCCAGCAACAGTAGTTGTCATGGCCGTATAAAGTCCATCGGCCAAAAGTTTAATGTCTATTTGACCTCCAGAATTGGCGATTTCAAAAATAGAGAGTATCATTCCAATGACGGTTCCCAAAAAACCAATCATAGGTGCAGCACCAGAAATGGTTGCCAAAATACTTACATTTTTTTCTAGTGTATAGACTTCTAATTTTCCAGCGTTTTCAATAGCTGAATTGATGTCTGCCAAAGGGCGTCCGATGCGTGAAATTCCTTTTTGAATCAAGCGAGAGACTGGTGAATTTTCTTGTGCACACAAAAGCTTTGCGGCTTCAATTTTGCCACTGCTGACATGGTCTTTAATTTCATTCATAAAATTAGGGTCGACCTTAGACGCAGATTTGATGGTAAAAAGGCGTTCAAAATAAATATAAAGTGCAACCACCAAAAGCACAAAAAGCAATGCAATAATCAACTGCCCTGCAGTACCACCACTTTTTATTAATTCAATGATTGATAATGTTTTTTCTACTGATTCGGGTTCTGTAATTGGAACGGATTGTGTTTGAATTATACTCAAATTCATAACTATTTGTATGTTAATATATTAAGTTAAACGTCATCCATTAAGAAAACGTATGTCTAGAACAATGTTCTTGTAAAGAAAAAGACCAGTGCACCAGCGATAAATCCAACAAAAGCTAGCCATGTGATTTTTTTCAAATACCAGAAAAAATTAATTTTTTCCATGCCCATAGCAACCACACCTGCTGCAGATCCAATGATGAGCATACTACCACCTGTCCCAGCTGAATAGGCGATAAAATGCCAAAGTATATTATCGGCGGGTTCAGAAAACATGCCTAGTGAAGCGGCTACAAGCGGCACATTATCAATTACTGCAGAACCAACTCCAAGAAGTAAAACAACTAAATCTGAAACTTGAGTCCCTGCAACTTCTGTCCCAATGTGTGGGGTAGCTACTTTCAACCAATCGGCGAAGCCAAATAAAATACCTAGAGATTCTAAGGCGGCTACAGCCATCAAAATTCCCAAGAAAAATAAGATGCTTGGCAATTCTATTTTGGTCAGCGAGTGATGTACGGGACTAGTATGTCCATCTTTATCTAAAGCTTCTAAACTAAACTTTGAAGAACTGTAAATTTCAGCAAAAACAGCCACAACACCCAAGGAAAGCATCATTCCAACATAAGGAGGTAAATGAGTAACCATTTTAAAAATAGGTACAAAAATAATTGCTGAAAGACCTAAATAAAGCATAGTGCCACTAAAACGTCCAGCAGGTTGATCATCGCTGTCATCTACCTCTAAATTCCCTTTAAAAACGGAAAGTCGAGAGGCCAAAAAGGTAGGAACAAGCATACATACCAAAGAAGGCAATAGCAAATACCCAAACAAATGCGGCGTAGACACTTTGTCTGCAATCCAAAGCATTGTCGTCGTCACATCTCCAATAGGTGAAAAAGCACCACCAGCATTGGCCGCTATGACTATTAGTCCTGCAAACCATAGTCGAATATTGCGGTCTTTAACAAGTTTCTGAAGTAACGAAATCAAAACAATGGTCGCCGTAAGATTATCAATGATTGCTGAAAGAACAAACGCAAGGACACAGAATATCCAGAGCAATTCTGTTTTCTTTTTTGTTCTTATAAAGCTTTTAATCGTTGCAAAGCCATTAAAATAAGCAATGATTTCGACAATGGTCATTGCTCCTAACAAGAATACCAAAATCTCTGCAGTTTTACCCAAATGGTGAAGCAATGTTTCCTCTAACAAATGCATTTTACCATCGTGAGTAAGCACTTCAAAATTGCTAACTAATGCATGTTTTGAAGAATCAAACCAAGTGTCAAAATCGTCAATTCCAAAAGAAATAAAAGCCCAACTAACAGCCATCATAATGAGTGCGGGGATAAGCTTGTCAATTTTCAAGCTATGCTCTAAGGTGATGGCTAAATAACCGGTAATAAATACAGCAATAATAATGGATTCCATAGGATCAGGTTAGGTGAATAACATTGATTAAAGTCATTGGTTATTTTTGTTGATGCCAACAAATATAATAAAACATTTCAGGCATTTAATCGATAGACGGAAAATAAATTTCACCACTACTATGGTCTTGCGTTGCACCAGTTACACTCTGTAGACAATTCACCTCGTTACGCAATTTTAAAACCCCTAAAAATGCAAAAATAAGTGCTTCTTTGAAATGAATTAAATCTGGGTGAGCACTAGAAATTTTTATATAAGACCGCTCCGCTATGCGCGAAATCAAAAAAGAGTTGAGTGCTCCACCTCCAGTAAAAAGTCCATCACTCAAATTGTAGCGATGCAGTACACCGGCAATTTGTGTGGCCGTATGTTCGACTAGGGTTCTTAACACTGAATTGGTATCTAAATCAAAAGAATCAACAAGCGGAAAGACTTTGCTCAGCAACCATTCTAGCCCCAGAGATTTTGGTGGTGTTTTTTTATAAAATTCTAAGGAGTTGAGAGCCTTCAAAAGCGGATCATGCACTGTGCCTTGAGCCGCAAATTTACCGCCATTATCAAAAGAATATCCTTTTGATTGTACATAATGATTCAACGTAATGTTTGCAGGGCAAACATCGAAAGCCAAACGTTGATTGTTGTGCTGAAAAGAGATATTGGCAAAGCCACCTAGATTCAAACAAAAATCATATTGAGCAAATAACAGTGCATCTCCAATAGGCACCAATGGAGCTCCTTGCCCACCCATAGCGACGTCTTGCACACGAAAATCGCAAACCACTATTTGTTGAAGTTGTTGAGCCAATTTGGGTAGATTTCCAATCTGTAAGGTTATCCCTTTTTCGGGTTGGTGAAAAACAGTATGCCCATGACTACACACAGCATCTAAATTTGAAATTTGATGTTTTTGAATAAAATCTCTGATGGCATGACCCAAATAATTTGTGTATTCATTATTGAGTTGATCCAACTGATTTGAATTAAGGGCAATTGAAGTATTCAATTTGGTTTTCATTTCGGCAGAATAAGCAACCGTTTCTGCAGCCAAAATTTTAAAACTCCAATGCTCCTTTTTTGAAAATTTTACCCAACAAAAATCAATACCATCCAAAGATGTTCCAGACATTACGCCAACAATATTATATGTGTTTTTTAGCATATTATTAAAAATGGCGACTCACATTGATAATGTTCTAATATTAAATTATATTTGTGGGACATGTTTACGAATACTTTAATTTTTAACTGAATGCACTTTAAGCTTACCGAAGAACAAATCATGGTGCGCGACGCAGCACGCGAATTCGCTCAAACCGAACTCCTCCCTGGCGTTATTGAACGCGATGAGTTGCAACAATTTCCTGACAATTTAGTAAAAAAAATGGGAGCATTGGGCTTTATGGGCATCATGGTAAGTCCAGAATATGGTGGTAGTGGAATGGACACCATTTCTTATGTTCTTATTATGGAAGAACTTTCCAAGATAGATGCTTCGGCAAGTGTAATGGTTTCTGTGAACAATTCATTGGTATGTTATGGCATAGAGGCCTATGGCACCGATACTCAAAAAGAAAAATACCTCCCCAAATTGACTTCTGGTGAATGGATTGGTGCATTTTGTTTAAGCGAACCTGAAGCGGGTAGTGATGCTACTTCGCAAAGCACTACAGCAATTGATAAAGGCGATTATTACCTCTTAAATGGAACAAAAAACTGGATCACCAACGGAGGACGGGCACAAGTTTACTTGGTTATTGCACAAACAGACCGCGCAAAAGGCCACAAAGGGATCAATGCTTTTATTGTAGAACGTGACACACCAGGATTTGAAATTGGTCCAAAAGAAAATAAACTTGGAATTCGTGGGAGCGATACCCATACCTTACAATTTAACGACGTTAAAATTCCGAAAGAAAACCGTATTGGTGACGATGGATTTGGGTTCACATTTGCCATGAAAACCTTGTCTGGAGGACGCATAGGTATTGCTGCTCAAGCCCTTGGTATAGCGTCTGGCGCATACGAACTTTCTCTGAAATATTCTAAAGAACGGAAAGCATTTGGTACCGAAATAAGCAACCATCAAGCCATTGCTTTTAAGTTGGCCGAAATGGCTACTGATATTGAAGCCGCTAGGCTATTGGTCTACAAATCGGCTTTAGACAAAGATCTTGGAAATACTTACGACACTTCGAGCGCTATGGCCAAATTGTACGCCTCCAAAGTAGCCATGCAACACACCGTTGAAGCCGTTCAAATTCATGGTGGAAATGGATTTGTAAAAGACTACCATGTAGAACGTATGATGCGCGATGCCAAAATCACACAAATTTATGAAGGAACTTCTGAAATTCAGAAAATTGTGATTTCTAGAGCAATTCTTAAGAGCTAAATTCAATAGAAAAATTACCGTACTTTTGGAGCATAGAATTCTTCTTTTTTATGCATGTGCACCCTTCTCATTTTGGTTTGATTTCGCTTGTAGTTCCTTTGTATAATGAAGCACAAAACGTAATACCACTTGTAAAAGCCATAAATCGTGCCCTAAAAGACTATACCTTCGAACTTATTTTGGTGAATGATGGCTCTACCGATAATACCCAACAGCAACTAAAACAACAATTACAGTCCAATTGTATTGCCATTGAATTGGACAAAAACTATGGTCAAAGTTTAGCTTTAGCCGCAGGAATTGATCACGCCAAAGGGGATTATATCGTCACTATGGATGGTGATTTGCAAAACGATCCAA
>ERZ1048068.3477-NODE-3477-length-10346-cov-4.664367_pt1 | contig 10346 bp, 6 predicted proteins | sample MGYA00383098_ERZ1048068 | MGnify/ENA primary metagenome ERZ1048068 (study PRJEB29581, sample SAMEA5548368) | metagenome | biome: marine; feature: coastal; material: water | depth 1 m | study: Short-term variability in the microbial, nano- and picoplankton... | reverse complement strand
ATATAATTTTGGTGACCTGTATTGGTATAAGCTCAATACTATCATATTATGGTCTACAATCCAATTTAGGGTATCTTACTCCATTCGCCGTAATAATAATTGCATTGGGTTTATTTTCAGCGGGCATTTTACTCCAAACGGGTAGAGATAAAGAAAGTATTTCTCAGCAAATCCTTGCTGTACTACTTTTTTTGGTTTTTGCGATGGCCAGCACATCTAGCAACATCAATAAATTGTACACAGATAGAATGTGGCAAAGTGTTCGTAATGCCGCATTCTTGGATGAATACTCAAAGTTTAACACGACCAAAGTTACTGTAAGAAGCGCTATCAATAATGAATTAGAGAATGACAAAGCGCTATATGAAAAAATAGCAATCAAATACAATGAATGGATTATTTCTGATATATCTAATTTCAAAAAAATTATTACAGGGTCGCAGTATTACCAAGATAAGAAAGAGATAGAAATAAAATTGATGGCCGAACTAGGGGATATGGAAGTTCAGGCAACTGATCCACTAGCTCCTGGTTGTGGAGTGAAATGTAGGCAGCATGCGAGTGCAATAAATGAATTAGTGCCAACAACACAAACAATATTGCCTAAAGGCCGGAAATTGGAGGAAATAAAGGCAAATATTCAGAGGTTTGAAAACGAGAAGTTAAACGCTTTTTGTAGCCAAGGCGCATACGCAGATTTTCATCTTCTTAAGGGTTTGGTAGAGGTTATCCCAGCTAGCAATTATTGTGCTAGTGTTGGAGATTACTTTGATAAATACGGATCAAATAAACTTGAAAAACTTTTCGAAAGAGTTGGCCTTCCATCAATTGAAAATGCGCAAGATTTAACGAGTTATAGTGAAAATATTTTAGCTGTATCTGCAGATTTGCAGGCCATATCGGTGAATATAAGCACATTAACGCCTGATTACGCGTCATTAAAAGTAAGAACTGAATACCCTAACGCACTAAATGACGCGATCGCTATTCTGGAAAACGATAATACCGATCCTGACCGCCGTGATCTGGGAAAAATGGAGCTTCGGCAAGCTCTCATTCAAGATTTGTCATCTGAAGAATTTTTGACGGTTGATGTTCTTTTTACTCCTGGCTCAGATGTTCAAAATTTCATTTTGAATGATGACCTAAGTCAAAATTCCATTGTTAAAAATCAAAATGAACCTATCAAACCATTTTTGGAAATGCTGGCAAAAAAACAGGACGAAATTATAACTAAGTTTGAAGAAGCAATGCCAAAAGGTTCTGAAATCCCTAGTTTTAAATTAGTGGAACCGGATAGCGGTGAGATTGGAGAAATCGAACAAACGCTCTCTAGCGCATTTTTTGATACCCCAAGCCTCAAGAACACAATAATAGCTACTATAATAGGGTTTTCTTTTGACTTGATTCCATTGATTTTTGCATTTGTAGCGTTCCATGGATACGTCCCAGAAGAAGAAGACTACGACCCAGTAATTGGATAATGACATGGCTACTAGACGTCGCGGGGGCCTAATAGGTCGCTCTAATTTAGGTAAGAGCTCAAGTGCACCAGAAAATACTCGGAAGCACAATATTATTCCCACCAATATAGATGAGGCTAACGCTGGAGATTCTGACGATCAAACTCTGCTAACAAGTGGCAAAAATAATGCAAACCCAGACACCAGTACCGTCCCTTCTTTCGAACGAAGTGAACCTAAAAGTCTGAACTCAGTTGGTCCACAATCTGATCATGTTTCAGATGAAAAAGCAGATCATCTCGCAGAAGTTAATATTTCTTCGAGACGGGGTAATTATTTATTAACTGTTGGATTGCCCAGAAGTGGAAAAACGGTCCTTCAATCGTTTATGACGTATTATATGGGTGTTGCTGGCAAGCTTGATGCACAATTAGATAATAAAGAAAAAGGTAAAGCGGGTACGATTAATCATGAAGCACAGCGTATCCAAACACTTTGGCTTGATAGTTGGAAAAAAGGTGAATTTCCGGAGAGTACCAGTGTTGGTGAAAATGAAATTCGTGAGCTTCGTTTAACAGTTACTAATAATGAAAATTCTGGCCAAAAATTTAATTTATCCTTTTTAGAGATTTCAGGAGAAAATTTTCTGAGCGTAGTGCCTGATCGAAATCAGATACCCAAATTATTCGATCGATTGAAATCTTTTTTAACCAATAAAAATATCAAAATTAATATTATATTTTTACTAAAATCAGACGAAGAAAATGAACAAGTATCTTGTGATGCATTATTTACTAATTTTATTCAGTTTGTGAATAATGAATTAAATATTGATATAAGAAAAAAATTAAATTTAATATTAGTATTACCAGATACAAAAAGCATTTTTGGGGAGGATAAGTGGGCACAAGCTAAAAAAAATAAACGGTTATACGAAAAGATAATGAAGTCCTATGTGTATGAAAAATTTCCTGCCACATACATGATATATAATAATTGGAAAAAAAATAATCGCGCTATAATGGCATTTAATATTGGTGATATAGAAAACGAAAAATTAAAAAATCAAAATTTTGAAGATGTGAAAAGTTTCATTAACTTGAATTACCGGCTCTTTACTGGGAAAAATCTTTCACCAAGGTTCAAGTGGTTCAAGAAGCTGCTAGGCTCACAATGATTACTTTAACGTTTGGTACTTTTGATGGATTATTTATCCATAGTGACCAAGAAATATACCTTCCTGATGCTGGCACATTTTTTGAATTACGAAGCAGTCGCAAGCGTTCCATTCCAGCCGGGTCATCTCCAAATATTATTTTCAAAAGGTTGGAAAGCAGTGCTGGTAGAGAGAATCCACTGTTGGTTGCTCTTGCTTACAGGGCTGATGAGATAGATGCGAGGGGACAACGTCGAACAGGTGGATTTATGGCGTTTGGGGGTCTTTTATTTGGAGATGAAATTTCTACCGAAAAAATCACCGAATGCATTTCGTTTTGTGCTGGGCGTGTCTCTTCAGCAAATAGTTATTTTTCCAACTATACGTTGGTATCCCGTTCTCCCAAATTTGTAGACGATACCAAACAACTTACTCCAATTCACTTACAAGGAGATATAAATTCCTTCGTAAAAGTTCGTTTCGATATTCAAAATTTAAGCGAAGTATCCATTTTGGGGCATGAATTGTGCAGATATGTTGATGGCTTCGAAGTTGTGGTAAACCCTGATGATGGACTGGAAGCTGTTGACTTATGTAGTGAGGTCCTTGGTTATATTGATAATCAAATAAAAAATCGAAAAAAAGCTGATCTGAATTATTTAACGGATCATGATGCACACTCTGTGATTGACGATATCTTAGAAAGATCGCCATTGATTGAGCGTATGTATAACTTTCTCGATGGTCGTTCCTTTCTGTCTGAAGAGCAGGTTGAAAATTTTGTAATATTTTCTGATAAATTTTTAAACGACCCAATAAAACAAATACGAAAAAATAAGCTCATTAAATTTGTATTTGCATCCATTATTGTTCTGCCGGTTTCTGCACTACTCATCGTTATATTTTTATTTTTGTATCGACCGGATGGAAAAACCGACATAATAGCTGATAATGACGCAGGAGTGCTGCCAGATACGGTCGCAGGCAATAGGCCCCATGGTGAAGAAAAAAGCGCATCTTTAATAACTAAAGAAACTAAAGTTTGTGACGGAGTTTTAAACGATAGAACTAATCTTCTATTGGTAAAAAGTTATGTCTCAATTGATCAAGAATGTATTAAAATTTCTGACAATTTTAGGTCTCAAATATCTTCCAAATTAGATGCGAATGAATTCGCAGTACTATTAGAGAATTACCAAAAGCTATTCGAAGTACCTTTAATAGATAATCAAATAATAATCTTTCCGACCTATGAGTTATATCGAGATCCTAACTATCTGCAGAAAATAAAAAATTCTTATAATGATGGGAAGATAAATTTATTTGTTAGAAAATCTGATATCTTTCCAAAGAAAATGTATTGTAGCGTAAATATTCTGAATAAAAATTCGGAAGACAGGCCTGATATAAATTTAAATATTCAATATTATTCATCGCTAGAAAAAGGAGATTTAAAATCTCTTGTAAGTGAAGTAGCGTATGAAACCAATTCTATTATTGAGACCTATTTTGACAAGATGATTACTGAAATCCGGAAGCGTGGTGTTGATGGACGTTTCGAAAATAGATTAACAAAAATTAAATTTGATTTAATGCAAAAAAAATCAATTAATATTCTAGTCAATAAAGTTTCTGGCTCGGAAAAACCCACTTGTTATATGGCTTTCACTAAATCTGATATAAAAGAACTCCATACTAGGGAGGATCTTATAGAACTCACAACGCAGGATTTTATAGACTTTATACATTCTGAAGTTGAATTTGCTGGAATACATGAAGCACTAAAGGAAAAAAATGAGCCACTAACTTTTGATGTTTTGGATTTTCCCACGGACATCATGGTTCAGCAGTATGATCATACTGTTGATGATAGTTCTCCTCTATCACAAATTTATTCCTTTCAATTTGCAGAAAATTCCAATTCTATTATTTCTAATGACGAGATTACTTTAAAAATAAATTATCACAAAAATGGTGTCCTTGAACAAGAATGCCCATTTGCAGATAGTTTCGATGCGATGAATCTTTTGGAAGAAGCATTCTGTCGGTAAAGTCCGCGCTCAATTAATCAACCTAGTTGGCCATTTACCCAGCCCTTCTGAAGAACGTTAACCTTTTATGGAAGGCAACCTGATAAATTTTTCATAAATAATATTACCAAAAATTCTAAAAGATGGCACAATCTATTCGGTGCTTTGGCTAAGGCAAAACAGAAAATTTAATGTTTGAGAGAGTTGGCTGACACTCGAATAATTCAGAAATATAGGTGTGATTGTGACACGCGTGTTGGACATTCTGTGTCCCTATGCGAATGTTCTTTTCTTAAAAGTATTGGGGCTGGGTTAAAAAATCGAAAACTGAATTCTTATAATTTCTACTGAATGATGCTTAGGGAAATCGTAAGATTATAATATTGGAACTTCTTAATCGATGTCACCCAAATAGCGAAAGTAGGCATCGTTGAACGCACCAAGAGCCACTGCCGAAGGCTCGCTCACAGTGGGCCCGTCCCGGTCGAGATCCAGATCCGGAACGACATACATAGCGGGACTGTTCCCGATCAGAAACAGTGAGTTGGCATCCAACAGTTTGTCAAAGATGATGATCCGATGGGCCTCTTGTGCGCCAAGGCTGTGGGCACCTTCGATTTGGGCATGCAACGATGCGGTGGCATGCCTTTCAGAAAGGCGTCTACGCCGCGCATCCGGTCTAGATAATCGCACACCTTCTCTGCCGTTTTGGACAACGGCGCGCCATGTATGAAGCGCAGCGTGCCGATGAATGTTTTAACCTCGGTCGGGGTTGAAATCGCGGTGAGTTATTCGGGTGTCACTTCGGCATTGGCAAGGCCCGGAAAGGCTATCCACAATGCGATAAGGCTGGTTATCGATAGTCGTGTTTCATGGGTTGTTGCTTTTCTCTAAGTGTGTCCGCTGGTTGTTGCTACGGTAATTTGCTGCCGACATGCTAAGGGGCATGTCGGCAAGGCCAATCGTTTCGTTCATGGTAGATTGGCACTGCAAATACTGACAACACGAAGAGTCATCATTCCTGCAGTATCAAATCTCCCGGTACCCAGGTTTTGTCAAACCAAGGTTCTAGCGGGCCATAAAGGCGCAGAATAACATTGAAGCTTTTCCCAGGCATCGTTTGAACCCAGTTGCCTTCCTTGCCAGCAGGTGCTTCTGGCGCAAACCAGACTGTGTAGCTACCATCGTCGTTGGCCGCGATATCGGGGCTGTTCGAGTCCACGCCACCGCTTTTCTGATCAGTTTCAAGGACCGAGCGGGTCTGACCGCTGTAAACCATAAAGGACCAGAAGTTCTTGGCCGGAATTGGCCCTGGCAAGGTCACTGAGTAGGTTTTTCCACCATCCAAATAGTCTCCGTTTGAGTCTTTTGCGGTAGCTTCGTAGATGGACCCTGCCCCTACTGGAGGTGAAGTCATCGCTGGCGTAATTCCAGTCGCATAGTAGAAAAAGTATGTTTGATCGTCTAATACACGAGCACCGTCTTCAAGGAATTCATGGCTTTGACGTTGGAAAGGTGAGTTCCACTGTCGGTCTTCATAGAAAAAGACGCCTGGATCACGTGGGCTAAACGTAAGAGCTCTTGCTGTCGCGTTCCCGATTGCGGCCGCTTCGTTCATGATCCTCTTTAGTCGTGCATCAGGTTCAAAGGGGTGGCCTTTTTTGATACCCAAGGTCGCAAAATTTCCTAAAATTTCAGGTGAGAACGCTCCTGAGGGATTTGCTTGGATCGCGTCGTTTACTTCCTCAAAGAAGTGAAAATCATTCGCGTGGACTGTATTGTATTGAAGACCCGTGAGCTCGTGGAAAGTTTCGGCGGGCGGGTTGTCTGCATCAGCAAGCGAATAGATGTTAAGTGTTTCCTTGATTTTGGCAACAGGACCCTCGGTTTTGCCGTCGGCGTCTGGCGAGCTACGCAAGATCAACCAGTGGTCAAAGGATTTGGATTTAAAGGTAAAGTAGCCTTCAGGTATTTCGCCATCATAGTCTGGAGGTAGGATCAGATACTTTCCTCCTTCACTCTTGTCTGGGCCAAGAGCGCCGATATCAGTGACATAGTCGAATGCTGCATCATCCAGAATACCCAGCATTCCAGCTGGTGCATCAATGACTATCGGTCCACCAGAGGTGTCCACATGAGAGGCAACGTAAATGGTTGTCGTGTTTGGTGTAAGCCATATTGACCGGGCATCCATCAGACCTGATTGGATTCCTACTTCGTTTGGCTTCATGCCTATGCTTGCGTAGCCCATCAGCAGGCCCCGCAGAGACGCAATTTTCATGCCATCTAAAAAGGCGGTTGTACTTCGTAATAGATCAAGGTTGTCGAATGCTTTGGCAACTGTCTCTTTGTTGGGCATGCCGTCAAAAAATTCTAAGGTCCCAAGAGTTTCAGTTTCGACGACATCAGGGGTCCAAACATTTTCAGGAACTTTCGCTGCATATTTTGCAGTGCTCTGTGTCATCGAAGATGTCGCAGTTGTTGTAGTTTCTTGTTCGATCAGTTCCTCGTCAAGGAGTACAAATTCAACGCGGCGATTCAGGCCACGTCCTTCCTCAGAGAAATTGGACGCAACCGGGTTTATTGATCCTGCCCCCATCGCCACAAGACGCTCGGCGGCGACGTTGTTCGGTTCGGCAATAAGCGCATTACGGACAGCTTCCGCGCGGCGCTGAGAGAGGCCGACATTGTAAGTGAAATCGCCGACGGAATCTGTGTGGCCAACAATGGCAACCCGCATTTCCGGAAGACTTTCCATTGCTTTGGCCAATTTGAACAATATGACGGCCGCGTCACTGCTCAGGTCGGTGCTGTCAGTTTCAAAAAATTGACCACTCATGGCAACACGCCCGTCGGCACGCAGCACTTCCATAACTCTAGCGTCTGTCATCTCACCGATGGCCTTAGCGCGGTTATCTCCGCCGACACGGCTCAACGTTTGCGCAACAGCACAAGTCCCAGTGATCGCAAAAAGAGTGGCAGCTAATGTCACGCCTTTAGAAAATAATTTCAATTTCATCCCTCCCGAAAGTTACCAAATGATTTTTGTCATGAATAATCATCGCTTAGTTAATCATTCATCAGTGTTTAAAATCAGAATACTGTTAATCTCTAGGCGTACATATTCGATAAAACAGTTCTAAGTCTGCCCATATCACGCCAAATTTTAAAATATTACTTATTTTTATCTAAATAACCCTATGTCTCGCAATCGAAACGGCTGCATAATTGTGCCAGAGTTTACTTTGTTCGAATAGAGTACTTTCATAGTTTTTATTAAAGCCTTACACGTTTTAATTTGCTCAAATTAGTCGGGAAAACTTTTCAACAAAAAAGTTTCCAAGCTATATTTAATAAGTTCACTGCCGTATATTAAGTTGTCCCAACTCTATATCAAATTGTCCTACCTCTATATTTAAGTTTCTTCGGGCCCCAATAAAAAAGTTTCCTAACTCAGTAAAAAATTTTCTTTTCTAAGAAGTAATGGGGGGACAGGTCAAAAAATCAAAAAACTGAATTCTGTTGATTTGTACTGAAAGCCGATGAGGTAAATCAGGTTTCTAAAATGGGTATTTTTGAAGTCGTAAAATCATAATATTAAAATTTCTTAATTTCGTTCTCATAATCGGTCAGATAAACCAGAAATACTCTCTTATGAAATTATCCTATTTGGACCCATTAGTGCTGACGGCAGACATTTGAATTCAAATTTAACCCTGTCCCTGGCCCTTGTTCGATACCGAAAGCCAATGGATAAGACTTACGGTAAGCACTGCGGTCAATGCTCCATGTAAGATTTCAGCAGACAAAAATGTAAGCATGTAGCCAGTTATTAATGGGCCACAGGCTGCCCCAAGGTCTCGCCAAGCTTGCATGCGTGCAAGAGGAGCTATCGGATCTTCGTCAAATGCTAGTTCCTGTGTAACCACTGCTGGTCCTAGAGAGGCAAGTGCACCACGAAAAATCATCATAATGAGCGCCCCTAGAATTGTGAAGCCGAGGGCAATTAATCCAAAACCTAATGTCATTATAAATGAAGCTGTAACAAAAACTCTCCTCGCACCAAACCGATCTGCTATCCAACCAAATAGAGGTGCAGCGATTGCCTCACCAAAGTGGCGCATAGCCAACAATGCACTCCCAGCCATCACAGCATCAGACAGCGAGGCATCTCGAGCAAATATTAACGTAATTGAAATAGCGAATACCCCGTCGACGCCAAATCCCTGCAAAAAGTAAACCACATCGATCGGTTTTGGTCGTACAAGCGACGGTGAGCTTTCACATTTAACTACATCACCCCGGGTTGTGGGCAATCTGAACGCTATTAAAAGAGATAACGCCGTTAAAAGTGCAAGCAAAAGAAAGGTCGTCTTTGGTCCAAAGTTCCCAACAAGCCAAGCTCCAGTAAAAAGAGCCAGTATGGGGCCTACACGTTGAATTGCCTGTCCAATGCCAACGCGAGTTCCAATTTTTGTGCGATATTCAACTGCATAAGACAGAGTTGCGAGTATAAGAACTGCATAGGTCAGCCCCCACAGAACCCGGGCGAAAAGAATAATGGCAGGGCCCTGTCCCAAGCCATACATCGCGGTGGTAGCAGTTGCTGTGATCGTAGCAACGATGCACATACGCCGGACGCCAACAGTTTGAGTGAGGCGAGCCAAGATACCGTATGCGAAGACCCTAACGAACCTGTTGGCAGACAACATAATGCCGACCCAAGGCAAGGTCAGACCAAAGTCTTTAGCGTAAGCTGGCAGAACAGCATAGAGTAGCGCGTCCCCAAGCAGAGCCAATGACATGATCGATGACGAGCCAATGATGGCGTGCCAGCTATTGTTCGTCCTGTTATTCATGGCCGCGAACCTCTTTAAGCAGCTCAGGGAAGTACAGGCTTTCTGCCATTACGCTCATTAGATGCCGAGGCACGTTGAGACATTGCGTAAGCGTGGATAACGTAAAACATATAATTAGCGGCCATAGTGGCGGCGATCTTTCAAAATAAAAGACGTTTGCCAGTATCTCACAATAGGCTCCAATTCTGGTATAGTATTCCCACTAGGAAGGCGCCAGAAAGTGACAAAGCGATGTATATAGCGAAGACCTGAGGTCGGGCTAGCGCCCAGACTGCCATTGCAGCTGGGATTGAGGTGACGCCTCCCGCAACAAGAAAAGCCATAGCCGCACCCGGTGCCATGCCTTGGTGTAGAAGCCCTCCAATCAAAGGTAGGGCAGCATAGCCGTTTAAATAAGCCGGAACGCCCACCAAAGTTGCTGTGATAATCGGCATAAGGCTTTCCCCCCCGATCACAGCAGTGACTGTCTCAGTGGGTACCCACGCCAGCATTAAACTTTCTAGTATAAAGGCCAATGTTAACCACTTGGCCAAAAATAAGGTCGTCGTCAAAGCCGTATTCCCAAAACTTGCGCGACGCTCGGACTCGGTCCAAAAACGCCACATAACAGGTTTAGGCGTACGGATCTTAGCACCGCCGCATCCACCATTTCCAAACCCTTCGCGTAGAGGATCAGAAAAGGCTCCATTTTTCATTAAGACATGCACAATAGATCCGCCAAAAACCCCAAGTCCAACGGCTGCGATCGTTTTAGCCGTAGCAAACTCTAAGCTCATCATACCCGCAGTTAGAACAAACCTGGAGGGGTCCATGATTGGCGAGGCAAGCCAAAAGGCCA
>ERZ1048068.3473-NODE-3473-length-10355-cov-5.656699_pt1 | contig 10355 bp, 7 predicted proteins | sample MGYA00383098_ERZ1048068 | MGnify/ENA primary metagenome ERZ1048068 (study PRJEB29581, sample SAMEA5548368) | metagenome | biome: marine; feature: coastal; material: water | depth 1 m | study: Short-term variability in the microbial, nano- and picoplankton... | reverse complement strand
GATAGCTTACCGGAGCAGGCTTTTTAAATGGCCGGTTCAATCGAAGAAGCTGTTGAGAAAAGCAAAAAGCTCTAATCCGAGATAAGCAGGCGCTATAATTATGGCTATGACAGTTCATTGTGACATCGTAAGTGCAGAGGAATCATTATTCTCAGGCTTGATTGAGATGGTGGTTGCCACAGGTTCACTGGGCGAACTTGGTGTAACCGCCGGTCATGCTCCGCTGCTCAGCGACCTCAAGCCCGGTCCGGTGCGGCTTGTTAAGCAGAACGGTGAAGAGGAGATTTACTACCTCTCTGGTGGTTATCTTGAAGTACAGCCCAATATGGTTTCCATACTGGCGGATACCGCCGTTCGCGCTGATGATATCGACGAAGCCGCCGCCGCTGAAGCGTTGAAGGACGCGGAACAGGCAATCGCCAATCAAACCGGTGAGATTGAGTATTCAAAAGCGGCAGCAATGTTGGCAGAGGCATCTGCACAGCTTAAAACTGTTGCTCAGTTACGCAAAAAGCTTGGTGGCTAACCGCCGCCAATAGCAAAAATTAGGGTGGCTATGCCGCCCTTTTTTTTAACCTGTGAAAAGCTGCTTTGCAGACAGCTTGTACTGATTGGTTTTTGACAGTAACGTAAGGCCGTTATTTTAATAATCTCTTTACCGAGTACAAAATCAATGAAAACTACTGACATTGTAATTCTCGCAGCTGGCAAGGGAACCCGCATGCAGTCGCGGCTGCCAAAGGTGTTGCACAGACTGGCCGGTAAACCCATGCTCGGTCATGTGCTAGATGCCACCAGAGCGGTTGGAGACTCGAAAAAAATTATTGTCGCTGGTCACGGCTCAGACGCGGTGCGCGCTATGTACAGCGACCCATCGATAAGCATGGTCGAGCAGGTCGAGCAGCTCGGTACGGGCCACGCGGTGCTGATGGCACTCCCAGAGCTGCGCCCCAGCTCAAAGGTGATTATCCTCTACGGCGATGTCCCGCTGATTGCCCCAGATACCATTAGCAAAATGCTTGATGCAGTCGATACTCACAGCATTGGCTTATTGACCGTACAACTTGGCGATCCCCAGGGTTACGGGCGAATTATTCGTGATGCCGATGGACAGATAGAAGCCATCGTTGAGCAAAAGGATGCCAATCCAGAGCAACTTAGAATCAACGAGGTGAATACTGGCGTAATGTCGCTGACCGCTGAAAACCTTGCCGAGTGGTTACCTCAAATTGATAACAATAATGCCCAAGGCGAGTACTACCTTACCGACCTAATCGCAATCGCCAGACGCGCTGGCTACAGTGTTAGGGCGATACATCCCGCATCAGTTTCTGAGGTTGAAGGGATAAATAATCGCCAGCAACTGGCAGCCCTTGAGCGCACCTATCAGGCTCAGCTCGCCGAGGCATTGCTGGAATCTGGCACTAGCCTGGCAGATCCTGCACGTTTTGATCAACGCGGAACCCTGCAGGCCGGCACCGACAATTTTATTGATGTGAACTGTGTCTTTGAGGGCGATGTAAGCATTGGGTCAGGAGTGCGTATTGGTCCCAACTGCCATATTATTAACAGCACAATAGGCGATGGCGTTGATATAAAAGCCAACACTGTTATCGACCAGTCAACGGTTGGCGATCGCGCAATTCTCGGGCCCTTTGCCCGAATTCGCCCGGGCACAGAGCTGGGTTCAGACACCAAAGTCGGCAACTTTGTCGAGACCAAAAAGGCCATTGTTGGCAACGGCAGTAAAATAAATCATCTCAGTTATGTTGGCGATGCCGAGCTGGGTGAGCAGGTCAACGTAGGTGCGGGTACCATTACCTGTAACTACGACGGTGTGAATAAATATAAAACCAGTATTGGCGACAACAGCTTTGTTGGATCAAACAGCACATTGGTTGCGCCCCTGAGTATCGGTGAGCAAGGCTTCGTCGCCGCAGGTTCGACAGTCACTGCTGAAGTACCTGCAGAAACTCTCGCCGTCGGTAGAACCAAGCAGCGCAATATACAGGGTTGGAAACGCCCGACCAAAAAATAAAATAGACGAAAAACTATGTGTGGAATTGTAGGCGCGGCATCCCAGAGAAATGTTTATAAAATATTAATTGAAGGCCTGCGTCGTCTCGAATATCGCGGCTACGACTCCGCAGGTCTATCGATATTAGATAGTGACCCTGTAGACGGTGTACAGGTGCTACAAACCCGCAAAACGATCGGTAGGGTCGCTGATCTGGAAAAGCTCACCGCGCAGCAGAGTGTTGCTGGTCACACCGGTATTTCCCATACGCGCTGGGCCACCCACGGCGAGCCGAGCAGCATTAACTCCCATCCACACACCTCCTCTGGGGTGTCTGTTGTCCACAACGGCATTATTGAAAATCACGATCAGTTGCGTGCGGAAGTGCAGGCGTTGGGTTACCAAATCACATCGGCAACCGATACCGAAGTCATTGCTCATCTGTTGCATCATCAATTAAAAACTGACCCTGATCTGCGCACTGCAGTGCAAAACACAATTTGCAAATTAGAGGGTGCCTATGCACTGGGAGTGATTTCAGAGACACAGCCAGAAACATTGGTTGGTGCCCGCAGTGGCAGTCCGCTGGTTATTGGTCTAGGCATTGATGAAAATTTTATCGCCTCGGATCAAATGGCACTGCGCCAGGTAACTGATCGGTTTATCTTTCTCGAAGAGGGCGATTTGGTAGAAATCACCAGCGCCAGCTTTAGCATTTTTGACCAGTCCGGGTGCGAAGTCGATAGGCCAATCAATCAATTGGACGAAAAAGATCTGATTGCTGAAAAGGGCCACTATCGGCACTTTATGCAAAAAGAGATTTTTGAGCAGCCAGCTGTTTTGGCTAATACCACTGCAGGCCGAATTGCCAAAGACCATATCCACGAGGCTATTTTTGGCTACCAGGCTGAGGATCTCTTTGCGCAGACCAGCAATATTCAGATTATCGCCTGCGGTACCAGCTTTCATTCCGGCCTGGTCGCCAAATACTGGCTGGAAGAACACACTGGCATACCCTGCCAGGTAGAAGTCGCCAGTGAATACCGCTACCGCACTGTTGCCGTTCCCGACGGCACATTATTTGTCACCATCTCGCAGTCTGGTGAAACTGCAGACACCCTCGCCGCATTACGAAAAGCCAAGGGTGCTGGCTATATGGGCTTTGTCGCGATTTGTAATGTGGCTAACAGCTCATTGGTGCGCGAATCAGATATCTCATTAATGACGATGGCCGGTCCGGAAATTGGTGTTGCATCGACCAAGGCATTTACCACCCAGTTAGTAGCCCTGCAATTACTCACCCTCTCGCTGGGTCGCCATAAAGGGCTGGATGCAAAAGTTGAAAAAGAGCTAGTGGAAAGCCTGCATAAACTGCCCGAACTCTGCACGGCCGTACTCGGACTGGATGCTGTTATTCAACAGATGTCAGAGTCATTCGCCAATAAACATCACGCGCTGTTTTTAGGCCGTGGCGAGCAGTATCCCATCGCCCTAGAGGGTGCGCTGAAGTTAAAAGAGATCTCCTATATTCATGCAGAAGCCTATCCTTCCGGGGAGTTAAAGCATGGCCCACTGGCGCTGGTTGATGAAGATATGCCGGTAGTCACCGTGGCACCGAATAATGAATTGCTGGAAAAATTAAAATCCAATTTACATGAAGTTCGCGCCCGCGGTGGTGAGCTGTTTGTCTTTGCCGACGCCGATGCAGGCTTTATCAGCGAGCCGGGAACAACGGTAATTGCCATGCCTCATGTGCCAAAAAGTTTAGAGGCAATTATTTATACGCTGCCATTGCAGATGCTCTCCTACCATGTTGCCCTGCTTAAGGGTACCGACGTTGATCAGCCAAGAAACTTGGCTAAGTCCGTTACGGTGGAGTAGCTTTAACCAAATTTACTAATATAGGAGAAAATAATGCACCCACATGTAAAAAGTTTTATTAAATCAATTTTTGATAATGCAAATGTGTGGGGTCTTATTTTCTTGTAGCGCTCATTCTATTGAAGTGAAAACATTTATCAGGAGTTAGTTATGGAAGGTTTAGCTGTCGTAGGATTTGTTTTCGGAATAATGGGATTAGTCGCCTTTGTAAGGCTGGAAAAGCTGGTAAAAACCCTTAAAGAAAAAGGGGTCCTGGAAGAGGATTACAAAGACGAATAATATATTTAATGGCCACTCAGTCCCGTCGGTCCGGCAGCGGATTAATCGATCAACTATCTATTTAAAGTAAAAATAAACATTATATAACCCCTATTTTGCCCAACAACTGTCTGGGACATATTGTTAGAATAGGGCGCTATGGACGTTACCTCAATTCTCAATCAGTTAAACCCAGCCCAGGAAGAAGCGGTTACCAGCGACAGCCAACACCTATTGGTATTGGCCGGCGCAGGCAGCGGCAAAACAAGGGTCTTGGTGCACCGTATCGCCTGGAAAATACAGGTCGAGAATATTTCTCCCTACGGCATTCTCGCGGTCACCTTCACCAATAAGGCGGCTCGGGAAATGCGCGAGCGCATCGACGAACTGTTGGGAATGTCCCTGCGCGGCATGTGGGTAGGGACTTTCCATGGGCTTGCCCACCGCCTACTCAAAGCCCATTGGCGCGATGTCAATCTGCCGGAGAACTTTCAGATACTGGATTCCGACGACCAGCTGCGCCTGGTAAAGCGGGTAATGCGCAGCATGGATCTCGACGAGCAGCGCTGGCCACCCAAGCAAGCCCAGTGGTGGATCAATGGTCAAAAAGATGAGGGTTTGAGGGCGGCACATATTCAGGAGACTGGTGATCCGCATCTGCTGACGATGCTGCGTATCTACCGCGAGTATGAAGAGGTGTGCAACCGTCTCGGTGTTATCGATTTTGCTGAACTGTTATTGCGCGCACTGGAGCTATGGAAAAATAATCCGGCGGTTCTCGACCATTACCAACAGCGCTTCCAGCATATTCTGGTGGATGAATTTCAGGATACCAATGCGGTTCAGTACGCCTGGTTGAGACTGCTCGCGGGGAAAGTATGCGGTGTAACAGCCGTGGGTGATGACGATCAATCTATCTATGGTTGGCGCGGCGCAAAGGTCGAAAATATTCTTAGCTACGAGCGCCATTTTGCCGATACCCATACGGTAAAGCTGGAGCAAAACTATCGCTCCACTTCCAATATTCTCGGTGCCGCCAATGCGGTGATCGCCAAAAATGCCGAGCGTCTCGGCAAAAATCTGTGGACCGATTCTGGTGAGGGCGAGCCCATCGCCCTGTATGCGGCCTTTAATGAACACGATGAGGCGCGCTATATCGCCGATCGCCTGCAGAGTTGGGTGCAACAGGGTAATCGCCGAGAAGATTCGGCGATTCTCTATCGCTCCAACGCCCAGTCGCGGGTTCTCGAGGCGGCCCTGTTACAGGCAGATATTCCTTACCGTATCTATGGCGGGCAGCGGTTTTATGAGCGTCTCGAGGTTAAAAACGCCCTATCCTATCTGCGCCTGATGATGAATTGCCATGATGACACGGCATTCGAGCGCGTGGTCAATGTGCCAACCCGGGGTATTGGTGATCGCACCGTTGAAATGATTCGTGAGGTTGCTCGCGATGGGCAGATATCACTGTGGAGCGCGGCGCAAAAAATTATCACCGAAAAGCGTATGGCGGCGCGGGCGACCAATGCGGTGGCCGGGTTTATACAGCTAATTAATGAAATGAGTGGCCAGTTGGATGAGCTGCCACTCCACGAGCAGGCCGATCATGCAATCGAACGCAGTGGTCTGATAGAGATGCACCGCCGCGAAAAAGGTGAGCGCGGCCAGGCTCGCGTGGAAAACCTCGAGGAACTGGTAGGTGCCTGCCGCAACTTTGAGCCGGAAGATGCCGATCAGCCGATTTTGCCGCAATTTCTCGATCAGGTGGCGTTGGATGCCGGTGACCGACAGGCCGATGAGGACCAGGATGCAGTGCAGCTGATGACCCTGCACAGCGCTAAAGGCTTGGAGTTCCCGCTGGTTTTCCTGGCCGGTATGGAAGAGAATTTATTTCCCCACAAAATGTCCCTGGAAGAGCCCGGTCGTCTTGAAGAGGAGCGGCGACTCGCCTATGTGGGAATCACCAGAGCCATGCAAAAGCTCTATCTGACGTTTGCCGAGAGCCGTTCTATATACGGCAGCGAATCCTTTAACTCGGTCTCCCGTTTTGTTCGCGATATTCCCAAAGAGGTGATCGAAGAGGTACGCCTGCAGAGTACGGTAAGCCGACCCACCAGCTATGCCCAGGGAACATTGAGCAGTGACCAGGGTGACGACACCGGCTTTGCGTTAGGTCAGGGTGTCAGCCATCAGGTCTATGGGGAAGGGGTAATTTTAAATTTTGAAGGCAATGGTCCGCGTGCTCGAGTGCATGTGAGTTTTGCCGATGCGGGCACCAAGATATTAATTTTGGCATCTGCAAATCTGGTTGCGCTATAGCAAAATAATCAACAGAGTATTTTGAAATTATAAAAAGAAGGGGAACAATATGCGTTTTATCTCTCTGGCACTGATGTGCATTTTACTTACTGGCTGTGGCGGCGAATCCCCATCTAAGACCGACGCAACAGTGGCACAGCCTGAAAAGACCTACCAATGGAAGCTGGTAACCACCTGGCCAAAAAATTTCCCCGGACTCGGCCTGGCACCAGAGAACTTTGCAAAAAATGTCGAGCGCATGAGCAATGGTCGCTTAAAAATTAAAGTCTATGGTGCCGGACAGATGGTACCCGCCCTTGAGGTTTTCGATGCCGTTTCCCAGGGCACTGCCGAAGTTGGCCATGGCGCAGCCTACTACTGGAAAGGCAAGGTGCCAGCCGGCGTGTTTTTTACGGCGGTTCCCTTTGGCCTCAATGCCCAGGAGATGAATGCCTGGTTGCACTATGGCGGTGGCCTCGAGTTGTGGCGCGAAGTTTACGCGCCGTTTAACCTGATCCCCTTTGCGGCGGGCAATACCGGCGTGCAGATGGCCGGCTGGTTTAATCGTGAAATTAAATCCATGGAGGATATCCGTGGATTGAGGATGCGTATCCCGGGGTTGGGAGGTGAAGTGATTAGCCGTGCTGGCGGTCTGGCGGTGAATATCCCTGGCGGCGAGCTCTACACCTCGATGCAGACTGGCGTGATCGATGCCACTGAATGGGTAGGTCCCTACAATGACCTGGCCTTTGGTTTTCATCAGGTCGCCAAGTACTACTATTACCCCGGCTGGCACGAGCCAGGCCCAACGCTTGAATTAATTATCAACAAACAGGCCTATGCATCCCTGCCCGAAGATCTACAAGCAATTGTTGAAGTTGCCGCTCGCGCTGCCAATCAGGATATGCTCGATGAGTACACCGCACGAAATAATGCGGCATTGGTTGAGCTGATTGACACTCACGGTGTGCAGGTTAAAAAACTGCCGGATGATGTGATTGCCGGATTACAGCGCTTATCAGTAGACGTCGTTGAAGAGCTGGCAGCTAAAGATCCGCAGACCCGCCGTATTGCTGAGTCTCTAAAAGCTTTTGCCGCCCAGTCAAAGGCTTACCATGCCATTTCGGAAGAGGCCTATTACAACGCGCGGGAGAAATAATCGCGCTTGATAGCGGGTGAATCTAAACGCTGGTCTAGTTGCGCCAAAAGGTTGGCGTAAACAGGACCAGCAAGGTGAAGATTTCCAGTCGACCCAGCAGCATACCCCAACACAGAACCCACTTGGCAAAGCCATTGATTTCAGCGAAGTTAATGGCTACCTCACCGAGGCCGGGGCCGAGATTATTCAGCGATGCTGCGGTTGCTGACCAGGCAGTGACATAGTCGAGGCCTGAGGCCAGCAACAGTAAAACCATCAGGTAGAAGATCGCCAAGTAGGCGCCAAAAAAGGCCCAGATAGCGTCGACAACGCGGCTTGGCACCCGGCGATTGTGAATCTTGATTGGCAGCAGTGCATTGGGGTGCACCAGTCGGTAAATCTCGCGAATACACTGTTGGCCAAGAATCAGCATACGCCCGATTTTGATACCGCCACCCGTCGATCCTGCACAGGCGCCAAAGAACGATAAGAACAGCAGAAAGAAGGGTAAAAAGGTCGGCCAGCCACTGAAATTATCGCTGGTAAAGCCGGTAGTTGTCATTATCGAGATCAGGTGAAACCCGCCCTGTCGAATACTCTCACTCCAACCGTAGGTGCCGCTGTAATAAAGGTATAGGCAGGTGATCAAAATACCGATCAGCAGCAGGTAGATATACATTCGCGCTTCCGGGTCTGACCAGTAATGGGAGAGCTTGCGGTCGTGCCAGACATGAAAGTGCAGGGCAAAATTGATACCGGAGATCACCATAAAAAAGGCGCAGATCGCCATAATGGCCGAGCTATTAAAAAAGCCAATGCTGGCATCATGGGTTGAGAAGCCGCCGATCGCCACTGTTGAGAAGCTGTGACTGATCGCGTCAAATACAGTCATCCCTGCCAGCCAGTAGGCCAGCGCACAGGTGACTGTTAGGGCCAGATAAATTTTAAACAGCACATTGGCGGTTTCCCTAATTCGCGGCGTGAGCTTGGAGTCTTTCATCGGCCCCGGCGTCTCTGTGCGATACAGCTGCATACCGCCGACGCCGAGCATGGGCAAAATCGCCACGGCAATCACCACAATACCAATGCCGCCGAGCCATTGAAGCTGCTGGCGATAGTAGAGGATCGATTTGGGCAGTTCGTCCAGCCCGGAGATAACTGTGGCACCGGTGGTGGTCAACCCGGAGACGGACTCGAACAGGGCATTGATAAAGCTCAGATTGGGCGCCTCGGAGAGCATTAATGGCAGTGCCCCGAAGGTACTGAGCACCAGCCAGAAAAATACCGTGATCAAAAAGCCATCGCGGGTGCGCATATCCGCTGCCACCTGCTTGGAGGGCAGCCAAAAAATCAGGCCCACCGTCAGCGTGATGGCAAAGGCCAGCACAAACATAGACGAAGATTCCTCGCCGTAAATCATTGCCACCACTATTGGCGGCAGCATGGTCAGGCTGAAAATCATCAGCAGAATGCCAAGTACGCGAGCGATGATATTGAGATGCATAAGTCGCCAGGCCCTAAAAGAAGGTAAAGCCGACGGCAAAGAGTTTTTCAACCGCCTTGGTATTGGCCTTATCGACCACAAAGACAATCACATGATCGCCGCTTTCAATCACCGTATCATGATGGGCAATCAGTACTTCGCCATTGCGCACCAGCGCCGCCAGTGTCGAGCCCGGCGGCGATTTGATATCACCGATTGCGCGCCCTACTACCTTTGAGCTTTTCTCGTCACCGTGCACAATTATCTCTAGTGCTTCAGCAGCCCCACGCCGTAGTGAATGCACGCTAACCATATCCCCCTGACGAACATGAGCAAGCAGCGAGCTGGTTGTTGCCTGCTGGGGTGAGATAGCAATATCAATGGCCCCGCCCTGCATCAGGTCAGCGTAGACTGGATTGCTGATCAGGGTCATGACTTTGCGGGCCCCGAGCTGCTTGGCCATCAGAGAGGCAAGAATATTGACCTCGTCATCATTGGTCAGAGCGAGAAACACATCGGCTTTGTCGATATTCTCATCGAGCATTAACTCCTGGTCCGTGGCCGAGCCATTGAGAACAACGGTTTTATTGAGCTTTTCCGCAAGATGACGGGCGCGCTCGGTGGAGAACTCAATAATTTTAATGTTGTAGTCGTTCTCAAGTGCCTTGGCAAGGCGGAAACCGATATTACCGCCACCGGCGATAACCAGCCTGTGATAGGGTTTTTCAAGGCGTCGCAGTTCACTCATGACCTTGCGAATATTATTGCGCGCGGCGACAAAGAAGACTTCGTCACCATCCTCGATCACCGTATCTCCGGTGGGGAAGATTGCACCCTGTTTGCCGAACACGGCCGCCACGCGAGCGTCCACATTGGGCATATGGTCCTTTAATGTGCGCAGCTGCTGGCCAACCAATGGACCATCTTTAACCGCACGCAGGCCCACCAGTTGAATACTTCCATCAGCAAAATCCAGTACCTGCAGGGCGCCGGGCTGTTCAACCAGTTTATGGATATAGTCAGTCACCACTTGCTCGGGGGTGATCATCACATCCACCGGCATATGCTTGTCGTTAAACAACTTTTCTTGGTATTTGGGATTGGTGTAGTTGCGCGAGCGGATACGGGCAATTTTAGTTGGCGTGTGAAACAGCGAATAGGCGACCTGGCAGGCAATAATATTGACCTCATCACTGCTGGTCACAGCGACCAGCATATCGGCATCTTCAATTCCGGCATTGACCAACACATTGGGATGGGAGCCGGTACCGGCAACGGTG
>ERZ1048068.3469-NODE-3469-length-10360-cov-3.777681_pt1 | contig 10360 bp, 7 predicted proteins | sample MGYA00383098_ERZ1048068 | MGnify/ENA primary metagenome ERZ1048068 (study PRJEB29581, sample SAMEA5548368) | metagenome | biome: marine; feature: coastal; material: water | depth 1 m | study: Short-term variability in the microbial, nano- and picoplankton... | reverse complement strand
GTTTCCTCGGACCCCATGGTGCCGGCAAATCGACGACCATGAAAATGATTACCGGATTCCTGCGCCCGACCGATGGTCGTGCCGCGGTCGGTGGAATCGACGTCGCGATCGATCCCGTAGCGGTCAAACGACAGGTGGGTTACCTCCCCGAGAGTGCCCCCGCTTATGGAGAAATGACCGTGCTGGAATTTCTCGAGTTCATCGCCGAAAGCCGCGGTTTTCGTGGCGCCGACCGCGCCGCGCCGATCGAACGCGCCTTGCGACTGACCCATCTCGATTCGGTCAAGAATCAGACCATCGAGACTCTCTCCAAGGGCTACAAACAACGGGTCGGTTTCGCCCAAGCCCTGCTTCACGACCCGGACGTTCTCATCCTCGACGAACCCACCGACGGCCTGGATCCGAACCAGAAAAACGAGGTCCGGGCGCTGATCAAAGAACTCGCTCAGGAAAAAGCAGTCGTCCTCTCCACCCACATTCTCGAAGAGGTCGAGGCAATCTGCACCCGCATTATCTTAATCTCAGAGGGCAGAGTCATCGTCGACGAGACACCGGCCGAATTTCAAGCCCGCCAACCGGGAGCGCGACTCGACAAGATCTTCGCCTCACTCACCAAATCCGACGTGTAACTTTCGCGAAATACGAAAACTGCCATGCAACAGGTTACTCCCATTTTTAAACGCGAATTCTTCGGCTACTTCCGCTCTCCCGTCGCCTACGTCTTCCTCGTCGTCTTCTTAATGTCTACTGTCGGTCTCGCGTTCTTCGTCGGCCGATTTTTCGACAACGGCCAGGCCTCCTTGGAGAGCTTCTTCGCCTTTCACCCTTGGATCTTCCTGTTTTTGATCCCGGCGGTCGGAATGCGCCTCTGGTCAGAGGAAAAACGCACCGGCACCATCGAGCTTCTTTTCACCCTACCCGTTACCGCCTTTGAGGCGGTGATTGGGAAATATCTGGCCGCATGGGCGTTCCTTTGTGCCGGCATTGCGCTGACTTTCCCCATGGCTCTGACCGTAGGCTATCTCGGAGATCCGGATTGGGGAGTCATTTGGGCCAGCTATCTCGGCAGCATGTTGATGGCGGGGTCCTACCTCGGAGTGTGCTCGCTCACTTCGGCGCTCACCAAAAACCAAGTCATCAGCTTCGTCCTCAGCGTGATCGTTTGCCTCATCTTGGTCTTCCTGGGCTGGAGCGTATTCAGCGAACTCCTAGAATCCTTCCTCCCTCAATTCCTCGCCGACCTTCTGGCGAACTTCTCATTCGTCATCCATTTCGAGCCCTTCCAACGCGGCGTGATCGACCCCTCCGATGTCGTCTTTTTCCTCTCTCTTACCGGCTTCACTTTGTTCCTCAGTGTGGTCGCCCTCGAACGCTGAACCCATCGCCACTAAGCCATGAAAAACAGCGCTAAAATCGCCGCCATCGTTCTGCTCTTCGTCGGGCTTGTCCTGATCAACTACCTCGCCAACCAAATTCCTTGGCGCCTGGATCAGACCGCCGAAAAAATCTATACCCTCTCGCCGGGCACGCACTCCTTGCTCAGCAAGATCGAAGAGCCCGTCACTCTGGATTTCTATTTCTCGTCCGGAGCCTCCGGCTTGCCGATCAGCTTTAAAAACTACGGCACCCGCGTCGAAGAAATGCTCCGCCAATACGCTCGGGCTTCGCGTGGTCGTTTGGTGCTCAATATCATCTCTCCCGAACCCGACACACCCGAAGAAGAGGCTGCAACTCGCGCAGGTTTACAGCCTCAATTGATCCCCACCACCGGCGAACAGATCTACTTCGGTCTTTCCGCCACCCAAGCCGATCTGCAAGAGACGATCGCGGCGTTCACCCCCTCGAGGGAGCAATTCCTCGAATACGACCTCTCCCAACTCATCTATACCGTTCAGGTGCTCGAAAAACGGCGCATGGGACTCATCTCCAGCCTCCCACTGCAAGCCCCTCCGTTTAATCCGATGATGGCTCAGATGGGACAGCAACCTCCGCCCGACCAATTCATCATCAGTGAATGGGAACGCACGTTTGAAATCGAATCCATCGAAGCCACCGCAACCGAGTTGCCCGACAACCTCGACGTCCTGGTGGTCGTTCATCCTCAGGGCCTGTCTCCTGAACTCGAATTCGAGATCGATCAATACCTCCTCCGCGGCAACCCCGTGATGTTGGCCGTCGATCCGTCATCCGAATTCTTCAAACGCCAAAGCAATCCGCAGCAACAAATGATGGGAGGCCCCCAGCCCAACGTCGCCTCCGACCTGCCATCGCTCTTCTCCGCATACGATATCGTCTACTCGACTCAAGCCGTAACCGGCGACCTCCTCTACGGTGCCCAAGTCAATACCGGCATGGGGGGCGTCGCCCGCTTCCCCCACTGGCTTTCGTTGCCCGCCGAGAGTTTCAACGCCGAGGTTATGCCCACTGCGCAGCTCAACTCGATGGTGCTGGTCGAATCAGGGCAACTTGCCCTCGCCAGCGGCAGCAACCTGACATTTACGCCGCTCATTCAGACCTCCGATCAGGCAGGCAACATTCCGCCCATGCTGCTGCAATACACCCAGCCGCAACTAATCGCGGGAGAGATTGATCCCTCCGGCGCGCAAACCGTCGCCGCCATGGTTACCGGCACCTTCCAAACCGCCTTCCCCAACGGCCGCCCCGCTTCAGTCACCGAAGAAACCGAAGCCGACTCAATCGTAAATCCGAATTCCGAAATCGAAAATAACCGCGCCAGCGGCAACGGCACCCTCATCGTCGTGGCCGATTCCGATTTCATTTTGGACAGCTACTCGATCCGACGCATGAGCTTTGGTGGCATGCAGGCCGCCAATCCCCTCAACGACAACCTCGCCTTTGCATCGAACGTCGTCGAATTTCTCGCCGGTTCCTCCGACCTGATTTCCATCCGCAGCAAGGGCAGCTCGGTTCATCCTTTCACCATCGTCCGCGATATGGAGGCGCTCGCTCAGCAGCGCTACCAAGAACAGTTGGCCGAATTGGAAACGCGCCTCTCGTCCGTTCAGGCTGAGCTCAGTAATCTGCAGACTCAGGTGAGTGACAACGGTCTGCTTGTGGCCTCGCCGGAAATCGCCGAAGCCATCAAACAGTATCAGTCGCAAGAGGCCGAAATGCGGCGCGAGCGGCGCGATATCCGACGCGCCCTGCGCGAGGACATCGATGCCCTCGAAACCCACCTCCTTCTTCTTAACCTCTTTGCCGCTCCCGCATTTTTCGGAGTATTCGGCCTCTGGTTCCACCGCGCTCGTCACCGCTAACCTCATCCTTTCGATCGCATGAATCTCAAGACCCTTAGCATTTCGGTTCTTATTCTGGCCATCCTTTCAGGGATTGTCGCGTGGCTCAATCGCCCCGTGATTGCCACTGATACCGAACCTCGCGTCGGCCATTCACTCCTCGCCGATATCGCGGCCAACGAAACCACTGATCTCACCATTTCCCGTGAAGCAGAGACCGTGGAGCTGAAACAGGACGACGAACAAATCTGGCGCGTCACCTCCTACCACAATCTTCCCGCCGATGCAGAAAAGCTTCGACGACTCGTGCAGGAACTCGCCGGCGCCAAAATTGTTCGCGTCGTCACCCGCAACCCCGAACGCGCTTCCCGGCTCGGACTCGGCGGTTCGTCCGTCACCTTCAACTCGAGCGGTTCATCCTCCACCATCACATTTGGGAAGAATGCCCAACGCGGCGGCCGCTACCTCAAACTCGACGACGCCGATGACGCACCCGTCTACCTCACCGCTGCGACCACCTTCCTCGATACAACCGCCAAGAACTGGGCCACCGCCGATCTGACGACGTTTGAAGCGGCCGACATCAAACAACTCGAAATCAAATTTGCCGCTGGCGAACAAATCGCCATCACCCGCGACGACGCCGACGCCGAGTGGCAAGCCGTCGGACTCGCCCCCGACGAGCGCCTCCGTTCCGCGGGCATTTCGTCTCTTCTCAACCAACTCAGCAGCCTGCGATTCACGGAAACCGCTTCCCCGGATGCCGAAGCCGTCGTAGCTGCCTCTGCTCAGCAGAGCACGTTCAAGCTCACCACTTTCTCAGACGAAACCCTCACCGTCTCCATCGGACGCCAGCCTGAGCAAATAGTCATCAAAGAAGACGCCGCGGATCCGGTGGCAGCCGTTGTCGAATTGACGACTGCCCCGGGAGCCCCGCCCGAGAATCCTGAAAACGCTCTCGAAGAAATGACTGAAACCATCCCCGCGGGGCCGGTTTACGTTTCATTCGATGGCCCCACCAATCTCGCACCATTGGTCGGAGCCCAGAGCACCTTGGCATTCCAACTCGCCGATTACATTTTTACCGGCCTTCCCGCTGAGCGTGCAGGCCTGATCGATCATGCACCGCCTCCACCACCTGCGGTATCCGTTGAATAATCATTTTTCGAATCAAGACTTGATAATACATCATCATATTATGATATGTTGATGTTAAATGACTCCTGATCGGCCGATTTCCTCTCTCTTCGACGCAAAACGTCCTCTACGCTCGCTCGAATTTTTCCCTCCTAAGAACGAGGAAGGCGTAGCTGCGTTGCGCGAAACCGCCGTGGCACTCAAGGCAATCGACTGGGATTTTGTGTCCGTCACCTATGGGGCGGGCGGCGGCACTCGAGAAACCACCGCCAAAGTCTCCGGGATACTGAAAAACGAACTCGGTTTCACCGTAATGCCCCACCTGACCTGTGTCGGGCATTCGCGAGATGAGCTTCGGGCGCATGCCGACAAGCTTCGCGCTGACGGATTCCGCAACATCATGACCCTGCGTGGCGATCCGCCCAAAGGGGAAACCGAGTTTAAAGTCGCTGCCGACGGTCTCAGCCATGCCAACGAATTGGTAACCCTTCTCAAAGCTCAACACGCTGACTTCTGTCTCGGTGTCGCGGGCTATCCAGAAAAACACCAAGAGGCCATCTCCCTCGACGTCGATCTCGACAACCTCAAACGCAAGGTCGATCGCGGCGCCGATTTTGTGACCACCCAGCTGTTTTTCGACAACGCGATCTACTTCCGCTTCGTCGAAAAATGCCGCGCCGCCGGAATCAACGTGCCGATCGTCCCCGGTATCATGCCCGTGCTCGCCCTGAAACAGATCAAACGAATCGCCGCCCTCAGCGGAGCCTCTCTTCCCGTCCGTCTCCAACGCCGGCTCGAAGTCGCTGCCCAGAGCGCCGACGTGGTAGAGATCATCGGCGTGGATTGGGCCCTGGACCAAATTCGTGACCTCGTAGACGGCGGCGCCCCCGGCTACCACCTCTACATCATGAACCGCGCCCGCCCCGCCCTCGCCCTCGCCGCCGGTCTCGCGGCGTAACGCTTCCAACGCGTTTTCGTTCGCACCGGATCGGCGAATCGGTTTGATTCGCGACTCCCCCTATGCTGCGAAAACTCTTTGCTCTCTGCCTCCTATCGGTGTCTCCGCTTTTTGCCGAAAATACCGATCAACAAAACGTCTTGTTCATCATCACCGATGATCTGAACTGTAATCTCGGCCCTTACGACCATCCGGTCGTAGAGACTCCGCAACTCGACAAGCTCGCGAGCGAGGGTGTCACGTTCATGAACGCCTACGCCAACTTCCCCCAATGCGGGCAATCGCGGGCGAGTTTCATGACCGGTCTCTACCCGATCCAAACCGGCGTCACCTACCACCAACAACGGTTTCGCGAATATCTTCCCGACGTCGTCACAATTCCACAGCACTTCATGGCGCACGGCTACACCGCCGCCCGCGTCGGCAAAATCTACCACTACGATAACCCCGGAGATATCGGCACCGACGGCCACGACGACCTCGCATCCTGGGATACTCGTGTGAACCCCATCGGCATCGATAAGGAAATCGAACCCGACATCATCACTCTGCAGGCGGGCAAATACGGCGGCACCATGAGTTGGTTGGCAGGCCCCGGTGAAGACGAGGATCACACCGACGGCATGGTGGCGACCGAGTCGATTAAACTGCTCAAGCAGTATGCCGAATCGGAGCAGCCGTTCTTTCTTGGGGTAGGGTTCTACAAACCGCACACGCCCTATGTCGCGCCCGCCAAATACTGGGAACTTTATGATCGTGACAGTATCGTCGTCCCTGAGGTGCCCGAAGGTTATCTGGACACGTTGCCACCCCACGCGCGCAACTCACTCATACGGGTAAAAAACCAAGTCAATCTGCCTCACGAAGTCGCGCAAGAAGCCATCCAAGCTTACTACGCCACCATCACCTTCATGGATGCGCAAATCGGGCGGGTGCTGGACGCGTTGAAGGAAACCGGATTGGCCGAAAACACCATTGTCGTTTTCACCTCCGACCACGGTTACCACATGGGCGAACACGGCTACTACCAAAAGCGCACACTCTTCGAGCACTCCGCTCAAGTGCCCCTCATCATTCGCGCGCCAGGTGTTACTCCCGCCGGAAAACGCTCATCGTCCATCGTCGAAATGATCGATTTCTATCAAACCCTCACCGACCTCGCGGGCGTTCCCGAACCACCGGAGTTTGTGCTGGGCCAGAGCATGCGTTCGGTTCTCAAGCAACCTGAACAACCTTTCCGCCAAGACGCACTCATGCGCCACGAATTTGGCTATTCACTCCGAACCCCGGACTACCGATTCATGCTTTGGGACGATGGCGAAATCGAACTCTACGATCGTCGAAACGATCCAGCCGAAATGAAGAATCTCTCGCATGCTACTGACTATGCGGAGGTGCGGGCCAAGCTTCGTTCCCGGATCGAAGCACGTATTATCACATCCGAGATACCAGCCAAAAACCTGCGCGTCATCCCTGCTCTCCCCGGCGACCGAGGACGACCGCTTGATAAATCCTGATCGGCGGCGGCTGGCTATCCACCGGCCATCACGGGCTGAAACCCCGCCTTACTCAGGATGGCGGCAACTTGGTCGCGCTTATCGCCTTGGATCTCAATCTGGCCACCTTTCACGGTTCCGCCGGCTCCGCAGGACTTCTGAATGGTTTTCGCGAGCTGAGTGAGTTCGGAGCCGCCGATTCCCTTAAATCCGGAAGCCGCAGTCACCGTTTTGCCTCCCCGCCCACCGGTGAGGCGACGGATCTCGACCCGGCCGCGTTTACGGTTGGGTTGACCTCGCTTCGAAATCGCGGGAGGCGGGATTGCCGGCGTCGGAGTCGGCCCTGCCGGCAAATCGCCAAGTCCGCCCAATGCCGCGAATGGGTTTTGGCCTAAATCTCCACCTCCATCGGTTGAAATCTTGTTGGGCTTAGCGGCCATGTTTACCTCCACAGACGCCGACCGGGATATCCGACTCGCCGCCAAGAAACATATGGGCTTTGGCGTAGCTCCGATTTTCCAAGAAGTGCACCAACTGCGGGTGTAGTCGCCCCCGACCATCGGCCAAAAACGTGTCGAGTTTGCCCATTTCAGTGGCAATGACCGGGCCGTCTCCGCTCGTGATCGCAGCCAATAAGTTGTCTAGGGAAGATTTGATATCGGTCTCCATAATTCGAACAGGGATATTAATGTCATCTCAGCGTCAGGTTAGACGAACTCAATCTTTTGCGGTATAGGCCTATTTCCTTCCTGATCGCACTTGAGTTCACCTCTCAGTTCCTATCCGTTGAGCCTCAAATCAACTTGCGAACACACCTTCTGCCGATCTCCACCAGTTCTCGCCGCTTAAAACCCGGTCTGTTGGGCGTCTCTACGCTTATATGAACCCTCCCTCTCTTTCCTCTGAAGCCAACGCTACGGTCCTCGAGACCCTTTACGAGCAATGGCAGGAAGATCCCGATTCCGTCGATGCCACATGGCGTGCCTTTTTCCAGGGATTTTCCCTCGGACACGAAGGTGGTTCGATCTCAACCGCCAGTGCGAACGCCGCGGGAGTCAATGTCGTCGACAGTCGAAAACAGGTCATGGCGATTCGCATGATCAACGCTCACCGCTCCCACGGGCATTTACAGGCGCATCTGGATCCGTTGAACCCTCCTCCTCCGCCCCATCCCAAACTCGCCATGGAGGCATTTGAGTTCACGGAGGACGACCTCGACAACAGTTACACCCTCACTCGCTTCAAAGGCGGAGGCCAAGTAAAGTTGCGCGACATCGTCGATTCGCTGCAAAAGACCTTCAGCGGCACGATCGGCGTCGAATACATGCACCTCAATGACATGGAGGCCCGTGACTGGCTCCAAGAACGCATGGAATCCTGTGACAATCAGCCGTCGTTCGACAAATTTCGAAAGACCCAAATCCTGCGCCGTATTCACAAAGCGGAGCTTTTCGAAAAATTCCTCCACACTAAATTTGTCGGACAAAAACGCTTTGCCCTCGAAGGAGGCGAAACCACCATCGCGGCGATCGACTCCTTCCTCGAAAAATGCCCCGAGCTCGGGGTCGAAGAGGTTGTCATGGGCATGGCTCATCGTGGCCGTCTCAGCGTCCTGGCAAACATTCTGCGTAAGCCATTCGACATTCTCTTCGATCAGTTCTCCGAGAACTATATTCCCGATGCCGTATCCGGCGATGGTGACGTAAAATACCATCTCGGCTATGAAGCAGAATTCCCCACCAAAACCGGAGGCAAGGTCGAGGTTCGACTTGCCGCCAACCCTTCTCACCTCGAGATCGTAAATCCGGTCGTCGAAGGAAAAGCACGAGCGCGCCAACGCATCCGCGGTGATCTCGAGCGCAAACGGGTTTGTCCGTTACTGATCCACGGCGATGCGGCTTTCGCCGGTCAAGGTGTCGTGGCCGAGACCCTAAATTTCTCGCAACTTCCGGGCTATCGCACCGGCGGCACCGTCCACTTCGTCATCAACAACCAGATTGGCTTCACCACCAATCCCGCCGACGCCCGTTCCACCCACTATTGCACCGACGTCGCCAAAATGATCGAGGCGCCAGTATTCCACGTAAACGGAGACGATCCGGAAGCCGTGTGCTACGTGATGCAGCTCGCCCTCGAATTTCGCATCAAATTCCGCCGCGATGTCGTAATCGACATGGTGTGCTACCGCCGCCACGGCCACAACGAAAGTGACGAGCCTGCTTTCACCCAACCGCTGATGTATAAGACTATTCGTTCCCACGATTTGGTCTCCACCATCTACACGAAAAAACTGGTCGAAGAGGGCACGATCACCCAGGCGGACTCCGACACCATCGTCGCCGAATACACCGCCGCGATGGAGGCTTCTTTCCAAAAAGCCAAAGAAGCCGACGCCGCCCGTATCGCCGCCCACGAAAAACAGGATCAGTTCCGCGGGTCCACCGCCGTCTTTCAACCTCGCTACAACCATGAGCCCGTGCGCACCGGCGTTTCCGCCGAGGCTCTGGGTAGAGTAGCTCACGCGCTCACCACTACGCCCGATGGTTTTCACGTAAACCGCAAGATTCAGCGTCTTCTCGACAATCGCGCCAAGGCCTTTACCAACGGTGGTCCCATCGAATGGTCCTACGGCGAATCGCTCGCGTGGGGAACACTGCTCTCCGAAGGCACTCCCGTGCGTCTCAGCGGCCAAGACTGCCGTCGCGGCACTTTCAGCCAACGCCACGCCTACCTCTACGACGAAAAAACCCGTGAGCGTTTCGCGCCTCTCGATCATATCGCCGAGGGTCAGGGGAAACTCTGCGTATATAATTCACTCCTTTCCGAAGCCGCCGTGCTCGGGTTCGACTACGGCTATTCGTTGGACTACCCCAACATGCTCTGCCAATGGGAGGCCCAATTCGGCGACTTCGTAAACGGCGCGCAGGTGGTGATCGATCAGTTCATCACGTCCTCGGAATCGAAATGGCAACGCGTCAGCGGCCTAGTGCTACTGCTTCCTCACGGATACGAAGGCCAAGGGCCGGAACACTCCTCCGCCCGACTCGAACGTTTCCTCCAGCAATGCGCCGAGGACAACATTCAGGTGTGTAACATCACGACCCCGGCCAATTTCTTCCACGTTCTGCGCCGCCAAATGCACCGCGACTTCCGCAAGCCGCTCGTGGTCATGTCACCCAAATCTCTCCTGCGTCACCCCGAGGCCGTTTCGAAAGTCGAAGATTTCCTCGATGACACCGCCTTCCAAGAAATCATCCCTGACCCCACTCCGCCCCCCCAGACTGATCGTCTCATCCTCTGTTCCGGCAAGGTCTACTACGACCTGATCAAATACCGGGAAGAAGAAGAGATCACCGGCGCACAAATCATCCGAGTCGAGCAACTCTACCCACTGTACGAAAACGCGCTCCAACAGATTGCCGACGAACATGGCGACGCCCAGGTCGTTTGGTGCCAGGAAGAGTCCCACAACATGGGTGCGTGGAGTTATATCGCACCACACCTGGAAAAAA
>ERZ1048068.3465-NODE-3465-length-10372-cov-13.751381_pt1 | contig 10372 bp, 9 predicted proteins | sample MGYA00383098_ERZ1048068 | MGnify/ENA primary metagenome ERZ1048068 (study PRJEB29581, sample SAMEA5548368) | metagenome | biome: marine; feature: coastal; material: water | depth 1 m | study: Short-term variability in the microbial, nano- and picoplankton... | reverse complement strand
AACTACGTCATGTTGGAGATGGGCCAGCCGCTGCACGCTTTTGATTTGGATACGTTGTCAGGTGGTGTTGTCGTTCGTGAGTCAACGCCTAATGAATCCATGACGTTACTGGACGGTTCGGAGATTACACTGACTGAAGGCACTTTGGTGATCGCTGATCATCAGCGACCCTTGGCGCTTGCGGGCATTATGGGTGGTGCTAACAGTGGTGTTACCGCTGAGACGCGATCTATTTTTCTAGAAAGCGCTTTCTTTACGCCAGCCCTAATCGCCGGTCGAGCGCGAGGCTACGGATTGCATACCGATGCTTCTCATCGTTACGAGCGAGGGGTAGATTGGCAGTTGCAACGGCGTGCTATTGAGCGGGCAACTGAGCTGCTGCTGACCGTAACCGGCGGCAGCGCTGGCCCTGTTATTGAAGTGGTCAGCCCTGAAGATTTACCCGAGCAGTCGACACTCGTGCTGCGTGCGGAGCGTATTGAGCGTGTTTTAGGCTTAGCACTGCCAGAGGATGAAGTGACGCGTATTTTGCAGGGGTTAGGGTTCGATGTGACTTACGATGAGTCAAATTCCTGGACATGTGTTGCCCCCAGCTGGCGCTTCGACATGAGCCAAGAGGTTGATCTGATTGAAGAGTTGGCTCGAGTCCATGGTTACAACCGTTTGCCGACTGCCCATATTGAGGCGAAGCTTCAGATCACACCCGTTAGTGAGGCGCAGCGATCGCTGCGCACCCTGCGACAAGGCCTAGTATCGCGAGGGTTCCAGGAAGCGATTACCTTTAGCTTTGTGGCGCCAGAGCAGCAAGCGGTGTTCTGGCCTGAGGGTCAGGCGGTCAAAGTAAAGAATCCTATTTCTAGTGAGCTGTCAGAAATGCGCCTAGGCCTTCTGCCTGGGTTGGCGGCTGCGGTGGCACATAACGTTAAGCGTCAGAACTCTCGAGTGCGACTTTTCGAGACAGGTAGCCGTTTTACCACCGGGCAACCCTACGCCGAGCAATCGATGCTCGCGCTGGCAATGTCTGGTACCAGAGCCACAGAAAACTGGGCGGATGACAGTAGTCGAGTTGATTTCTTCGACATGAAAGGGGAGCTAGAACAACTACTGGGGCGTACCGATGCTGACGTCACGTTTATCTCGGCGTGCCATTCGGGGCTGCATGATGGTCAAACGGCCAATGTCGCCCTCGATGGCAAAGTGATTGGGTTCTTGGGGACGGTGCACCCTCAGGCGGCGCAGCAGTTGGACATACCCGCGAATACCGTATTTGCTGAACTGGATCTGAGCGCAGTGCGTCAAGGCAGCGTGCCAGCTTACGAGGATATTTCGCGTTTTCCCGAGACCCGGCGGGATATTGCGGTTGTGGTTGGGCGCGACCTCGAGGTCGGCGCGTTGTTGGATGCTGTTTGCGATGTGTCAGGGCCGGCTTTGGCTGACTTGAAGCTTTTCGATGTCTACACCGGTAGCGGCGTTGGTGAACACCAAAAAAGTATCGCTCTCGGTTTGACTTTTCGAGACGGCTCGCGCACTCTTGATGATGAGGAAGTGTCTGCGATTATTAACCAAGTCGTTGATTTCCTGAAAGAAAAATTCAATGCGGAGTTGAGGGCATAGCGAAATATCATGTCTGCACTGACAAAATCTGAGATGGCCGACAAGCTCTTTGAGGAGCTGGGCCTGAATAAGCGTGAGGCCAAGGAACTGGTAGAGCAGTTCTTTGAAGAGATACGTATTTGTCTTGAGAACAATGAGCAAGTCAAACTGTCGGGCTTTGGAAATTTTGATCTAAGGGACAAGCGTCAGCGACCCGGAAGAAATCCGAAAACTGGCGAGGCAATCCCCATTTCGGCCAGAAGAGTGGTGACTTTTCGGCCGGGCCAAAAACTCAAGGCAAAGGTTGAACAGGTGACTGAATTGGGAGGATTTGATAATGCTTGAACCCACGCACAACAGTGAGCTCCCTCCAATTCCCACCAAGCGCTACTTTACGATTGGCGAGGTCAGCGATCTTTGCGCCGTGAAGCCCCACGTTTTGCGTTACTGGGAGCAAGAGTTTCCGCAGTTAAAACCCGTGAAGCGCCGTGGAAACCGTCGCTACTATCAGCGCGTCGATGTTGAGATGATTCGCACGATAAGAAGCTTGTTGTACGAGCAGGGCTATACCATCGGCGGTGCTCGGCAACGCATGACCCAAGAAGACGAGGTGCCTACACCCGTCGAGATTCAACAGGTGGCTCGAGACTGCATTAGCGACTTGCTAAAAGCTCAGGCTCTGCTAAATCCTCCGCTCTAACACTTACCACCACGTCTTTACCCATGTATACTCTCGCCGCTTCGGGGCGTAGCGCAGTCTGGTAGCGCACCACACTGGGGGTGTGGTGGTCGCAGGTTCAAATCCTGCCGTCCCGACCAATCATTTTTTTCCTGTATTGCAATAAAGTATTTTGAGTCGACTAAATCAAATGTGCTACCTTATTTTGGCGATCACACCTTGATATGACTATTGCAGATGGGGTTTCGGGCAAAAATTTAGCAGATAAGTATCTAACTAAAGCTACTCGTTTATTTCGCCCTTAAAATGCTTTTGTTTATCTTACGCGTTCTGTGCAGCATCAATGGTCACCTCGTTGCGTTTATTGGTGGCTTAGGGCCGGCTGAGATGAGCCAAATGAGGCATGGATTGAATGCTTTCTTGTAGGAATCTGCATCGCTTATTGAAAGGAATAAAATATAAAAACGAAATTCAGCCAGAGTACGCTTACGCTTAGAATTGTATCGGTCATGGTACTTCTCATAGCTGCTCTGGGTGTTAATGCCTATGCTGGCTCAAGTACTTCAACCATGAACGTTAGCGTATCGGTTGAGCATTCGTGCTCCATCGAATCCAGCCCAATGGCATTCGGGGCCTATGACGGCGTTGTCGAAAATGCGTCGACCGCACTGGAGGCCACGGCCACGGTGGTGACGACCTGCACCTCAGGCGCAGGGGCCCTCGTCACTATGAATGCTGGAGCCTCGGCGGCATCGAGTTCCGCTGATGCGCCAGTGCGTCGTATGACTGCTGGGGAGGAGGAGCATCTGGTCTATCAAATTTACTCAGATGTCGCGCGCGGCTCGGTATGGGGAAGCACCGCTTCCACAGGTGTGGCGCTTACCGGGACTGGCGGCCCGCAAACCTTGACTGCTTACGGTAGCGTCCCGGCAGCGCAGCTAGCTGCCCCAGGGGCTTACAGCGACCAGCTCGTCGTCACAATTACTTACTAATGCTGACACGAGCACTGATGCCGTCCGCCCTTTTTCAATGCACACATATGCCCTGCCAAAAAAATTAGACAGCCGGGCGCCGCAGATTTAACTAATAGAAAAAAGTGTTGGGGTGGTCGATCAGCATGTGATAATCTAAAGTCATGAAAACACCAGTTAGAGCGCTAGGGAACGCAACTCGTCAGGCCAATAAAAAATTGCGTCGGGAGAATATATTCAATATAGCGAAACGTCTAATAGCTACAAATGGTTTAGAAGATTTTACGATCAGTCAACTTGCCAGTGAGGCTGGTGTTACTACGCCCACGATCCACAATCTATTTGGAAAAAAAAGTGACATCATCAATGAGTTGGTCGCAATTTTAATTGAGCAAATGAGGGCTAATACCCTTAACCCACCTATCGATCCTATTGAAAACACAAAGTTCTTCGTCGGCCACATGGTTCTTGCATTCGAGCAAGATGAAGATTTTTATCGCGCGGCATTCATGGCGGCAGAGCAAGTTAGGTTATTTGATCCAAGAACTCCGGACGGACTTTTCCAGCGTGCACAGAGACTGGCAGCACCGAGGAGGGAGTGGTACGAGAGTGGGTTGCTTTTAGGAAATATTGAACCTAAGGCTATTATGAGAAAAGTTCATAACAGCAACCGGCTTGGGCGACTTGATTGGGCTGTTGGCTATATTGATTTAGTTCAGTTTCGCCATCAGGTCTCAGAGAGTATCTTGTTAGCGTACGCTTGCGATGCCAGCCCTGAACTCCACGTGAGGTTGATTGAAGAGATCAATCGTCTCGACAGCCCGTAGTTTTTGGCGCCATCTATTGAGTCTTTATCCAAGAGACTGGGGCCTCGCATTAGTGCCGAATGAAAGGCGCGCCAGGATATTCAACTTGAGTCGCAATGACAGATAACATTAGGCAGTGCACGCCGTAAAGAGGCTATGAATTTGCCCTAGACATCGTGTGTTCCCCGATATTTGATCTATTTGCGTACTCGGGTGTCTCGGGACTTACGCGACTTGACGCTGCACGTTCATCTTTTCCGGTGGCGTTTCGGTCAGCGTGACCTTGCTGTGCTGACTGAGTTGTTGTTGCCAGTTTCGATTGCCCCAAGTGCCGCTTTGACAAGGCCTGTCGAACTCCTACCTGACTCGCGTGATTCATCGTTATTTTAAATGACATCCACATCGGCAGCATCATGATGATCGCGAGCCCTGGACCCATTATCAGGCCCAGTCCCCATATGACCGTATCGGATACTTCGTCTGGTCGTGCTCCAGCCTCCAATCCAATTAGATCCAAAAACGGACCGGCTATTAGATAACTAAAGCCACAAACAAACTTGGCGGAAAAGAAAGCCGCCGCAAAAATAACACCCTCCTGGCGCCTGCCAGTAGCCAACTCTTGCTCATCTGCGATGTCCGCCAGCATCGAGTGGACGACAATGACGCGCAAAATAGTCATGGTCGTATGTACTGTCCAGTTGGCACAGATTAAAGCCATTACCAGTGAGCTATTATCGGGAAGTAGGTCAAGCAACTTTAGCGGTGTTAGCCAGAGTAGGTTAATAATGCTCAGGACGCAGGTCAGGCGCAGAACCTGCTGTTTTTCAAGCCGCCGATTCAGTGCTCCGGAAAACACAGCAGACAACAATACCGCGAGAATAATGGGGCCAGCAAAGAGCAAAGAAGTCTGTGTCGCGCTCAGTTGCCAGAAGTAGGTATAGGTCACCATGAGTAATGTAGCGGTAATACTGCTTATACCGCCCAAGCCCATATCCAAAATGACTAGGCTTCTAAAGCTTTTATTCTCAAATGTGCTGAATGCATCGCGGAGCACATTCTGCCCCGTATGCACCGCGCCGCCGGCGAGTTTAGGAATGTAATGCCAGGTGCCGGCGATACACATGACGCTGAACAGGATGACGAGGAAGCCGTTGATCCAGCCAAAAAAATGGTAATTCTCGATGACGAAGCGCCCGTCTAAACTATTTTCTTCATTAAATAAAAAAATCAAGGCGATCGCCGTGACCAGCGTACAGACGAACCAGGCGATGTTGGTGCGTATAGCGGCCAGCTGTGAGCGCTCATGATAGTCGTCAATAATTTCTGCGCCCAGTGCGAGGTAGGGCACCATAAAAAAGGTGAGTGCTGTACGTAATAGTAGGATGCTGACTAGCAGCCAAGTGAATAGCTGAAATGGGTCGCCCAGCACGTTGTCGGGTGGCCCATACAGCATGATAAAACCGGCAGCCATTGGAATGACCGCGGCAACCATAAGCGGGTGTCGGCGGCCAATACGCGAGCGCAATCGGTCTGACCAGATCCCAATCAGCGGGTCGCTGACGCCGTCCCAAATGATTGAAATGGCGATAGCAAGACCGGTCAGGGTCCCGGATAACCCAAGCACCTGCTTATAGTAAAAAAGGACAAAGACGCCCATTGCTGCCTCTTTGAGCCCGTGACTAATAATGCCCGAGCTGTACAGCAGGCGGTTACCCAAACTAATACGTTCAGATGTCATTTTTGAATAACCCCTTTATTTGGGGGAGTCTGTTGTCGTCGTCATATCACCCATACCAGTGTTACCAAGGTCGCGAGACAGAATTGGATGATAGACAAATTTAATTAATAATAAAAGTTAATGATTGGTAAAATTTATAGTATCGTTAAATTTATTGGTACAACAAATTTATTTGTAAATAAAATCTGTTGACTTCGCGAAAACGTGTGGCTAGGCTTCTGCATCTGATGAGCCCAAATCGGTTCGCTGAAGAAGTACCTCACTATCCAATGCAGGAAACTAACTGTTCAAAAAAGGAAAACGTTATGAAAACGAAGTTCAATCAAAGCAAGCTTAAAGTCGCAATTGCATCGGCCGCGCTACTAGGTGCCGCAAGCCTTACCGTGCCTGCCTACGCTGGAACGGACACATCAAACATGGAAGTTTCGGCGACGGTAGGCGAGGCTTGTACCATCGAAACCGCAGATATCGCCTTTGGCGCTTATGATGCTATTAATACCCATGCAAGTACTGCCTTGACTGCTCAAGGCTCGGTAACGACGACCTGCACATTGGACCTAGTTGCAACAGTCATGATTGGTCAAGGCTTAGGTGCTTCAGAAGTTTCGACTGATGCCGCTCCATTACGCCAAATGGCAGGCGATGGTGTTGGTGACTATCTTGGCTACAACGTTTATAGCGATGCGGGCCTCACAAGCGTATGGACCAATGAGATTGACTCTGGCATTGATACTACGGGTACTGGTGAGGAAGTAGCAATGACGGTTTACGGCGCCATTGCGGCCGGCCAAACCGGCGCGCCAGCAGGTAGTTACTCTGACACATTAGTTGTGACAGTTGATTATTAATAGCAATACGAGTGGGGACACAGGCCGCTTGCGGCCTGTGTTTTTTTAGTTAACGTATCGAGCGACTATTTTGAACGTCAGACGAAATAAAAGACCCAATAAAATGTTGGCCTTGTCGACTATGCTGCTGTCCACAGCAGGCCTTAGCGTGTCCGCCTTTGCGGCTACGTCAGCATCAGATATGGCTGTAACAGCTGACATTAACGCTAACTGCACCATGAGTACCACAGACTTGGCCTTCGGCGCCTATGATCCTATTGTCGCAAACGCAGCATTAGATCTTAGGGCCACTGCTACGGTATCAACAACCTGCACATCAGGTGCAACGGGTGTTGTCACTATGAGTCAAGGTGACCATTCGCTGTATTGTGTGATCAATGACTGCCATCGCCAATTGGCAAATGCCGAAGAAACTGGCTTTTTGAGATACAACATCTATACAAGCGCCAGTTATTATATGTCTAATATATGGAATAACGATGTTGAGGAAATGAGCTCGGTCGCACAAGTTTTAGGTAGCGGCGTTTCCCAGGATTTGACGGTATACGGTGAAATTCCTAAAAATCAAAAGAATGCACCAGCAGGAAGCTACACTGATACCATCACCGTGACCCTCACCTACTGATGCTCGCCCGCGCAATGATCAAAGCAGCTTGCGCCCTCGTGCTTTTCGCAATGGGAGCCAGTCCGGTTAGCGCCGCCTCTGTTGGGGTAAGCCCTGTTCGTGCGACGTTATCCGCCAACCAGAAGATAGAAGCGATTACCGTGCGGAACAACGGTACTGAGCCAATGTCGGTGCAACTTGAGGTAATGAACTGGACTCAAAACGATGGCACGGATGTTTTTACAGCCACCCGCGATCTGCTAGTCAGTCCACCTATTTTCACCGTTCCACCGGGAGGCTCGCAATTGATTCGGGCTGCGCTTAGGCGCGCGCAAGACGTGCAGCACGAGCAGACCTATCGCATTTTTATGCAGGAGTTACCGGCTCCGCCCGATCCCGATTTTATGGGTACAAAAATGCTGATGCGCGTTAGCATTCCGGTGTTTGTATTACCCGCGCTTGGCGTGCAATCTGATCTGCGCTGGCAGGCCGCACACACCTCCGATGGCGCCCTCAAAATCAGTTTATCCAACCTTGGTAATGCCCATATCCAAATCGCTAACTTTAGTTTATCGAAGCCCGGCAACACACAACCTTGGGTAACACAGCAGTCCTCCACATATTTGCTACACGGACAGAGCCATGACTGGGTGCTGCCAGTCAGCGAAAAAAACCCGGCTCCCACTCCAGGCACCACCCTGCAACTTTTTGCTCAGACGGATGCTGGTGACATGGAGGCCGAAGTCGTGATTGCACCTTGATATGGGCTGGGTGGGGGCTATCTCCCAAAGAGTTAATGCCCAAAAATTTCCAGGTGCAACACTATTTCTGCTGGCTATTCTGACACTAATGCCATCTACGTCGTTGGCGGATGACACGGAGCTTGTTGCAGAAGAAGTTCTGTTGGAAGTATCTATCAACCAGATACGAAAGGACACCGTTCTGTTGCTCCGAAGCAGCGGGCACCTGTATGCAGGAGCTCAAGATCTGCGACGGTGGCGAGTGCGCTTGCCTAATACAACCCCACTAACCTTCGACGGAGAAGACTTCTATGCACTTGATGCGCTAGAAGGCGTGACATACAGATTAGATGAATCTACACAAACACTAGCGGTAAAGGTGCCTCCCGGTTTATACGACGCCACAAAGCTAATGGGAAAGGAGACTAGTTTTAGCGCACCCTCACCCGCATCTCCCGGCGCACTTCTAAATTACGATGTGTTTGCCAGTCATACGGCGGGAGAAACCAGTGCTAGCGGGCTATTGGAAATAGGGGGATTCGGTAGCTGGGGTACAGCCCAAACCGATATTTTGGCATCAGATCGAACTGGGCAAGCTAGCGCCATTCGGCTTGATACGACGTGGACGCGAGACAAGCCCATACAACTCGCAAGTCTTCGTCTGGGAGACTCGATCAGCGGCACCAGTAGTTGGGGCGGAGTAACACGCTTCGGCGGAGTGCAGTGGGCGACTAATTTTTCTTCTCAGCCCAGTTTTATAACCTTTCCACTGCCAGGGATTTCTGGCGAAGCCGCGCTACCCTCCACGGTAGACCTTTATGTCGATAATGCCCTGCGTATGAGGCGCCAAGTGCCCAGCGGGCCGTTCAGCATTCAAGATCTGCCCGTCCCAATTGGCCAAGGGGATGCCCGTTTGGTGGTGCGCGACATCTTAGGGCGCGAGCAGATCATTAACCAGCCCTTTGATACCACCTCAAGGCTGCTGAAGCCCGGCCTGCATGATTATTCTTACGAGGCAGGCTTTGTGCGCAAAAACTTCGGCACCGACAGTAATAATTACGGCCGCCCCCTCGCGGTGGGCTCGCACCGCTTGGGCCTCACCGAGCAGTTCACTGGCGAGCTGCATGGTGAGTTTCTCGGCAATCAGCAAACCATTGGGCTAGGAGGCGTGATGATGTTGCCCGCAGTTGGCGTAGTGTCTAGTTCCTTTGCTGCGAGTCACAGCAATAAAGGCGTAGGGGGATTACTGGGGCTTGGGTTTACGCGGCAAAGCCGTTCCGTCAGTTTTGGTATGAACACTCAGATCGCTAGTCAGCACTTCATAAAGCTGGGGATGCAGTTCGAAGAGTTGGCCCCCAAGCATATCAGTCAGGCCTTTGTTGGTTTGGCAACCACCGACTATGGTTCCTTTTCGGCAAGATTCACGCAGCAGGCCTTTCGTGACAAAGAAGATAACGTGATAGTTAGCGGGAGTTACACAAGACAATTAGGAAGGCTGGGTAGCCTGAGTATGTCCGTAATGAGATTTTTAACCGGTGATACCCAGACGTTATTTAGCCTTAACTTTTCAATGCAGCTGGGTAATCGCACTAACGCCAACATAAGCAGCTCTGTTAGCCCTGGTGCGGAAGAGGCCCAGATACAGGTGGGTCGCAATTTACCAGCAGGCAGCGGAGTGGGGTATCGCCTAATCGGTGGGATGGGTGATTCAGATATCCGTCAGGCTGAGCTCAACTTACAGAATCAAATTGGCACCTATAGTGTGGGGGCCGCTCAGTCCAACGGCCAGGAAAGTTTTCGCGGGAATGCTAGGGGCGGTGTGGCTTTCATTGGGGGCAGCGCTTTCTTGAGTCGGCCTATCACCGACAGCTTCGCCGTGGTTCAGGTGCCCGATTACTCTGACGTGGGCATCTACGCGGACAACCAACTGGTAGCGCGCACTGACGCCAACGGTAGCGCCTTGTTGCCAAGGATACGACCGTATCAAAAGAACGTAGTGCGCATCGAACAGGCGGATATACCGCTCGATGCGAAGATCGACAGGATTCAGATTGAGGCCGTGCCAAATTTTCGTAGCGGCCTGTTATTGAGGTTTCCGGTTAAGCGCTCGCGCGGAGCACTGGTGACTGTCATTCTCGAAAATGGCGAACCTTTGCCTGCAGGTGCGCTGGCGAAAATTGTTGGAGATAAGGATGAAGAAAATCAAGTATTCCCAACCGGCATGGGCGGCGAGCTTTATTTAACTGGGCTGGCTGCAAGCAACCGGCTGCGAGTCACTTGGCGTAAGCAGAGTTGCGAGTTCAACCTACCTTTCCCGGAATCGACAGAGCCGTTGCCGTACTTGGGGACTCATACCTGCACCAGAGTAGAACCATGAGAGTATTTATCAGCCG
>ERZ1048068.3463-NODE-3463-length-10374-cov-6.657913_pt1 | contig 10374 bp, 6 predicted proteins | sample MGYA00383098_ERZ1048068 | MGnify/ENA primary metagenome ERZ1048068 (study PRJEB29581, sample SAMEA5548368) | metagenome | biome: marine; feature: coastal; material: water | depth 1 m | study: Short-term variability in the microbial, nano- and picoplankton... | reverse complement strand
TTCTTTAGCCTTAAAGATATTATCTACATACGTCTGTGGATTTGCATCTATATAAGGAAAAAATGTACTCTGCACTTGTACCTGTATCTTATGCCCTTTCTTAAAAGTATGAAATACATCTTGAAGTTTTAAATTAACCTCTGTTTTTTGGTTTGGTACAAAAGGCTCAGGATTAGTCATACTATTTCTAAAGCGACCTCTTAAAGTTTCACTACGCACTAACATGTGGTAATTACTTAGCTTTAAATGGTCCTGAACATCATCTGTGTTTTCTGTATCAGCAGGATATACATCTACTAACTTTACGATCCAATCGGCAGCAGTACCTGTTGTAGATACATTAAGTTTAGATAAAATATCGCCTGCAAGTGTGACATCGTTTTCTAGCACTCCAGTTTCAAAAGTCAATACATCTGGACGACGAGACGCAAAACGCTGATCATCTGTCATAAACTTTCGTGGTGTAAATACGACTTTTATATCTTCAGAATATGGTACAGGTTTTTTTGGGTCACTAGTAAAATCTGAAGTTGCAATCATCCTGTTTGCTCTTTGAGTTAAACGTTCCCCTGGCTGCATAAACCAACTTTCCTTAATTGTGTTTTTTGGCGGCCATTGTTCGAATGATTGCCATTCTTTTTTACCAGTATCAAACATGTGCGCCTCTGCTAAACCTGTTTCTCCATTCGCTTCTCCTTTAAGGAAGTGATTAAAAAATTTTGTTTCAATATTTTTCTGAAAATAATCGGATAAACCATCCCCAAAATGAACATTTCCAATTACTTGACGTTCTCTGATTCTTGCCCAATCACCATGACTCCAAGGACCAAAAACAAGAGTGTTGTAATTATCACTATTAGTTTCTATATTTTTGTAAGTATTGTAAGGACCATACAAATCCTCAGCATCAAACTGTCCACCAACAATCATAGTCGCAGGCTTAATATCTTTTAAATGCTGAATGATTCCTCGTTTTTGCCAGAAGTCATCATAAGTCACATGCTCTTCAAGTTGGGTCATAAACACATTCTTTTCATCATAATAATCATCTAACTTACTTAATGGCATATTATCTAAAAAGAATTGGTATTGGTCTTCTGTACCTATATCTGGAAACTCATACCAAGCTTCCTTAGTTGGCGTATCCTTCATGTAACCAAATACAGAGGTTGCTCTCCAATAGCTTAATAAAAATGCCCCATTATGAATAAAATCATCAAAAAAGAAATCTCCAATACAAGCTTGTGGTGACACTGCTTTTAACGCAGGATGTGAATCTAATAATGAATATGTTGCATAAAACCCTGGATACGAAATTCCGTATGTGCCAATATTACCGTTATTATTCTCAACGTTGTTTACTAACCATTCAATCGTATCGAAAGTATCACTAGCTTCGTCAACTTGATTAACTGTTTTATTTGGTATATAAGCACGCATATTATCATAAACACCTTCGCTATTCCAGCGTCCACGTACATCTTGGTATACCATAATATTACCTTCTTCCATTAAGTACTTATTAGGTCCAATTTTTGATTTAAATTCATTTTCGCCATAAGGTCTACAACTGTAAGGAGTGCGCATCATTAACATTGGATATGTTTTTGAGGTGTCTTTTGGACTATAAATTGTAGTGTGCAACTTAATTCCGTCACGCATTTCTATCATCACCTCTTTTTTGGTGTAATTATCTTTAGCGTAGGTATCAACTGAAGCGGTAACTTTATTTGCCTCTGTCTCGTCTTCTGTAAGATTTATATCTCTTGTGTCTTTGCAGCTAATTGCAACTATTGAAATAGCAAAAAAAAGAAATAGTTTTTTAATCATAGTGGTTGGTAAATTTAAATGAATGCTAAAGATAATAGAATAACATCACAAAAGTTTGAATGAAATGTTAAGACACTTCTAATGATGTAAATTTAAAGGTATCACCATCAAACAAACCTTTATCTCCAAGTTTTAGAGAAGGTATAACTAGTAATGCCATAAATGACAAACTCATATAAGGTGCATGAAGTTTACTTCCTAAATCTTTTGCCATTTCGTCTAATTCTGAATAGGCTTTACCAATAGTTTCTGCATTTTGGTCGCTCATGATTCCTGCTATTGGAAGTGGCACTACTTTTTCTGAATCATCAGACACTGCACAAATACCACCTTTGTTATCTATTAAAAGGTTAACTGCTTTACAGATGGCTTCGTCAGACACACCAACAGCTATAATATTATGTGAATCGTGACCAATCGAAGTCGCTATCGCTCCTTCTTTCAAACCAATATTCTTAATGAATGCTATTGATGATTTCGAGTTTTCATATCTATTAACAACCGTCATTTTTAGTATATCGGTTTCAGTATTTGAAATCAAATTCCCATTATCTGTAGTTGCATCTTTTATAATTTCATTGGTTACAAGTTCGCCATCTAAACATTCTATAACTCTAATTTTAGATTGGTTAGATTCATATCTAAAATCTGAAACTAATTTCTTGTCTGTATTGAAATTATTCAGAATTTCGAAGTCAATTGACACAATTTTAGATTCGCCTTTGTCAAATACTAGCGCTCCATTGATGTAAGTTTGAAGTGTTTTAAAGTCGTATAAATTTTCAACAACAATACAATCTGCAGCATCACCGACTTTTAATAAACCTACATCCAATCCGTAATGTTTTACTGGGTTTACACAAGCAACTTGAAGCACTTTAAATATATCTATATCCTTTGCTATGGCACGCTCACAAAACTGATTGATATGACCTAACAATAAGTCATCTGGGTGTTTGTCATCACTACAAAACATCATGTTTTCAAAATGTTCTGGCAATAAATCTATCAAAGCTTCAAAGTTCTTTGCCGCACTACCTTCGCGAATAATAACCTTCATGCCTTTTTGAAGTTTTTCTAGAGCTTCATCATAAGTAAAACATTCATGGTCTGTTGTAATTCCTGCAGAAATATATTTATTTAAATTATCACCAGTTAATCCTGGTGCATGACCATCAATAGACTTATTGTAGTATTTTGCCCATTCAATTTTTTTAAGAACCTCAGCATCGTCAAAAATAACGCCCGGATAATTCATCATCTCAGCCAAATACTTGATATCTGGATTAGCCATCAACTGTTTTATGCCATCAGAATCTATGATTGCACCAGCAGACTCAAAAGGTGTTGCTGGCACACAACTAGGTGCACCAAAGTTAAATTTAAACGGTGTTTTCTTTCCGTTTTCTATCATAAATTCCACACCTTTTATGCCAAGAACATTGGCGATTTCGTGTGGGTCAGAAACTGTTGCGACTGTACCATGATTAACCGCAATTTTTGCAAATTCAGAAGGCACTAACATCGAACTTTCGATATGTATGTGCGCATCTACAAAGCCAGGTAAAATGAAGTGGTTTTCTATGCATGGTTTTTCTTCTATTGCAGAGATTAGACCATCTATAATGGTAATTTCACCTTTGAAAATTTTGCGATTATTAATATCTACTATGTTACCTTTAAGAATCAACGCACCTCTATTTTTAAAATATTGCTTGAACTATCATCTACTTTGAAGCGATTATCAGCTCGCATACCTACAACCCATATAATATCTTCATTAGATATAAGAACCCATGTATTTTCTTTTTGATTTGGTGTTTTTTTTTCGTCTTTAAGGTATTTACTGACTTTCTTTTTTCCAGTCATACCTATTGGACGAAAAATATCTTGGGTTTTCCATTTACGTAGTGTTAATGGGAATCTTAGTTTAGTTTTGTCAACAAATATTATGTCTTTTGAGCTTATTGAAATTGAATCTACTTCTTCGAATTTTAGAGTCCCAATGAGTGTATTGATAACTTCAGTTTCTTTTTCTATTATGTAAGATTCTTCGCTTTGCCCTGAATGACGAATATCTGATAAAATCAAAACATCTCTGTGCTTTGTTAGTTTATAGGTGTTTGAGGCCACATATTTACCTGTTTCAGCGTCTAGCAAACTAACAACGTCATTCCATTGTGTAAAACCATAATCTTTAAACATCTCAAATAAATAGGCTTTTGAATTATTCACTTTTATGAAGTCAGACACTTTAAATGTGATACCATTATTATCAATATCAATTATAGCACGTTTGGCAACTGCATTAAGACTCTCTTCAACAATATCTGCTGTATCATTTAAGTTTTCTAATGTGTTCTGAAAGCTACCTAACAATTGCGGATTGATTTCTTTTAGAATAGGTACTACTTCATGTCGTAGCTTATTTCTCAGATATTTCTTACTCTCGTTACTTCTATCTTCCCGCCATTTAATATTGTTTTCTTTAGCGTAAATTTCAATATCTTCTTTGGAAAATGGTAGTAATGGTCTAACTATATTGTTATTAATCATCGGGATTCCTGTTAATCCACTTAATCCGGTTCCTCGTGTGAAATTGATTAGAAAAGTTTCGAGATCATCATCTGCATGATGCGCTGTTAAAATATAATCAAACTCTAATTGATTTGCCAAATCGTTAAACCAATCGTAACGCAATTCACGGGCAGCCATTTGAATAGACAACTTATGGTTATTGGCATAAACTTCAGTATCAAAATGCTGAATGAATGTTTCTACTTCTAGTTCTGCTGCTCCAAATTTTGAAACAAAATCCTCATCTGCGTCGCTTTCATTTCCTCTTAAGTTAAAATTGCAATGTGCTAATGCAAAATTTATGTTTATTACTTTGCAAAGATGTGCTAAAACAACGCTGTCGATTCCTCCAGAAATGGCAATTAATAGTTTGCATTCTTTTAGGAAAGGCAGTTCTTGATTTATATGTTGTTTAAATAATTCTAACATGGGTTAAAGTTATAGATTTAATTCTCCAAAACCTCACGCATTGCTTTAGCCTTAATTAGGCATTCTTCGTACTCCTTAAGAGGATTGCTTTTTGCAGTAATAGCACTGCCTACAGAATACGATACGTATTTTTGAGTTTGGTTATAAAGGATACTTCTTATAATGACATTAAAATCAAAATTACCATCTGGTTTAAAATAACCAACTGAGCCAGAATATAAACCACGCTTTGTCTCTTCTAAATCTTCTATGATCTGCATAGCAGAAATTTTTGGAGCACCAGTCATACTTCCCATAGGGAAAGTTGTTCTTAATATTTTAATAGGTGAAACATCTTCTTTAACTATAGAAACCACAGTAGAAATCATTTGATGTACCTGTAAAAACGAATAGACTTTACATAATTCCTCGACCTTAACACTTCCTTTTGTTGCAGTATGGGATAGGTCATTACGTACCAAGTCTACAATCATAATATTCTCACTTCTCTCTTTTTTATCCAAGGATAAAGCTTTAGCTAATTGTCTATCCTGAACCATATCTTTTGAACGCTTTGCAGTGCCTTTTATAGGTTGTGAAATCACTTTATCATCTTCTTTTTTAAGGTAACGTTCTGGTGTTGCAGATAAAAGATATTTGTCATCATTTTTTAAGAATGTTGCAAATGGTGGTCTTGATATTCTATTTAACTTATTAAAGGTTTCTAAAGGCTGAATTTCTGTTTCTTCTGCATAATACTCTTGACAAAAATTAGCTTCATAAATATCGCCACGATGAATGTGGGCTAGCATTTCTTCAACTTTATTAAAGTATTCGTCCTTATGAATACGAAGTTTTATTTTGATAGGATTATGAGACTTCTTTACTGCGCTAGAATTGACAGCACTGGAAATATATTCTAAATCATAACTAATCTCATCATCTACAGACCGCAAGTATTGAATTTCAACCTTACTACCTTTAATTAGAAATAGTCTTTTAGGTTGAAAAAAATATAAATCTGGAAATTGTAATCCATCATAATTATCAGATTTTAAAACCTCAACATCGTTCTTTAAATCGTATGTCAAATATCCAAATAGCCAGTCTTGAGTTATGGATTGGTATTCGTTTAGTTTATCAAAGGCATTAATATAATCAGTTTTAATCGATGTAAAAGCATCTACCGCCAGTACGGCATCATAAGAGCTGTATTTTTGAATATCATTATTAGAGTCTAACCATACAACATCATCGAACTGTTGCGCCCAAAACAACAACTTTTTCTTAAAGTCCTCAATGGATTTTGGTTGATAGTATTTACTTGTTCTCAATAGAAAAATAATTAGTGCAAAATACCAAAATTTAAGCATCATACGAAACCTTAAGTATCCTTAGTCTACTAATTATGAAACCCTATCTTTGTGACTTAAATTAAGATTGTGACTTTTAGAGATTTAAACTTAAACACACCTTTACATAACGCCATTGATGATTTAGGCTTTGAAACACCTACTCCAATTCAGACAGAATCGTTTAATGTTGTAGCTTCTGGTAAAGACGTTGTAGGTATAGCCCAAACTGGTACTGGTAAAACCTTTGCCTATATGCTACCCATATTAAAAAACTTAAAGTATTCTACACAGGATAATCCTAGAGTTTTAATTTTAGTACCTACAAGAGAATTGGTTGTGCAGGTTGTTAATGAGATTGAAAAACTATCTAAATATATTAACAACCGTGTGCTTGGTGTCTATGGTGGCACAAACATAAATACCCAAAAACAAGCTGTTGCTCAAGGTTTAGATATTATTGTCGCTACACCAGGTCGTTTATATGACTTGGCAGTAAGCCGTGTTTTACAGTTGAAGTCTATTCAGAAATTAGTCATTGACGAAGTTGATGTAATGTTAGATTTAGGTTTTAGACATCAGCTAATGAATATTTTTGATATTCTTCCACCCAGACGACAAAATATTATGTTTTCGGCAACTATGACAACAGATGTAGATGCGTTGATTACTGATTTTTTCATTAACCCAAGTAAGATTTCTATTGCTGTTTCTGGTACACCTCTAGAAAATATTACACAGCAACGTTATAATATCCCTAACTTTTATACCAAAGTTAATTTACTAGAAGAGATACTTCACGATAAAGAAACATTCTCAAGGGTTTTAATTTTTGTGGCTTATAAACGAATGGCAGATAGGTTGTTTGATAAACTTGCAGAACTTTTTCCATCAGAAACTTGTGTAATTCACTCAAACAAAACTCAGAATTATAGGCTACGTAGTATCGAGCAATTTAGAGAAGGTACAAACCGTTTACTAGTGGCAACAGATATTATGGCTCGTGGTCTGGACATTGATGACGTCTCTCACGTGATTAATTTTGACACGCCTGATTACCCTGAAAATTATATGCATCGCATCGGTAGAACTGGACGTGCAGAACGAAAAGGGGTTTCGATATTATTATCCACTGAAAAGGAGCAAGAATCCAGAGAACGCATTGAGGAATTAATGAAAATGAAAATAGATGTTCTTGACATCCCTGAATATGTAGAAGTTTCTAAAGAATTAATTGAGGAAGAACGTAATGTAATTAAAGAACGTCATAACCCAACTAAACGCCGTGAAGAAGATTCTCCTGGGCCTGCATTTCATGAGAAAAGTGAAAAAAACCAAAAAGTAAATCTTGGAGGTTCATATCGAAGAGAAATTGCTAAAAAGTATAAAAAACCTAAAACACGGGGTGATAAAAACTACAACAGACGTAAAAAGAAATAAATTTAATTTTTTTAAAAATGATTAAGACTATAAAGCAATTCTCGATACTACTATTAATATTACCACACTTTGTATTTTCTAATAATGAATGGGGAAAAACTGGTCATAGAACTGTTGGTAAGATTGCAGAAAAACATCTTACTAATAAAACAAAGCGCCATTTAAAAAAATTACTTGATGGAGGTTCTTTGGCACTATATTCTACATATGCAGATGAAATCAAATCTGATAAACGCTACAATGAGTTTTACACTTGGCACTATATTAATATGCCCTTTAAAGACACTTACCAAAGCTCAAATAAAAATTCTGAAGGAGACCTAGTTACAGGAATTAATTATTGTATAAAAATTATACAAGATGATACCTCTAGCACTAACGACAAAAAATTTTATTTAAAACTATTAATTCACCTTATTGGGGATTTACATCAGCCTATGCATATTGGACTAGCAGAAGACCGAGGCGGTAATGATTTTAAAGTAAGTTGGTTTGGAAATCAGACAAATCTACATAGTGTTTGGGATACAAAAATGATTGATAATTATAATATGAGTTATTCGGAATTAGCTTCAAATTCTAAAGAAATCTCCAAAAAACAAATAAAATTTATACAATCAGGTAGTGTTGTTGATTGGGTTAATGAAACTCACGAAATCACAAAAAACATTTACAAATCCGTATCACAAGGTGAGGATTTGAAGTATAAATACTCATACGAACACATGGGACTAGTTAGAACTCAACTTCAAAAAGCTGGATTAAGACTTGCTAGTTTATTAAATAATATCTTGTGTTAGATCCATAGCTCATCTTGACCATTAGCATAACCATAGCATTTGTTATACACCATGTCAGCAAATCTATCGTACAAAATTTCAAATAAAAGCGTATCGTTAGTCTTAACTATGGCTTCAACCAACGCTTCATCAGATAATTTATGGACAGACGCTTATAGTGTCATTCCTTTAGGTTAGAGATTTATTACTGTTTATAAATTTAAGACACAAGTAAATTTACTAAGTCACAAAATAATTTAACGATTATTCAAATCCTCTTCAATATCACTTAAATGATTATTTAATGCTTTTGCGGAAATCTGTATTTCCCAAATTAAAAAGGCAAGTGACAGCAAAAGAAGTAACAATCCTAATCCAAAAACATAAATAGCTATCGTGTGGTAGTCTATGTATATTAAAAACATGGTCAATACACAAAGTAGTAGGCTAGTAATACCACAAATCTGCATATATCGTGTTAAATCTAAACGTAATTTTAAATTTTTGATTTGCCGGATAAGCGATTCTTCTTTTCGCTCCAAATATTTATCCCTTAAATTTCTGATTACAGACGCATAAGCTAGAAACCTATTGGTATAGGCTAGCATGATTAAAGATATTGCAGAAAATAAAAGTGCGGGTGTAGTAAGCGTAAGTTGTTCCAAAATGTATTTTTTTCAAAGTTAACTATAAAGCTTGGGGCATAAAAAAAGCGAACTTAAAAAGTTCGCTTTTTTATATAATCAAATTATAGAAAGGATTTATAAATCTTACAAATACTCAAAAAATTTTATAATTAGATTTTTTATATATGTAGTGCTCTATCATCAGTCGCAGCTAATGCAGCTTCTTTAATAGCTTCAGCAAATGTTGGGTGTGCATGAGAGTATCGTGAGATATCTTCGGCAGATGCCCTAAATTCCATAGCAGTTACAGCTTCTGCAATTAAATCTGCACAACGAGCGCCAATCATATGTACACCTAAAACTTCATCTGTCATTTTATCTGCAAGGATTTTTACAAAACCATCGATATCTCCTGATGCTCTTGCTCTACCTAAAGCTCTAAACGGAAATTGACCTACTTTATATTCTATATTTTCAGCTTTTAATTCTTCCTCTGTTTTACCAACTGCAGCAACTTCCGGCCATGTATAAACTACACCAGGAATTAAGTTATAATCGATATGAGGTTTTTGACCTGCTAAAATTTCTGCTACAAAAACACCTTCTTCTTCGGCTTTGTGAGCTAACATTGCGCCTTTAATAACATCACCAATAGCATATATATTTGAAGCAGATGTTTGTAAATGTTCATTAACTTCAACTTGTCCTCTATCATTAATTTTTACACCTGCAGCTTCAGCATTAAGTCCGTCTGTATATGGACGACGCCCAACAGATACCAAGCAGTAATCACCTTTAAACTCAACAACTTCACCTTTTTTGTTTTCAGCTTTAACGATAACCTCATCACCTTTACGTTCTACAGATTGTACTTTGTGAGATATCTGCATTTTACACTTAGCTTTCTTAAAGACTTTGTTTAGCTCTTTAGATAAACCAGCATCCATAGTTGGTAAAATACGGTCTTGGTATTCAATTACTGTAACTTGAGCACCTAATCTGTAATAGACTTGACCAAGTTCTAAACCAATAACACCACCACCAATAACAATCATTTGTTTTGGTATTTCTTTAAGCTTTAAAGCTTCTGTTGAAGTGATAATACGTTCTTTATCTAACTCTATGAATGGTAAGTTACTTGGCTTACTACCTGTAGCAATGATTATATTTTTTGCTTCGATAGTTTCGGTTGATTCGTCATTTTTGGTAATATTTACATGTGTTGCATCTTTAAAAGACCCTAAACCTTCATATACTTCAATATTATTTTTCTTCATCAAGAAATCAATCCCGCCGGTAGTTTGATCAACAACAGCTTGCTTACGACCAATCATTTTTTCTAGATTAACTTTTATATCTCCT
>ERZ1048068.3461-NODE-3461-length-10376-cov-4.097665_pt1 | contig 10376 bp, 11 predicted proteins | sample MGYA00383098_ERZ1048068 | MGnify/ENA primary metagenome ERZ1048068 (study PRJEB29581, sample SAMEA5548368) | metagenome | biome: marine; feature: coastal; material: water | depth 1 m | study: Short-term variability in the microbial, nano- and picoplankton... | reverse complement strand
CTCTTCAGCGTCTGTATCTTGACATCCACCACAATGTGCTTCACGTTCTACTTCAGGTTCATCCATTTTGATTTCTGTGTCTGCTGGAAGTGTGATGCCAGCAAGTTTTAAAACATCGTGCAATTCTTGCATACTACTAGCAGTTGCACTAACTGTTACAGATGCATCGCCTTTTGTTTTAGACTTAGAGTATGTAACATTCTCTTTTTCTTCTGACTGACCAGGCATTACAAATGAACTTTCCATTAAGTTAAGAAGTTTTTTGTTAAGATCCTTTCCGTTCATTATACTCTACCTGAACCAGATTGGCTAATTGTTGTAACTTCTTTAGACGATTCGGTGCCTCTGCCCATGTTAGGCTGATTCATCATATCATCGTGCATTGTTCTTAAATTGTCGCCCATCAACTCGTCTTTGGTTGGATAGTTACTAAAGTACTGTGAACCTTTTTCTGCTTTAATTTTTTCTAGTTCTTCTAAGAATTTTTTATTATATTCTTCACCAAAGAATGCTTGTTTAAAATCAATCTCTGCATTCTCATTTTCATAATGTGCTTGCTCTTCTTGCATCAATTCTGAATCTTCCATGTCTACTAATCTGTCCTCATCACGTCCAACACGCTCCTCGGCCATTTCGCTTTCAATCTTTCTAGGTTCCTTAACACCATAACACAATACACGTTCATGGTCTAAGCCTAAGTTCACTGCTAACCAGACTTCTAATATTCTTTCGTTTACAGGATACTTTAAAACGATATCTGTACTGCAAACTTCACTAGTAAGTTTTGCACCTTTTGCTCTAACGAATTCCTGTGGATTCTCTTGAATCGGTAATCTTTTAAAAGGTGTAGCACTAATAAGATTATACTTTGCTAAACATTTTTCTAAGATATCCATTTGATCAGAACCACAGTCAAAGGCCATCTTTATTCGGTAGCCGTATTCTTTTTTAAATGATTCTGCAATATAATTTTTAAGTTCCATAGATAACTCCGTCGTTACACTTATTTATCACTTTTGATTGATAATTTTTAATAAGTCGTTTCTGTCTAACACTGTTGCCTTGGTGTCGTCTGCATCATTCCCTGTTTGTTTATCCAATCTAGTTTTTTTAATCATTAGATCGATTTGCTGTAATTTAGACTTGGTCTTAGCATCACTGGCCTCTAATGCTATTTTTAACATGTTGCTTGCTTCTGCAAACACTTTGCCGGCAGCCATGTCGCTTACATTCATACCTAATTGCATTAATGATTCGTAACTATCTATAGCCTTTTTAGCGATATCGTTCATCTCTGCTTCATGATCTTCTAAGCCTTTTATTTCTTTAAATGCTAGATTAATCTTGTCGCTTATACCAATTGCTTCTTGTGCTTCTGCTATAACAATTTTAGATTCTTCTATCGTAGGCACATGTTCGTCCTCTTTTAGTACTTCTTCTAAAGGCGGCAAATTAAATTCTTCTTCTAATTTTTTAGTCATACATTACCTCTCTGAGATCTTTTCTGGGACCCTTGCCATTGATTATGGGTATTGCAATATCTGTTAAGTCTAGATTTTCTAATCCAGGCAGGCGTAATTTTCCACCATCAGCGTATACTGTGCTATACATAGGATCACTGGGATCCAAGTAGCAGTCAGGGCCTTCGCTGGGTGTTGCGCCGGGTATATCTGATTGTGTTATTTTAAAGTTTCTCATAGTACTATTTATTACGTTTCTCCCCATGTAGGGTATGTTTTAAGAAAATGGTTATATATTTCTTCGTGTTGTTGCTCGGTATAATGCGTCAGGATCCATTTGTACATTTCTGTTTTACTCCAATCATCTTGATTAACTGTTTCAGCAAATGAAAACCCTGGTAAATCTAGCATTGTAGGCAAACCGTATCTAGCATTACTGGTTTCGAATGGAAAATTTAAAAGTAGTTTAATTCCCTGTTGCTGACATATAGATTTTAGTAGTGCTATGTTGCTTACACGATCATGTATATATTTAAAATCAGCGTGATGCTTTAGATAGTTATCAATTTCATGCCTAAATGATCCTTTGATCTCATCTGTGTCATTAAACCAACTACCTGAAGTTAATCTATAATTTGATAATGGGTCGTGGGCCCGGCCAATATTACAGTCTATGATATCTGTACTACTGTATAAATCATCAATAGGCTTCGAGTCTGCAGATATTACTTTATCAATTGCAGGCACATATTTTGTATCTAAACAGTCTCGGCTAAAGTGTGTTACAAAAAACATACAATGTGTATAGTTGTTTTTTAATATCTCTTGTATAGTAACAAACGTAGTAGTAGAAATATCGCCTGCACCAATGCCTATGCTAGTTGCTGAACCGTTATACTGATCTGCTAACAGCTCTGCCCAGTGTTTAAAATCGTAAGTTACAGAAAAGCCTTCGCCTCGTGAAGAACTAGGGTATTCCCATACAAGTTGATCGTTAACAGATTTGTACCAATGGCTAGGAAATTGTGCAAAACTGTCGCCACCCACTAATAGTTTCATATTGCTATTTATTACTTCCGTTTTTTGGAAACCCTCTTCTTGGATTTTCTAGGTTTGTTGTTTTGGAATATTTGATCTTCATTAATCACTTTGAAACGAATGCCTTTACGTTTGCACCATTCTTGTGCGGCAGTCCATTTAGCGGCATTGATTGCTGTTTGCCACTTTTGTCCTATTGTTCTAGCATTCTCCATAGTAGTTTGATTTGCTGGTTTGATTTCTATAAGTTCTACATGCTCCCCACCATCTTTGTCTACATATTGTATCATAAAGTCAGGTACATAATTTGCATATTTTCCGGTCTGAGGATGGAGATATGGAATTTTGACATTTTCGCTTGCCCATTTTGTTATATTAGGGTGTGCATCACACATACGCATAAAGGCAAGTTCCCAACTACTTCTGTAGTAGGGTGCTTTGCCGCCGACGTACTTATCGTGATTCTGTACCTCAAATATTCCTTGAGCAAATTTAGACATAATATTATTTAGTGTTGGATAAGACCAGATGCAGGGCTATTACTATTTACATTCGATGTAAACAAGCCTATGCGGCTTCCTACAGGTCTTAGTGCGTTGATTGCATTATATGCATCTAATGCAAGATTTAATGCGTTTGCATTTATCTCAAAGAACTCTAATGCATTAATGTTTTGTGCTTCTGCAACTTGCATTAATACCGGGGCTAGTGCAGATGCGTTTGCTTGTTTAAATCCTGATTTTTCAAGTTTTGCTTGAACCATATTTAAAAGTTGTACATCTTTAATTTTATAATTACTGTCTCTGAGAGTGCTCAGTATCTCCGAACTTGCTTCAGGTAATGGAAAGTTTATAGTTGCATTATTTATATAAGCAATTAATGTATCGCCTGACATCTCGTATCTGGTTTCGTTTCCAAATGTGTCGTACAAAGAAGTACTCATGATGTTTGTTGGCCCCCTGGTGTTTTAGGTGGTACCATCTGCATTGCTCTAGGTCGACCGCTACCAGTGTTACCTTGTAGAACATTAACTGCCCTACCTTCATCACTGCCGCCATAAATTGGATTTCTTTCGTTTTCGTCCAATGTAATTTGATCATATAGAAAGTTGATGCCATCCAGGCTTTCAAATCTACTCAAATCTTGCTCATTCAATTTAAAATTCACATGATTATTAATTGTAAAATTTTCATATTCGAGTTGTAGTCTAAACTGCCTAAAATCACTGCTAGTATAATCTATTGTACCTAAATCGAACTGCGTGAGCATTGGCTTGAATAATATATATTCTGTTCCTCTGCCTGCATGATATACAACAATTTTTATATGGTCGAAGAAATTTGCTTGGTTGCTAATATCTAAACCTGCGGCGTTACTATTAAATGTATCAGCCATGAACTTGCTATTTTTAACAAGGTCTTTGCTTGCGGAATCATAACCCGTAGGATTTGGATCTCTTGTAGCGCCATCGGTTTTATTTCTTGGATTCATATATAGATACGAAAAATATCGCATCAATAAAATTAACCATTCGTTATTAACAGTATCAATAACATTTAGTTCCACAGGAGCATAATCTACACCTGTATTCACTACACGTTTTTTATTATATTGGTTTTTAACTTGAGTGTTGAATGAAACAGAAGGCAAAGTAGCAGTTTGTATTAAACTGCTAATCTGCTCTCTATATACCGCGTTGTCAACGTTGTTCTCACCTAGAAATTTTACTTCTGGGCTGAATACAAATTCAACAAAGCCATTAAAATTAAGCCTGGGTGGCGTAAAATTAGGCTTAAAGCGATTGGCGTTCTTATGGTCCCTCAAAAAGAAGGGTCTAATCTCCGCCATAACTTATTCCTTAGGCTTGTGGCCCAGATGCTAAACTAGACAAATCTAAGTCTGGGAATAGCTCTAAGTGTATTGCATTATCATATCTGATTTGCAAAGTAATTGTGATTGGCTCGTTAGCACTGTAATCACTGTCACTGTAGTTAACATTCTGAATAAAGCAACCTTCTAGTTCCCATGTTTCAGTAGCCTCGCCTGTGTTACCATCTAAAATTTCAATAGTAGTTTCAAACTTATAATCGTTACCTGCAGATCTAGTTGTTTGCTGTAAATGGTTTACCTGAGACTGTACCTGTTTACCGACTGCTTTTGCGACACTGTTCTGAATGTCGTCTCTGATTACTAATGTAATTGGATCCCATGTATGCTTACCATGCATATATACTTTAGAGTTATAACTTTCTACAATAATTTCATCATAAGTTACAACTGGTCTTGTAACGTTTTGAACGTTTTGAGTTAACTCACTTGTTCCACCGGCCCCACCAAAATTTAACAGGTTCACTCTGAAACGATATTTTAATTTAGGCATTAAAATACCAGATCCGGAGCCGTTATCTGTATTTAATGGTACACCAAATTTATCTTTTGTTGCCATAATTGCTCTCCTACGAACTATACTAATTTATACTAGTTATTTATCATAATTGGGCCGTTTTTATTAACTGCCCTTTTAATTAGCCACAAAAAAAGGGCAGTAAAACTGCCCTTTTATATAAGTTATTAACTTATGATGCTGAGCCCAAAGTGTTTTGGATTCTAATCGGAATGTAAATAAACTCAACTGCTTTAACAGGTTGAATAGCAACATCAATGTGCAATTCGTTTCTGTCAATTCTTGCAGGTGTGTTATTAGAAGTATCACATACAACTACATAGTCGTATAAACCTCTTTGAGTTACAAGTTCGCTTAAGAATCTGTCAACTACTGATCTAGCATTTGACCTTGTTACAGAGTCATTTGGCTCAAACAAGAATGGTTTAACTGCATCGTCAAGTAACTCTCTGATGTAGATAACTAATCTTGAAACATTAACTCTATCTAACGCAGATGCATTAGGGTTAAGTGTCTTTTGACCAAATATTGCTATGCCTCTTCCTGGGAAGTTGCTGATCGGGTTAATCTTGTTAAGATAGTACGCATCTCTTTGACCTTCGTTTACTGCTACTGGAGTAAACTCGCCTTCTTTAGAGTCTAAGTAACCAACACTAGTTGCGTTGCTTACAAGACCTCTTTGGAAGCCTGCTGGTGCAAACCAGGGGAATGCCACCTGATCGTTGAATGCAAAAGTTCTTAGTGCCATATGTGACGCTGGAACCATAATGTTCGAACCATCTAAGTCTGTGCTTAAACCATGTGGGAAATAAACAGCCGCTTGTGGAGAAGAACTTAAAAGTCCATCTTCACCGTTTTCGACTGCAACATTACTGTTAGTTGCCCAGTTCTTTACTGCTTGTGCAGAACTATCTAGTCTAAGTGGTGGATCAATAAGTACAAATGCTGTATCTTTTCTATCAACGCTCAAAGTTAACATCTCATCTGTTAGTTCAGGATATCCTGGAACTGCAATAAGGTTAAATCTGTTTGTTTCATTTCTGATATCATCATTAGCACTGATAGCCGCTTGTAAAGATCTAACTACAGAGCGTCTCTGTGCTTTTCTTAACAAGTAGATTGAACCATCTGCTTTAAGTCCACTATGAGCAACCCAAGTATCACCAATTACATCAGAACCAACTGTGTAACCAACTTTATACTCTTTGACGTTACCGCCACTTGCTCTTGTGTTCCATGCCAGTATACCTTGTGGGTAAAATGATGGAGAAGGTCTATCTGCATCATTACTTGCTGTAGAGCTTGCTCTAAAGTCAGCAAATATAATACCGTCTGATGTGCTTTGATCAGTTAAATCAATCAAGTTCCATGCAGAACCATCATGTCTGTATAATTTAACATTTTCCATATCTGCACTGTTAATCCAAATATCACCTGCTACTAAAGAACTAGTACCGTCACTTTGTAGTGTTGGCTCTGTTGCCTTAGTTTGATGATCTTTGCTTAATGTCTGCCATCCTGTACCGTTATGCTCAAGTAAATCGATATTTGTTGTGCTAATATCTGCATCGTACCATAGAGTACCGTCTACTGTGGCACCTACTGGTGCTACACTGTTTACATTATACTCACTTGGTTTCCAGTTAGTACTTAGGCCTGCATTCATATTGATTGCGCCTAATCCAAAACTTGAATTACCGTCGCCTAATTCAATATCGTTACCAGAGGTATTAACCAAAGTAACAACACCACTTACATTACTTGCTGTAAGTTGGTTTGCAAAAGTTGTTGCAGGATTTGCTGAGCCTAATGCTGAGTTAATGTCTGTTACGATGTCATCTACTGTACAGTTACCTGAAGTCTCTGATGTTAAGAAAACGTTTATATCGTCACCAGCATTAACACTGATAGTAAATGCAACTTGACTTGCTGAAACAACTGCATTAGATGTTGCAGAATCACTTACTGGACTTGAAGATTCTAATGTTACTGATGAACCACCGTTCCATTCTCTAAGAACAAATTCTGCTTCGCCCACGTTGCTTGCATCAAACCATGCACTACCGACACTAAGTTCGTTGCCCCAAGCCGATCTAGCACTTCTTGAAAACAGTCTAACTTCGTATGTTTCTGAAACAAACTGACTGCTTGTTGCATTGTACTTAGACAATACAGGAATTGAGCCGCCTGCTGGTGCTGAGTTTGAAAGATAAAGATCGCCTACCTGTAAAGGGGACGCATCTGATCTAACTGTTGGTACACTTAAATGTGTTGCAAATTGGAAGTCTTGTGATGTTGCTGATTGCCAACTACTAGAACCAATTTTGTACCATACACCTGAAACTTTTTCCCATATAGAGATAGTTGATGCTGTTGTACCGTCTGAATTTAAATATTTAACACAGTTTTCACCGTCTTTACCAAATGCAGGTTTAGGTGTTCCACCTACTGCAATATCGTCAGCTCTAGCAACTGAAATGCTAGTAATTGCTTCAAATTTGGTTCCGTTGTATACTTTTAATCCCCATACAGTCTTGTTGCTATCTAACCACAATGTACCGTCTGCAGGTGCACCTGATGGTGCTTTAGATGATGCTTCCAATTGTGAAAGATCAATGTCTGCTCTTAATACATATGCTCTGTTAGAAATACCAAGATAACTATATGCGGCTTGTAATCCATATTCGTTAGTTTCATCACCGTGTACCGGTGTGCCGCCAACGACTTTGAACGAAGGATTACCATATGATTGTAATAACTCTCTCTGACTTGTGATCTGATAGAGCTTGTTTGCTGTTGCCTTTGTAGTATAAGTCGCAGTTGAAGTTCCGTCCGGTGCAGTCTTATCTTTACCTGTTGCAATAACAATTAAAGGTACTGTACCTGCTCCTGCAGGAGCGTAAAAACTTTCATCTGAAACACTAATACTAACACCAGGACTAACTAATGTTGCCATAATATGTCTCCTAATCTAATATATTAGATACGATTATTTCGTATGCTATTATTTATCTTTTTTTTAATTTTAGACGGTATTAAGGATTTTTGACGATATTAGGCGATATTACACTAATTTAAGTGTTTGCTTGAATTCACCAGTTTTCCAATCTCTGATGTCTTCGACTTGCTTGGCTAATTCTTCGAGTGTGCCGTTGTTATTAACAATGTAATCTGCTGGATAGCCGGCCCAGTTCCATTCACTTTCGTGAACATCTCTGTATTTTGTTTCCATTATTTTTCTACTGATGACATTTTCGTGTGCTGTTTTTGCAGTTTCAAACCATTCAGGTAACTCGCCACGTTGTACCCAAATAATAACACCGCCCATTTCTTTAATTAAATCCAATTCATTTCTGAATCTAGCATCACTAATGACTGTACAGGGTGCGTCTGTTAATTGTTTTCTTATCCTGTATTCTAAACTATTAAGCCAAATATTTTCATTAAAATGATTTCTAAGTACTTCAGTGCCTAATAATTGTAGTGCTAATCTAGGAGTAAAATTTGGTACACCTAATTTAGTAGTCCAAAAAACATCCGGGGTTTCTCTAAAGTCTCTGCTTTCTACAGTGTCACCTTCTAGCATTTCTCTTTGCCAGCCAAACACACTAGCACACACATCCTTAAGAGGAGCCGCAAAACTGTCTTGTACACATCCTCGTTCAACAAACATATTGGCTACTGTATCTTTGCCACTGCCTATAAAACCGCAAATGCCTATAATCATATTTTAACCTATAACAAACCCTAACGGATCGTTACCTTCTTCTAGTAAGTGTATTTGTTCGTTTAATTTTTCAAGTTCGGCCTGTGCTTCTGATTTTAATTCTGTGCCATTCAACTGAATTGCACCACCTGCACCAGGTAATCCACTAGTATACTTGCTTCTTGCTTCACCTAACATATACTTAGATTGGGCTAATGTATAGGCCGCTAGCCAATCACTAGCATAGACGTCTTTCAGTAATATGCTTTCTGGTATGTAATTATATACCCCGACAGCAACATCTTCTTCGTGTCTTACGTTTCGCAGAATTTTAAGCACTTTGGTATTTCTATTCCATAAAAAATTATATTCACTGCCGAATATGCGACCAACTGTTTCTTTGTACTGAGCAAACGCATCGAATGTTGCTAGTCCGCCCATCTGGCCTGCTTGTAGCATATACATATTATTAAATGCTACATCGAAGGGATCAAAGTTTGTGCCGCCACCGCTATTGGTACCAACGCCTCTTCTGTATAAACGTCTAACTTCCATTACTTCGTCTGGTAAGGTATATTCTGTTACACCTTCCTGTGTAGTAATAAAAATCATACTTTCTTCAACAGCGCCTGAGCTAAGTTGACGATACTTGGACATTGCCTTTTTAATTGCAACGTCATAATGCTCTCTATCTAATTCAACATCAACGATGCCGTCTGCTAGACGTAGTTGTGTCTCTTTTATGAGCTCTTCTCTGTTGTTATATCCGATATCATTTGCCATATTACTATTTATCTAAATTTCTAATTTAAAAAGCCTTAAGAATGATTGTGCTATCATTGAATCTGCCATTTAATTTAGTATCGGTTGTTTTAATTGCATCGAATGCTTTCTGAAACTTAGTTCTTGCATTTCCCTGGAAGTCCTTTAATTGCTCTGCTGGCTTCCTCAATGTCTTTTGTGTGCTTTCGCTTTCAGCAAAAGATTGAATAGTTGTGCCCTTTACAGTAAGGCCATCTCTGCCCATATTGCGTGGATCTTTGCTAGAAGCATGATAAACACCAATCTTTCTAGTTTTAGTATTATATACCCAAAGTTCATTTGCATGAGCGACCTCTGTAGGATCTATACTTGCAATTCCTAATGCAGGATCGTTTATTTGATACTTCAATTTAGCAACCATTTTCTCCTTGCTAACCGCCTTAGGCTTACGAGGCTTTCTTGTTGCTTTACCTGTTAGGATAAACGTATCGCAAGCAGTATTGATTTTATCGTATAGTGCAACAAAATCCTTTCTCATCTTAGGTGTGAAGCCCGAATATGCTTCTTTAATTTCTTCGTCCTTCCACTCTAGCACTTCTAATGCTTCTCGATATTGAGCGTCGAATTCTTCTTTAATAACTTTTGCATGTGCAGGTTTGATACTAGCAATGCTGTACGCTCGCATTTCGTTATAGGGTTCAAAAGATTTTATATCGAACTCACCATCAACAAGCAAGTCAATATTATATTCCCACTCAGCCATAAGTGGCGAGCACTGTTCTTTCATTCTATCTTGTATACTGATTACCGGCTTCGTTTTCTTTTCTTCTGCTTTTTCTTGTTTTTCTTTGAGGCACTCTGCGCCTCTTTTAAGCCATTCAACTTTTCTATTGTTGATGTGTTTCTCAGTAATTTCCGGCATGTAGCCGATCTTATAAAATATAAAATATGCAGACGAGCTACTAAATGCCCAATCTGGATTTGCTAATACTGTTTTTATATCATC
>ERZ1048068.3458-NODE-3458-length-10380-cov-5.992446_pt1 | contig 10380 bp, 5 predicted proteins | sample MGYA00383098_ERZ1048068 | MGnify/ENA primary metagenome ERZ1048068 (study PRJEB29581, sample SAMEA5548368) | metagenome | biome: marine; feature: coastal; material: water | depth 1 m | study: Short-term variability in the microbial, nano- and picoplankton... | reverse complement strand
TAAAGCGTGGCAGATCCGGAAGGCTGGGCATACTGAACAGCTGGCGGAATTTCTCGACTTCCCCCAGGGGATCGGTGGTAGTGCGATTGACCATGTGTCTGCCGTCGCGAACAATTTCGAGACGCTGACCAAAAACCTTGAGCACAGTGGATGTCTGTAGGCCGATCAGCGAATACCGCCCCCATTTCTCACCGCCCTGGACAGACTCGAACATATAGGAGTTGGGGCCCTGGGCGAGCTTTAAATAGACACTTAAGGGAGTTTCAAGATCGGCGAGCACTTCGCGGGTAACCGGGATACGGTTAAAGTCTTGGCGGGCTAAATCAGCAAATATTTCGGGGGTCATAATCGGTGTTCCTGGTTCTCTGACAGAATGATTTTTTGACGCTAATACGTCTCGTCTGGCACTAGATGCGCCAACGCCACTCGCGACAATTGCTGTCAAACTGTTTGGAACTCAAGTATTTCACGACCCTGTCTCCGTCAAAGGATAGGCTATTGTAATCAATTGCACAGATTCAACAAAGCACCTGGCAAAAGTTGTTTAATAATTTTTTGATCCTCTCAGACCTGCGCAAGCTCATTGCGCATTTTGCCGATTACTTCAGAGTAGTCATCGGCACCATAAATAGCCGACCCAGCAACAAAAGTATCTGCCCCGGCGGCGGCAATCTCACGAATATTCTGCACGGTGACACCACCATCAATTTCAAGGCGAATATCATGACCACTGCCATCAATTAGCTCTCTCGCCTCGGCCAGCTTATCGAGGGTTGCTGGAATAAATTTCTGCCCTCCAAAGCCCGGGTTAACCGACATCAGTAACAACATATCCATCTTATCCAGCACCCAGCGCACAGAGTCCAGGCCGGTGGCCGGATTGAGCACCAGACCAGCTTTGCAGCCGAGATCGCGCACCAATTGCAAAGAGCGATCCACGTGATTGCTGGCTTCCGGGTGGAAGGTGATATAGGTAGCGCCGGCATCGGCAAACATGCGAATAAGATCATCCACTGGCTGCACCATCAGATGGACATCAATGGGTGCGGTGACCCCGTGGTTGCGCAGAGCTTTACAGACCATCGGGCCAATGGTGAGATTTGGCACATAGTGATTATCCATCACATCAAAGTGGACAACATCGGCTCCGGCCTCGAGCACCGCGTCGACCTCTTCTCCAAGGCGGGCAAAATTGGCGGACAAAATGGATGGGGCAATCAAAAAATCAGTCATAAAACACCGGCGGTTAATTTAGGCGTAACTATGCGCGACTTCGTTATTGGGTGCAAATAATTTGCCCTTTACTATTCAACCATAAAAGCCAGGCATCCCATTAGCTGGGCTGATAATCGGAAAATTGGTCGCGAAGATCTTTTTTACTGATTTTGCCCGTGGCCGTATGGGGGATTTCGTCGATAAAAACACAGTCTTCCGGTATCCACCACTTGGCTATTTTTCCCTCCAGGGAAGCGAGAATACTTTTCTTGTCAGGGCTGACTCCCTCTGCGGGCACAACAATTAACAGCGGCCTTTCGGTCCACTTCGGATCAGGCACGCCGATTACTGCGGCTTCCTGAACATCAGAGTGCGACATGGCGGCATTCTCAACATCGATGGAGCTGATCCATTCCCCCCCGGATTTAATGACATCTTTGACGCGGTCGGTAATCACCACATAACCATACTCATCGATGGCCGCCATATCGCCGGTATCAAACCAGCCCTGCTCATCCAGTTCTGCACTGTCATCGAGCTTGTAATAGCCACTGCAGACCCAAGGGCCTTTGACCTTTAGCACTCCTGAAGCTATTCCATCCCAGGGCAGCTCGTTGTTATCGGCGTCGACAATTTTCATTTCTACCCCATAGACCACCCGACCGGCACGAATGCGATAGGCATCAATCTCTTCCTGGGGTCGGCCTTGCATCCACGCCATGGGCCTGTTGTAACTTCCCAGTGGACTCATTTCCGTCATGCCCCACCCGGCATGCATCCACACCCCGTGCTTCTCCATCTCTTTCATTAGCGACAGCGGGCAGGCGGAGCCGCCGACCACAACACTTTTTAGGGATTCGACTGTCTCTCCAGAGGCGTTGAGATAATTTACCAGTGCCAGCCAGACTGTTGGCACACCCAGGGAGTAATTAATTTTTTCGCGATTAATCAGTGCCGTCAGGGTTTCTCCATCGGCCATCTTCGGCCCCGGGAAGACCAGCTTTGCACCAACCATGGGTGCGTTGTATGCCGTACCCCAGGCGTTGACATGAAACATGGGCACGATTGGCATAATTACGTCGTCACCGGAGAGATTCATAATGTCCGGTAGTGATCCCATCATTGAGTGCAGCAGCGTACTGCGATGGCTGTAGACAACGCCTTTGGGGTTGCCGGTGGTACCGGAGGTGTAGCACATCGAACTGGCAGTATTCTCATCGAATTCCGGCCACTCGAATGTGTCGCTCTGGGAACCAATAAATGTCTCATAGCAGTGGGCATTGCGCAGATTGGTCTCGGGCATATTGGCTTCGTCGGTAAGCACCACAAATCCCTCTACAGTGGTCAGCCTATCCTGAAGTTGCTCAAGCAATGGCACAAACAGCACATCGGTAAACACCCATTTATCTTCCGCATGATTAATGATGTATTCGATCTGCTCGGGAAATAGTCTTGGATTGATGGTGTGACATACCTGCCCGGAACAGGAGATGCCGTAATAGAGTTCAAAGTGGCGGTAGTCATTCCATGCCAGCGTGGCAATTCGATCACCCATGTCAAAACCAATATTTTGCAGGGCATTACCGAGTTGTCGAACGCGCCGGAAGGCATCTTTGTAGGTGTAGCGGTGGCATGGGTTGTCCATGGTCACGGAGACAATTTCGCGGGCGCCGTGGATACGATCAGCATGCTTCATTATTGTTGTTATGGTTAGCTGGGAGTCCATCATTAAGCCGTGCATATTCATTCCTCACCGTCGTTTAAGATTCCAGTGCCATAGACTAACATTCAGGCAATCGGTGTAAAACATGTTAAAAGTGAATCACAGGTCACAACCGGACAACTTCCATAGATAGTGATTTTAGGAGAGATCTTGCCTAGCTTTTACTCGGTATTTCGTGAAGATGGTTTTCAATTTGCTGGAAATCCGGCAGCTGTAAAACCTGGCCCTCAAAGTCAATATTGATTCTGGTGCAGGGCGCTGTCACCGAACTGTCCTGGACCGTCAACGTGGCGTCTTCCGCCACTCTTAGGGTATGGGGAAAGCCCTGGGAAATAATCGCATAATAGGGCTGCTTGTGGGCTTCACGCGGATTATTGAGAACCAGTATGCGCGTGCTACCGGCAAAATCTTTTGCCGGCTGATTGGCTTGCAGTGCAGCGAAGTCGATCAGCGGAATATCCAGATTACGCCACTTAATCCAACCAAACATCCAGATTGGCGACCGCTTATCTGACATCACTTCCTGATTGAGAATAATCTCTGCCACTGCAGACATGGGTACCAGTATATTGGGATTGCCCCTTGAGGAAGAGCCGATATTGACCGACAGGCAGTCTATATCGGCTACTGATTTGTGTTGATCGAGAAAAAACAAACTCATTAGCTGCAAGCCTCCATTTGATTACTATCTTCACTAATTCTGCTGGCAAGCTCATCGAGACTGCCTATAAAGTCCGCCTGACAGCGCTGAATAACTGCCTGCGGCATAGCCGGCACCGTGCAATCCCCGGGATCTTGCACCCAGACCTGCCCGGCATACTCTTTAATAACACAGCAACCCCTGGCACCATCGTCACCCATTCCGGTGAAAATAATTGCGCCGCTGTCCTGGCGATAAAGTTGCGCCAGGCGATTGGCTAACTGGTCAATCGAGGGCGCATAGTAGCCGCGCCAGGGCGAGGCAAACCGCAGTATCCACCCCTCACGGCTAACCCTCGTTTCAAATTGTGGCGATATAACCGTCACTGTGCCGGGACGAATAAAGTGCCCTGTGGACGGCTCGCGTGCTGGCCATCCGGTTTGAGTTTCAATCATCCTTAATACAGTCGCTATCTGTTGCCCGGGAATATGCTGTGCATAGACAAAAGCCAAGTCATCGCTGGGTGGCACGCCGGACAAGAATTGTCTGACTGCCTGAAGACCACCAGTGGATGCGCCGAGTAGCCAGATCCTTTTTCCAGTCAGGGGCTGCATGGCTTGCAATCAACTCTCTACTGTTAACAATTGGTTAAGGGTTTCCAGCAACTGCTCTTCCTGGTAGGGCTTGCCCATATACTGGTCCACACCCAGCTCTATCGCCCGCTGACGGTGCTTGTCACCAGTTCTCGAAGTAATCATCACAATCGGGATATGTTTTAAATCCTGGCTGGCCCGGACCCGCGCAGCCACTTCAAAACCATCCATGCGGGGCATTTCAATATCCAGCAGGATTATTGCGGGGATCTCTTCCTGCATACTTTTAAGAGCTTCAATACCGTCCTTGGCGGTCAGCACCCGGTATCCCTGTCGGCGCAATATACGACTGGTGACTTTTCTCACCGTTACCGAGTCATCGACGACTAATACAGTCGGAGTAAGATCATTTGATGTTCCAGGATTGGCGGGCGACTTATCCGACTCAAGGGCTTTTTTGCCTGCCCAACCAATGCGCGGCAGATCGGCAATAGCGACTCTGGCCAACTCATTGAGATCGATAATCACTACCACCTGACCGTCACTTAAAATCGTCGCGCCGCCAAGCCCCGGAACGCCCGAGAACTGAGGTCCCAGGGTTTTAACGACAATTTCCCTGGTGCCGATAATGTCATCGACCTGAACCGCAAAGCGTCGGTTGTCGGAGTGGAATAAAACCAGTGCGGCATCTGCATCGAGGTTGTCGAGACGCCGACTGACCTCCGGATTGAGCAGCGTGCCGAGATAGCATAGCTCATACTTGCTGCCCGCGTAGCTGATAACACCGCCGTCCTGAACAGCCTTTTGAATAGCGCTCGAGGACATAAAATGTACGCCATCAATAGCGTTAAGTGACAGTGCGTAGCGGTCACCAGTGACATTGATCATCAGCGCTCGGTTAACTGAGAGTGTAAACGGCAAGATGATGGTGAACTGGGTGCCGCGGCCGGCAGAGGTTTCAATATCCACGCTGCCGCCACACTGGCGCACTTCGCTGTTGACCACATCCATCCCCACACCACGCCCGGAAATTTCGCTGACAGCCTCGGAGGTTGAAAATCCCGGATGAAAAATAAACTGGGCAATCTCATGTTCTGACAGCGCGGCGTCTTCACTGATCAGCTGCTTTTCAAGGGCTATTTCGCGAATTCGATCCACATCTAGACCACGACCATCGTCGGCCAGATGGATAACAATATCCCCGCCCTGGCGGTAAGTGGTAATTGCGATGCTGCCCGTAGCGGGCTTCCCCGCCTCAAGGCGCTGCTGCTCTGGCTCAATACCGTGATCTACGGCATTGCGAATCATATGTTCAAGGGGCGCCACCATGCGATCCAGAACCGACCTGTCCATTTCGCCGTGGATATTCTCCACGCGCAACTCGACATTCTTGCCCAGCTCCAGCCCGATCTGTCGCACAATACGACGCAGCCGGGGAACAATTCGTGCAAATGGCACCATGCGGGTTTTCATCAACCCCTCTTGAAGATCGGTGTTAATCCGCGACTGATGCAACAGCAGTGTTTCAGTGCCAATCAATCTCTCGTAGAGGGTCTCCTTGAGATCGTATAAATCCGATGCAGACTCCATGAGAGAGCCGGTCAGCTGCTGGAGATGGGAGTAGCGGTCCATCTCTAGCGGGTCAAAGCTGTCGCCCTCTCCCGAGGCCTCAATCTGCTCGCGACGGAAATCAATCTGCGCTTCGGTCTCTGTGCCCAGACGCCTAACCTGCTCATGCAGGCGAACTACGGTGGCATCCATCTCATCGAGGAACTGATTGAACTCACTGACCTGCTCCTCAATGCGCCCGCGAAAAATAATATTTTCACCAGAGAGATTAACCAGCGTATCCAGGACTTCAGCACCGATACGAACAACTTCCTTGATCTCGCCCTGCACTGAAAATGCCTGCGTCCCCGACTCTGGAGGCGTCTTTAGAGAGGCGTCTTGAGGAATACTGGGCAGCGTCTTTAACTGGGATGGCGAGGGGCGCTGGCCAGTTTCGGGAGTTAACTGCTGTTGCGCTGCTTGGTTTTCAAGCGCTGCCATTTTTTGGCTAAGCACATTGAGGTCACCCCCATTGGCGATCTGCCGAACAATATCGTAAGCACTCACTAGCCTTTCCTGCTCGGCAACTACCTCCTGAAAAAATTTTGTGTTGTGTTTTTTTGCTCCGTCTATCAGGGACTCAATAACATGGGCTCGCTGCCCCAGGGAGTTAAAGCCAGCCATCCGCGCGCCCCCCTTTAACGTGTGTAGGTCGCGTTTTAAACGATCGGCGAGCTCCACCTGTGAGGGGTTCGACTGCCAGGCGAGCACCGATTCTTCGATACTACTGACAATATCGTCAGCCTCTTCCACAAAGACGCCAACGATCTCCGGGTCGAGATCTGTATCAATCAATGCAGATGGCAGCACCTCCACGACTGGCTGGCGTGGATCCGAAGGTCGGTCTTGTTTAATTTTCAATTCATTAGATGCCAGCTTTGAATCGCTTGTGGCCATATTGCATGCCTGTTGCTGATCTCCAGCCGCAGGCTCTATTGGCTGCTGTTGTTGCTGCTTGCACCCCGCATGTTCCACTTCCCGGGAAGCTGTCGCCAATGCCTTATCTTTGCGACGTTGTTCATGAACAGGTTTTTCCCTATCCGCCAACTGCCCGGCAAGTTGATCTTTTAAGGCCAATAAGTCACTCTTTTGCGCATCTTGAATCGCGACTAAATCCTGATCTGCGGCGAGCATATCGAATTGATTGAGCAGTGTTTCGTGATTGAACTGCATTAACTCAACTATAGGCGGCGACGGCACCTGACCGAGACTTTGCAAGGGCTGATAGACCTCGGCCATTATTGTTGAAAGCTCTAGAATAGGCCCAATGTCGGCATCCTTTAATTGACTTATAATTTCATTTAAGTCGCTGAGAAACTGACTGAAAATTACCCGCGGCGGCACGGTTCTCTGCTGCAGTTGCGCGTATAACTGCGGGTAGTTTTGCAGGGACAGCAATCCCCCGGCCATCAGTTTTTTCACCGCAGAGAAATCCTTGGCGCTATCTTCATCGTCTCCGCGATTAAAAAGATGACCGATGGCTTTTTCGCGAAGCTCTGCCAGACGAGCACGAAACATTGACAAGCCTTCCGGTGTGCCGGCATCGCCGCCGGTCATTCTGGTCAATGTGTTGCGGAAAAAAACTGCCGCATCTTCGACAAGATGAACAATATCCTCATCGAGACAAATTTGCTGATGGTGGAGCTCTTTTATAAACTCCTCCAGTGGCGCAACCAGATCGCTGAGCTCAGAAAAATCAGCCATCTCCGCGGTGCCTTTCAAGGTGTGCAACGCGCGCTGCAATGACAGTGGCGGCGCTTTATACAATGGCGCCATAGTTCGCGTTGCACTGACAAAGTTGTCGATTGTCTTTAGGTGACCCTGGGCCTCATTGACAAAGATTTCCAGCAGTATGGCCTCGTGTGCTTCCTCTTCGGAGGCGCCTTGCTGACGATTTTCGATCTCTGCCACGGGCTCTGCCGATTCACCAGTAATTTCATCGGCGGCTGCCGACGCGGCTTCCTCAGGCTCCTGCGCCTCGGCGCTGTGCTCTTCCTCAGAAGCTGCGGACATCTCTGCTGGTACAGTCTCACCCTTAGCTAAACACACGGCGCTGGTGATTATTTCCTGACTGATTTGTGTATCTGGAATCGGACGCTTTTGCGCAAAAGCTGAAATTAATAATGGCATACGCTGGATGCTCTGCTCCACCAACTCAACCATGGCTGTATTGCTATTGATACGTCCATCGAGCACGCGATTTAACATATCCTCAATTGCCCATGCCAACTCGCCAATCGCCTCGGCACCGACCATGCGTCCGCTGCCCTTGAGGGTATGGAATGCGCGACGAATATCTGTGAGCCGGTCGCTGGATTGGGGCTGCTCTCTCCAGGCTGGCAGCAGGTTATTCAGGCTCTCTAAAACCTCTTCGGCCTCTTCAATAAATATTTCGACTATCTCATCATCAAGCTCTTCGCTGTCGTCACAGACTGACGACGTAAGTGCTTGCTGCTCTGCAATCTGGCCTTTGGGTGACGCTATCGGCGCGTCGACATCGATTGAATCCGCAGTTTTATCGTCATGCTGAAGATCTTGCAGTTCATCCAGCTCTTCGAGGTTATCTTGCGACTCAGCATTGAGCGCCTGATCAATTTCTATTTTCGGCTCAGCTGCTCGGTTTTCCAGCAGCGCGAGAATACTCTCTTCTGCTGCAGCCAAAACATCCTCCTGTTGGTCAACTGTATCTCCATCAAATTGCTCTATGTAGTATTCGACAATTGTAATCGCATCGGCAAAGGTATCGAGTGCTTGCCATTCCACGGTGCGCCCCTGACCGATTAACACCTCTTGTACATACTTTAAGCAGCCATCGATCACCGCCGCCGCCCTGCTCAGGCCAATAATATTCAGCGCACCCTGCAGCTCTTGAAATAGGGTTGGCACTTGGGACAACAACTGAAGATCCCACTGTGAATTTATAAACTCAACAACAGCCTCTTTTATGCGCTCAATACCGGTTCGTGACTCAGCTAGCAGCGCCTGGGTTGCACTGTTATATTCAAATTGGTTTTGCTGGCTGTCCAGGTCAACAGTTCCGGAGAACCTGTCCGGGCTGGCCGCCCAGGCATTTAATGCCAACTCAACTTCGGTGAGACTCTGAACGGTATGGATAACATCCTCATCGTTAATCCCGGAACCATCTGCGATAAAAATATTGCGAAGCTGTTGCTCAACCTTAGTGATTGCATCGCGCAATTTACCCTGACCAACTAAAGCCAGGGAATCCGCCATACCAAGCAATACTGGCAGGCTATCGCGGACATCATCAGCGGACAGCCCACCCTCCAGAGAGAAGCGCTCCAGAGCCGTTCGCACATTTGCCAACTCACCCTGGATCGCACTGACCAGAGCACGAACCACCTGAGGATCGTACTGCGGCATCAGTCGGCCACCCTCGAGACTGACCTGCCCCGAGGGGAACGCCTGATCAAGGCTGTAGTCACCCCAAATCTCTTTAAGTTCTTCCGTATTGGGCTCAACAGTAGTCAGGTAGTAGAGCAGGTTTTTTAGTAAGCCAATATCTGCACCACTGCTCTCGCCTGAGAGAACCTCTTTGGCCTGTATTTTTAATTGGCTGTCGAGGGCGCGAAAAAGTTTTTTAAGCGCAATACTAAAATTAATCTCACGAGATGAAACCAGGCCGAGAATTTGTCGAGCCATGCGCCACAAATGTTCACGCCAGCTACCTCTGGATAACTCCTGCATTCGCTGCAAGACTTTTATTAAATTCACACAATTCTTATTTTTCTCTTCGCCCTTAATTAGCTTGATCAATGACAGCTGATAGACCTGGCGCAGACGCTTTACCAGATCCGCGGTTGCTAGTGGATTTGCACTGAGTACTGGTTGGGGCGCACTCTCAAATGAGGTTAGGTCCGGCGAGAACAGAACACCTTCGGAGATCAGCGCTCTCCCCTGGGCGGCACGCAGATCATTGAGCAATATTATCAACGCCTCAGGATGATCCTCTCTGCTGGAGAGTACCTGTCTCAGGTAAATTGGCAGTTTAATAATTGCCTGAACAAGAATTTCGCAGGCTTCATTAACATTGGAGATCTTCTTGTCGAGTATCCCATGGGTGAGCGCCTCCATTTCCTCGACCAGCAGAATACAACCTTCGCACTGCAGGATTTTAAAAGAGCCAGCAATCTGATGCAGGTGCCCGAGACAAAAACGTATTTTTGTTTCGTCACTGTTATTTTCGGTAAATGCTTCTAACTCACTGAAGGCTGCTTGCAAGCTGTTTTCAATTTCGCTAATCAGCCACTCAAGACCGGTAAAGGTTTTTACATTTTTGACTTGAAACTTTTTTCTATGATCTCTGTTTTCATGAACACTTTTATCATGAACATTGCTCATCGAGCTTCTCCCTGTCCAACTGTCTCGTCCTTGATATACGCCTGAATATTGCGTTGAGTTACCCGGGTAAATCCACTTGGCAGCCAGTTTCTCAGCTCGCCTAATCCCAGCATAAGACAACCCCGGGCATCGAGGTGATTGCTCAGTTGACCAATTATCTCGCGACGCTTCCAGCGACGAAAATAAACCAACATATTTTGACAATAGATCAAATGCATTTTGCGCCTTACAAGAGGCGA
>ERZ1048068.3457-NODE-3457-length-10386-cov-3.299584_pt1 | contig 10386 bp, 14 predicted proteins | sample MGYA00383098_ERZ1048068 | MGnify/ENA primary metagenome ERZ1048068 (study PRJEB29581, sample SAMEA5548368) | metagenome | biome: marine; feature: coastal; material: water | depth 1 m | study: Short-term variability in the microbial, nano- and picoplankton... | reverse complement strand
CACTACCAAATGCTTTATTATAACCATTTAGTAATTCTGTGTTTGGGTTTACCATGTAAACAACTACATGCTTACCAATAGGAAGAGGATCATCAGTATATGGACAATAAGGACCCATCTGCACAGACATATTACCATTATCTCCAGGTGCCATCATTACAATCGCTGGTTTTTCAACAGTGACAATATCTTCATTTTCACTTTTCACTTTAGCGACAATCTCTTCGCCATTAATCATCTTAATTACTCGCACATTACTCATCTGTAGATTCCTCATCATTTAACATTTCGGTTAGAACTGCGATTGCACCAACCACAGTATTTGCTTCACGCTCTAATTGAGCAATTGAATTTCGATATTGCACAATTGTTTTCTTTTGTGCTTCTAGAGTTTCTTCTAACTCTTCTTTCTTGGTAAGAAGTTTATTCTTTGATACATTCATCTTTTCAAGTTTTTCGGTAGGTGTTGTCATAATTTCTCCATTAATAAAGTGAGCAGTTTTTGCACATGCTTAGGTGGTCGCCCTCCGAAGGCGTTACTTAACTTCGATTTTCTTCGGTAACTTCTCTTCAGGAATAATACGCTCTAGTTCTACTCTAAGCATACCATCTTTCATTTCAGCACCATTAACAACTACCTCATCAGCAAGTGTGAAGTTTCTAGTGAATGAACGATTTGAGATACCTTTCCAAATCATCTTTTCATTAGTATCACTTTGCTTTTTTGATTTGATTGTTAGTCGACCTTCAGCGAAATCAATTTCAATATCATCTTTTCCATAACCAGCAAGTGCCATTTCGATAGTATATTTGTAACCATCTGCTTCATCTTTTACAATGTTGTATGGCGGGAATCCTGTGGACTCTGCTTGATGCGATGCATAATCCCACAACCTATTAAAGGTGTGGTCAAATCCAACAGCATAAGGGGTTAAAAGATTTGTATCAAACGACTGAAGCGCCGTGCGTAAGTTTGTTAAATTAGTCATGTTATTATCTCCTATTAAGCAAGACTGTTTATAAAGAAGACCCTACATAGGCATCTTCACATAATATATAGTCATCAATTTCATAATATCAAGAGTTAACAACGGCAATTATTCGTGTTCGCCGCCATTACCTCTACCAAGACCACCAAAGTATTGCGGTGACCTCTTTGCAGTTTCGAATGTGCCTACTGTAATTGCAATCGCGGCAAGTAGCACAATATGCAATACGGCGCTGACGCCAAATGCAGTCCAACTGCCAACAATAAATGCAAATACAATACACCACATCCATGCTAAGACTTGCATCACCATGTGTCTTGTATTCATATCTGGGATATTACTCAATGGATTTCTTTTATCATCCATCACTACATTCCAACTATTCACTATAAATGTTCTCATAGGATAAACTCCTTCATTGTATATTACCTTTAGTGGATAGTGAGCATCCACCGCTTCTTTGAACTCTATTGCGTCATACTTGTCTATAAAATATTCTGTTACGATATGATTACGAAAGTATGCTTTCACTTGATACATTATGCTTCTTGTTTCTTTTTACCAATGTTGTATTTAGTCTCTAAAATCCATTCATGCTTCTCTTTATACGCAATCACTTTAATCTGCGATAAAGGTGCTTGCACAGAAATTTTAGTTTCTTCGTTGACTGAGATTAATCCCCAATCTGCAAGTAACTTAACGATTGTATTTCGCCTTTGTTGGTCTTCTTCTGAAAAGTTTGTTTGCTTTCCATCTAGACCGAATAATTCTTTAAAATGTACAATAAAGTATCGACCTTGCTTATGCAAGATATGACAAGACTGAAATAACTTCTTGTCTTTTTTTGACGCGATTCCGATACGAGAAAGTGTTTCTCTTACTTTCAGAAAGTCATCAGGTTGATTTAGTGTAACCTCAACCATGTTTTCAACTGTCCACTCATTCATTTTGCTCCACCTTTGTTATTTAACTTTTTTCTTATAAGTTCAATTTGTTTTTCTGAAAGGATTGAGAGTGCAGATAATGCTTTGGGATAGGAGTAGTTGAAGTATGCTTTTATACATTCTATATCATCACTCTTCTCGGCCTTCTGCCACTTATCAAATCGCTTTCGCTTACTAATACTATTTAGTAAAAAGTCAAATTGTAACTTTTTAGGTAGATGTGAATGTTGGTTCATCTCGTTTGCTTGAAGCACAGTATCAATACCCATGCTCAAAGCGCGATTGACAATAAAGGGATTGTAATCTTTTTCTGTGATATCATCTACAATCATATCTTCTTTTGTATATGATATTGCTTTTACATAATCAAATGGATTATCACTCATGTTCTCACCTTAGGTTGCGTTGGACGCAACTTCATAAAATATACTTGATTGTATCTCCAGTTATCTACAAACTGTTCATGGTCATCTATGTATGCGCCGTGCCAATACCAACTAGGATAGACAATACATCTATTAAACTTCGCTTCGATTACATCAGCAGGAACAGTATGCTCATAGATATTCACACGGATGTCAACTGCTTCCTCATTCGGTAGTTCATCTACTTGCTCATAGAATGCTGTTCCATGGTTCAACTCTTCATTTTCATTTAGATAAATTACTGATGCAATATGATTGTCACTATCTTTATGTGGATAGAACTGTATATCATTAGAAGCAGGAGTATTGATCCATTTAAACAAATTGAAAGTGTAGTCATACTCTTTGTCTGAAACTTCAAATTTTAATTTATTCTTAATCAAATCAAATAATAGTGACTGACTTTCATTGTATCGAGGATGCGTGTTACTCTGAGCAACTTTATGATATCGACAGTCGTAATAATCTTTGAAGTTTCTAGAGATACCGTTCATATGAAATGCTGGTACCCACGATTGCTCTAACATCAATGCAATATCATTCGGATAAGCATAGAAGTTATCGATAATCATTATAGGACCAACATTATCAATTTCTTTCACCTTCACTTTAATAGAAGGACTAAGTTCAAATAACTCTTGATGCAAATATGGTATTGGCATTATTTGAACTCACAGTCAACCATTAGTTCAGTAAAGAATGCTACCATATTCACTTCAGGATCAGCAACGTGAACGTGCTTGAACTGATAATCAGCAATCTTCAATACAACTAAAGGTACACTAGCAGGTGCTAGATGGTCTGTCATAGTGTCGTAGACTTTACGAAAGATATCGATAGCATCACTAGTGTTAATAGTCTCAGCGACCCATTTACGCATCTTCTGAAAGTCTTTAGACTTGCAATAGTCAATTACTGCTTTGATTTGCACATCACCAGTCTGACCGACACTCTCTTTATCGATAGACCCACCAATGGAAATCTTTTGTAGTTCGTTGAGTGTACGCCTGAAGTCAGGAAAGAACTTCTCAACAACTTGAGCAACAGTACCTTTTTCATACTGTACTGTCTCTTGGTCTAAGATTTGAGTAACGCGATGAAAGAACCCACCTGCAAGTTTAGGTCGTTCATCTTTCGGAATGCTGAACTCAATCACAGAGCATCGACTATGCAACGCTGGAATGATTTTGTTCTTATAGTTGCAAGTGAAGATGAACCGACAATTCTTACTGAACTCTTCGATGAAATTACGCAAAGCAGGTTGCGTCACCGCAGTCAAATAGTCTGCTTCATCATAGATTACAACTTTACCTTTTCCACTGAATGATACAGTAGATGCAAAGTTTACAATCTTAGTTCGTAAAGTATCGATATCACCTTCACTTGAACCATTGAGAATAATCCAATCATAACCCATCTGTTGACAAAGTGCTTTTGCAACAGTAGTCTTACCAACGCCAGCGGAACCGCATAGCAATAGGTTAGGGATTTCTCCATTCTCTACAAACTGTAGGAATGTTTGTTCAAGGTGCTTAGGTAAGATTGCATCTTGAACGGTCTGTGGTCGATATTTTTCAACCCACAGAAATTCATCACTTTTCATATCCATAATATAAACCCTTTATGTGTTAACCTTCGTATTTGCTATCAGTCTCCAATGCAACCCAATACTGCAAGTTCTTATTAGCATTAACCCAATGAGAGATATTCTTGCTTGATACAGTCAAGTCATACTCTCCAGGAATCATACGCAGGTTATCACGCTTGAAGTAGAAGTTGAACTTAGTTCCATTACCTTCTGCTACTTCAACATTAAAGGCATTTGAAGTTTGGTTCTTCTTATCTGTTGCAACAAGATTAATTGTGTCACCATCAGATACAAGACCAACGTCAGGTAGTTGCATGATATTAGATGCTTTAAGTAAATCGGTGTAGTTCGATTGTGTCACACGGACTTGAACTTCACTAGAAGGCATAGTAATACCCTTAGTAGGAGATACAACTAGAGTTGGGTCTGCATACCAAAACTTCGAACTGGACTTACCTTGTGATACAGTCAAGTAATCGTCACCGAGAGAAATATCTGGTGCTTCATAAAGTGACAATACACTCAACAGCGAATTCAAATCGTAGATAGCAAACTCTTTTTCGAAAGTCTCTTCTACTGATGCTTCTGCTAGAACATTTTTCATAATCGAAATAGTCTGCAGTTTGTTACCTGGTTTAATCAAGAGATTAGCATTAATCTCAGAGAAGTTTTTTAGAACTTCAAAAGTTTGTTTACTGATTTTCATTATAATTCCTCATCATGTATGTGCAGTTGTATAAGCGCATAGTGAAGGACTTTCAATAAGTCTTTACGGGCATCACTAGCAGTACCCTTTTTGCCATATCGTTGTGCATACTTTAGTACGTTTCCGATACAGAAACCTGTGCCGTGTCCACCATCAATGATGAACTCTGTCGCTTGAAACTTGTCTTTTGAATAGTGACCATTCTGATAGGTACTATCAATGTATTCTTGAAACTCATCAATAAGTTTCTTCTCATTAAATTTATAATCGATTGTCTTCATATTCTCACTTTTCTCATGGTAAAAGTGGGTGGGGAATTACCCCCACCCGTGGTGACTTATAATGATGAGTTATGCGCCACGCATTGCAGAGATGCCAGCGGCAACTACTGCTTTAGTTGGAGTACCAATTCGGTATGATACACCACGCTTGCCTGAGATAGGGTTCGCGTAAACCATATGACCTGCTGAACGTAGGTCATGCACACGGCGTGCTACGTTGACTGTATCAGTCCGCGCTTTCCGTGCGAGTTGCTTTGTGGTGAAGGACTCACCGGTCATAAGTGCTGTCAAGATTTTCGACTGTACTGATGTTTTTACTTTAGACATATTATATTCACTCCTATGAATGTTAAATAACGAGACTGCAAAACGCAGTCTCTTCAATTATTCTAAGTATACTCTTAGAATGGGGTTTTGTCAAGTTCTTCTTGAACTTCGACTACACTTTCACCGATTTCGGTGGAAGCATCTGCATCGACCTTTGTATAAAGGTCCATGAAAGCAGATTTGGTTTCATCGTCAAAGCGATTAATGCACATCTGGATCGCTTTAGTGCGGTCTCCGAAGACGGCAAACGCTTTGACGATGTGAACAAGGCGGCGAGTAGCAATAATCTCATCGATGCCACCATCCATGAATGTTTTGCGAATTACATCTGCCCACTTGGTGAGCATGTCAGCAAAGTTCTCATCTGGATTGCCGACTGCTTCTAATTCTTTGATAAGAATTTTCTTCTCGACAGTGACAGATGGATATTCTTGCTCGACAGTAATCGGAAAACGCTCAAGGAACGCCTCGTTCAAAATGTTTGTTCCAATGAAGCGACCATCCTCACTACCTTTACCTTTGGTATTAGCGGTAGCGACAATCTGGAATCCTGACGCAGGTTCTACAAACTGATTAATCTTTTTCAGTAGGACACCTTTGCCTTCGAGGATTGGTTGAATACACATGATTTTGTTTGACGCAAGGTCAACTTCATCAAGTAGCAACACCGCACCACGCTTCATTGCTTGGACAACAGGACCATCGAACCAGACAGTCTCACCGTCTTGGAGACGGTAACCACCTAGCAGGTCATCCTCATCAGTCTCAATAGTAATGTTGACACGGAAGAACTCGCGGCGCAATTGAGCGCAAACTTGTTCGACCATCATTGTCTTACCATTACCAGATAGACCAGTGATAAAGACAGGATAAAACATCTTTGATTTGATGATGCTTTTAACGTCACTGAATTGTCCAAATGGAACATAGTTGGGATACACACTAGGAACAATATTATTAATAGTGGTATCGGCAACTGAAATAGTTTTCTTTACTGTTGACATAGGTACTACCTCTGCAGTCTGTTGAACAACTGGAGCAGGCATTACTGCAACAGGACTTGATACTAGTGAGTACAAACCATTACCGAGTTTGAACTCATCACTTTTTACAATCCATGATGGAGCATACTTCATACCCATCTTGTTTGCAACTTCAACCAACTCGGACCGAGTGAACTCAGTCTTGGTTGGAAACATTTCGGTAGCAGTACCGAGAAATTCTTCACGTTTATTCATAATATAGTCACCTCTTTAATCATCATTATGTATACATTATCGCATATTTTTCAGAAGAAGTCAAGCACTATCCACATTATTTACGGTAATAATGTGAATTATTTTTCTAATTAAGCGGCGATTTTCTCAATAAATTTGCTCAAAATCACACGGTTCTGAAGTTTACCTTTGGTCATCTTCTTGAATGCAGTAGTCAAAGCACCTTTGGAAGCACCAGCGTCAACTTGCAAACCTTCATCAGTGGTTTCAAGATGCTTACCACCTTTCAGAATGTATAACTCATCTAGACCAGACTGATAACCAATTACCGACTTTTCACGATTCCATTTCTTTTTAACTTCATCCGCTTGCCAGAAGTCAAATGGTGTATTTGCATCAACAACGAATTTGTCATATGCATAACGGAACTCGCGATTACCAGCAATAAAGAATCCACAAGTATTTGAACCAGTAATTGCTTTGAACATCTGGTAGAATGGTTTAGTACATTCCAATGTTCTGTTGTGACCGCTTTGGTCGCGTGATACTTTGACTTGCTTGTTTGAAACTTTATCGCGAATGATAATGTTATCAGAAACAAACCCATCACGGTTTGAACGACCATCGCGGTCAATCACTCCATCTACACGATGCGAACCACCATCTGTCAAGAAAACAGTATTCATAATCTGAACACCAGTACGCTTCTGAAACTCAGGCACTAAGCGCATCGCGAGAATGATTGCATGGTCAAGTGGAGTACCACCGATGTAGTATGAACGAGGAAGACCCCAATAAGCAAAGTCACCACGACTTGTACGGTCGAACATCACTGATATCGCAAGTGTAATTTCAACAGCGCGGTTGAACTGCCGTGTGTTCATTTTATCATGGAACAATTCGATAAGAGCAACTTCACCCAAATCAATCTCATTCAAATTCTTTGATTGGCGTTGACCACGATTGTTCATAGTACGCTTTTCATACTCAGAACTGAATGCATAAGCAGAGAAAGGAATGTTACACTTTTTACAAAAGAGTGCGAGACAAAGCAATTGCTCCATCGTACCTTTCATATTATCTGCCATTGAACCAGACCAGTCAAGAAAGAACATCATACCATGGTCTTTGCCGTTAGGAATCACAGTGTTCTTTTTGAAAATGTCATCGTTGTATTTGTAAGAAAATAACTTGTTGGTGTTAAGAACACCAGTCTTACTCTCACTTGCTTTGGCATACTTATCTGCCGCTTTTTTCATTTCAAATTCTTTGGCGAGATAGTTAATAACTTTCTGGTTCTTGGTCTTGAATTCTTTAGCACTGCGCGACAAAGTGGCATCGCGGTCTGACATATCAGACCAGTACTCGCTCAATTCTTTATTAACAGTTTCACTATCAATGATATATTCTTTAAGATTAATCATCTTTGGAATATCAAGATACTGAGTAATTTTTCTATCGTTAGTTTCAACAAGTTTTTTCTGCGAAGACTGTGAAGCAATGTCGGTCAATGCTTTTGCGCCAGGTTCGATACCCTTTTCATCAGACGCTTTATTTTCATATTCTTCTGTAGTAGGTGCTTTAGGAGTTGATGCATCACCATCAGCAGTTTCATCAGTTTCATCTTCTGCTTTAGTATCAGACGCGGTAGATGAATTTTCATTTTCATCATCACCATCTTCGCTGGTCTCGCGCTGGTCGCGGTTCTCACCACCTTGATAATCTATATCACTTGATGTATCGCTTGCATCTGAATTTTGTTGTGCTTGTTGCTCACCCTCACCTTCCATATACTGTTCAACAGTCTGTGGCATGGTCTGTTGCTTTTCTTCTAACTCTTGCTGACAGTACTCATAAATCTCATCAGTTAACGCAATAACCTCATCCCATGTTTGGGTCAACATTGAACGGTCATAAAAGTCTTGCTCAACTTCATTGAATTCAATATCGATTTGCGTTCCGAGTTTTGCTTTTAGATTGAGACGGTCAATGAAAAGCATATCAGCAACTTTGGTGTTATTGATTTTGAAAAAGTCTTGACCTTGCAACTTACCGTATGCATTGTAAAATACTTTTTTCAGACCAGGATAGCGAGTTTGAATTTTACGCTCAATTCGCGCATCTTCTACTACATTCATAAATGAGAAATAGTTTATCACCCATCGCTTCAATACCATCAAGTGGTGTAAACAATGCATGAGAAACTTCATGTCCAACGAACAAGTCTAAGACTTCCTCATCAATATCTTTGAATGTTGGAATGTAAAGAGTACGGTCTTTGACATTGAAACTTGCAGTCTCAACATCAGCAAACTCAACAGTCAAGTTTTCTGTTGCCAGCAACTTTGCAAGCAAAGACTTAACCTCTTTGATTTTAACCACTTCGTTCATTCAGTCACCTCTTTTCTCATCATCATGTAAACATTATCGCATATTTTTAAAGTAATGTCAAGCGATAAATGCACTAATTATGGCAAGAATGAAAAATAATCCGATAAACACCCCAACTGTTGCAAAAATGCAACACATCATCCAGTATGTAATTCTGAAAGGAAGTGTCAACCCAAACCATAGTGCTTCAATAATCATCATCATAGGTAAACTATACCACAGAATTATTTATTTGTCAAGCATTATTTTACTGATTTTCGAAAATATTTACCATAATGCGGAAATCCTTATCTCTACTCAGGTTCGCAGAATAGTTAGCATACTCATCAATCATTGCACCTTGACCAACACCTGTTCCATAAGAACCAATCTTGTGTAATGCCATATTGACATATGGACTAATATTCGATTGATATAACTTCTTTAATCCATGCGTCTTTTCTAAAATCGACATATGATGTTCAAATTCCGACATATTTCTGATACTTTGAACGATGATAAGTTTTCCATTAGGTGCGAGGGATTGACTAAATTTTAGAAGTAAAGCACTCTTGTTATCAAACTGTTGAAAGGTTTCAAACGCAAAAATAAAGTCTGCATTCTCTTGTTTTGACATAATAAAATCTTTATAGAAAGAGACATTACTATGTCTATTCTTACATGCTTCTAGTAGTTCTGGGACACTATTATATCCCACACACTTCTTAAATCCATACTCTGCTTTGAGTATAGACAGACCATATCCTTTACCACAATTGATATCAAAAACTGTCTGCTCTTTAGGATTCTTCAAATAAGGAAGAATGTAATGTCTGTATGTATTGTATGAATACTTTTCTGCGCCCACCAGTTCATCATAATCAACTTGAGTATTCCAATCCTCAAAATCAACAGGCGGATGTAGAAAAAGATTTCTACTGTTTATAAAAGACGAATATTGGTTCATATTTTAACCAGATGCCATTCACTTTGCAAAAATTCTTTGCGCGTGGTTTACCTGTCTCCTCATCAACTCTATTACCACCTGGCATCTGTGCTAGTGCCATTTTTAAGGTAGTCTTATATTTAAATCCTAGTTCTTCACAAATGCGAATACTATCACCCTCTAGAGGTAGCATGTCATTACCGAACTTTGCATCTGCAATATTCCACAACAAGTATCTATCACTCTTTAAGTATTTATATGCGTTTGCTAAAGTAGGTCTCAAGAAACCCTCTACCCACGCTTCGTATTGGTCGAACTTCTTGTATGATTGCTCTTCGTCTTCACTGTACGCTTCTTTCGCGAAATATGGTGGCGATGTGAATACCATATCGATGCTCTCTTCTTCGCACTCAAAGACCTCGGAACCACACTGATGAATTTCGTAGGTGTTTTGATGCGGAAATAGACCTTGACCTCTGTAAGTCTTTTCATTGAAGAACTTAGCAAGGTCTTCATACTTTGTACTAGTTGTTCCATCTTCCAATACAATAGTGTGGTCAGTGTTGGGATCAGTACCAATATAATGTATTGAC
>ERZ1048068.3454-NODE-3454-length-10388-cov-12.117294_pt1 | contig 10388 bp, 8 predicted proteins | sample MGYA00383098_ERZ1048068 | MGnify/ENA primary metagenome ERZ1048068 (study PRJEB29581, sample SAMEA5548368) | metagenome | biome: marine; feature: coastal; material: water | depth 1 m | study: Short-term variability in the microbial, nano- and picoplankton... | reverse complement strand
GTTCCCATTGGCAAGTTCAGTAGACACTGGGTCGTGAAAACCAAAACTGTCATTTTTGTCACTGTAAGTCCACAGTACCTCCCCTTGCTGATTAACCTTTCTGAGGACTGTGTATCCAACTCCAGGCCGAACCTCACCCTGATACGTTGAAGAAACAATGAAATTGCCATCTTTTGTCTCTGTAATATATTAGTCAACCTCTCTACATTCGCCATTATCTGCATTTACCCTGCATAAGTATTTTTTCTCTACTAGCAACGACAGGTTTTTGTCAAGTAGCTGAAAATAGCCGTGGTAATTTGAATTATTGCCCCGATAGTGACCTACATTAGCAATTTTTCCGTCACTAGTATATACCATATCCATCGGGAAATTTGATCTACCATAAGAAAATCTAATGTTCTCTATTAATTCACCTTATAAATCAAAGGTTGCTACAAAGCCTTGTATTGAGTCAGAAGATATTGAATTCTTATAGAAACCTGAGAAAAATAGTCTTTGATCCTTAAAAACATAGGCCGTGTGTGAAGATGATAGAACCGCAGTGTCAAAGTTAAAATTCACATATCTATTACTCGTAAAAGATTTGTTTGAATTTACTATTTGTATTTGATCTAGTCCAAATTTATTATCTCTGTTCACTCCTATTGTAATTATAGAGTCTTGGTATTCATAAATACCATCAGCCGTCCATCCATCTAGAAAGTAAAAACCAGGAGTTTGAGCAGCACTCCATAGAGTTAAAGCCAGCAATACTATTTTAGAAGATAACCTCACTATTAACAAAATTATAACTCCTCCAAAAACTCCAATAAATCTTCTATGGTATGCAGTGTACCGATATGTCTGTAGACAATTTCACCATCTTTGATAACCAACAACTCCGGGTATGAATTTATGCGTACCGAAGAAATGAACTTTCGGTCTGCCATAAGCAAGGGATACTGCACTCCATACCTTGCCTTGAAGTTTTTAATGGACTCTGCGGATTTATCTATTCCATTTATACCGTACATAGGTACTTCTTCCCCTACAGCTTTGTACAGCTCATTTAGTTTTGGGACAGATTCTATACACGGCCTGCAGCCATTGAAGAAGAAATCTAAAATATATAGATTCTCCTTTTCTGTAATGTTCACCTCTTGACCATCTAAATCGTTGAAAACCGGAAACTTAACGAGATTCTTTTCACGCTCGAGTACAAAATCTTCCTGCTGCTTTCTATACGTTTCGTAGTCTATGAGCGTACCTGACATTAGATCTAAAATATCTGTATTGAAATCTGTGAGATATTCAGAAAAAGTGTGCTGACCATAGTAGTGGAAACTTGCTGACCAATATACGTATTGACTTGACACCATGTGATCCTGATTATCAAACGAATACTGCATATCTATCACATTTGAAACTCCTCGATAGGTTGTAACGTTTTCCTTTTTACTCTTTTCCCATTTCACCTCTTCGGTAGGAATAATACTCTTGCATACCTCTGGTAAAAGTGTGTTGTATTTATACCCATCAGACACCATCTCGTGGCGGTAAATTTTTGCTAGATCATAGTACTTCCCACCAAAAGCAGTATTGTAAGAAAACACCGTATCGTCAGCATAAGAAATATAATTTCCTGCTTCATCTACATTCAAAAATTCGTAGGGGTAAATAGTATCTCCTTGCGAATGGGTGAGGTAGTTTCTAGTGGTCGTAATCACCGTATCCATATCAAAGGATGAAGCATTTTTATAGACCACCTTGTACGAAATTTTGTCATATGTAGACTGCAATTCGCATTTGGAAGATAACTCCTTATAAACCTTCTCGCTACAAGAGGATAACGCCAAGATAAGAGTAATATAAGCTGCTACTTTCACTGATGTGCAATATAGCTCATCTGGATATATCAATATCAAAGAATACTATATTCTACTCTATTTTATCTCCCTACCTTTGCACTTATGAAATTGATTACTTCTCACATATGTATGGTCAGAGACATAGGAGTACACGGAAATCTTTTCGGTGGTATAATGATGGCCTGGATAGATGAAGCTGCTAGTGCTATGGCTGTAAGCACGTGTCATACACCAAATATGGTGACTGTGAAAGTGGATGAGCTTGTCTTCAAAAAGAAGGTCAAAGAAGGATTCGTGATCAGAATATATGGAGAGGTAGAGCACATGGGAAATACTTCGGTAACCTTTAAGATAGAAGCTAGAAAAGTGTCTGTATATACTGGGGAAGAGGATGTAGTGGTCACTACTAGTAGCACTTTCGTTAGAATAGATGAAGAAGGAAAACCGACTCCAATTCCTACTATCGTAAAAGAACGATACAAGGATAAGTCTTAAAACTCAGCATTAGCTGCAGCCCTTTTTTCGGCCCACTTTTTTAAATAGTCCTACCTATTTTCTCTTTATTTAACTTCATTAGCGTCACAAATAAATTCCATACTCCTGAAATTTCATGTAATCAATTCGTGTCCATGAAATAATCGGACGAAAGGGGTTAGCCCTTCAAAATAAAGGGGGCGGCTAGGGCACCGTGCGGTTGGAGTATTATTTTGGCTTGTCTTTTTTGCTTACTTTTTTTGACTAAACAAAAAAGTAAGGCCAGGTTATAGGGCTGGCAAGCCCTAATCTTATTTAAACAGGTACCACGGCAAAAAACTGTAACACTCAAAAGAGAAATATTTTTTTATTTAGGACTGGATTGATTTGACTTGTAAAACTTCTGTTTTCTAACCATTCCTAAATTCATAGTACCAGTTCATTCATTTTCAATACTTCTTCCATTTACCTTTTAGTTCCTATTCTGTATCCAATATTAAAAACAGTATGCAGAAAAAAACAAACATTAAACAACCAGATCGAATCATCCTGCTAGAGATAGGAGTGATTCTAGCTTTACTATTCGTAAACTTTATGTTAAACATACAGTATGGTGCTAGAGAAATATCTAGTGATACTGAGATCGAATCTGGAGACATCTGGGAAATTCTAAGCCACACGGAAACTCAACCAGAAGAGCCTCAGAAAAAAGAGCTGCCAAAACAAAAAATACAAAAAGCTATTGTATTCGACCCTTCCGCTCTCATCAAACAAGTAGATGATCTATTCAAAATAGACGAGCAAATAACCAAGCCAAATATCCCTGCTGGGTTGACATTTATAAAACCTCTCTTGATAAAATCATCGCCTGACACGTCAAATCGTATAATAGACTTCCCTGATAAAAGGCCTGAATTCCCGGGAGGAGAAGATGCACTGAGAAAGTATATCGTAGATAATTTCAGAATCCCGAATATTGTGATGGAGACCCAAGACAAAGTACAGATGGTAGTCGAATTTGTGATCAACAAAAATGGACAAGTATCTGATTTCAAAGTTATTACGAACTCTTTTCCTAACTTTCAAACTGAAAATGCAGCAGAACAACTTTACAAAGAGATGCCTCTTTGGGTACCTGGGTCAAATCGCGGTGGACCAGTTAATGTGAGACTCAGACAACCTATAAAAATATCCATTCACTAAGGTGTGATACGTTTATGGAAGTTAGTATTCATATTCTTCGAGTTTAAAACAAAAGAGGGCTGTACAGCCCTCTTTTACATATATATACTCCCTCCATTCAGTCGATAGTCGGTCATTTTTGCCCGCTTTTCAATTGAGATTTCCCGTTTATGAACTCTGAAGTGTTATTCCATATTTTTTCTCGTTATCTTTACAATATGATCAATAATAGAAATATGAGGTTTCTAGCTAGTGCAACAATAATTTGCCTAGTTGTGATGGCTAACCAAGTGTCAGCCTATGGAGATGATGAAGATGATAAAAACAAAAACGGTAAAAAACCATCAAGGTCTATAAGTGCAATAGATACTTCCAAAGCTTCCGAACTGTTCGACTTAGGACAAGGTATTATTAACGTAGACGATACACTGGTATTTGAAGATTGGGAAAATCCAGGAAATGGAGGAGGACAAAGCGACGACACCAATTCAGAAGGATCTATAGATTCAGATTTTGACAATAATGAGGATGGGATACGACTTAGTAAAGGCATCACAAGTCAAGAAACAGTTTCTAAGAACTCCTATGCGCAGTTTAAAGTAAATTTCTCGATATATCCAAACCCGGTGATGAGAACACTGCATATCAATCCAGAAATCACTCCATCGCTTATACGTATAGCAGACCTACAAGGCAGCGAGCATTATCGTAATGAATCCACCACACAAGTAGATATATATGACCTGCCAGCAGGTACATATTTCATACAATTGGTATATGATGACCATGTGGAATCAAGAAGATTTTTGAAGAAGTAAGAATGAAATAATTAAAATTAAAAGAGAAAACTATGTTAAGAGCTGTAATCATCGACGACGAAAGAAAAAGTAGAGAAAACCTTCAATTGCTATTGGACTCATTTGTAGAACAAGTAGAGATAGTAGGTTCAGCAGACGGTGTGATCACGGGCATCAGTGCTATAGATAAACACAATCCTGACTTAGTTTTTTTAGATATTCATTTAGCCAATGGTGATGGTTTTCAGGTGCTTGAGTCACTCAAAAACAAAGACCAAAATGTGATTTTTGTTACTGGTCACGAAGAACATGCTGTGAAAGCATTTCGATCAGAAGCAGTTGACTATTTACTTAAGCCTGTAAGTATCGAGCATTTGCAAGGAGCAGTAGAAAGAGTCCGCACGAGAACTGCACTAGAATCTAAATCAGACTCAAAACCACAGATTTCACTTTCTACCAGCAAGGGGCTTCAATTCCTAAAAACGGAAGATATTCTTTACTGCAAGGGAGATGGGGCTTACACCTATTTCTTCCTGAAAAATGGAAACAGAATCACAACCTCCAAAAATTTAAAAGCATACGAGGATAGATTAAAAGACTTCAACTTCTTCAGAAGCCATAAGTCGTACCTTGTCAACTTAGCAGAGATAAAAACTTACATTCGTGGAGAAGGAAGCCACGCTGTGATGTCCAATGGGGATCAAGTAGGAGTTTCCAAAAGACGAAAAGATAATTTTTTAGCTGCATTAAGTAGTGCATAATGTATTCCATAAGCATATAATCATATTCAAAATGCTGATCCTGTGGTCAGCATTTTCTCTTGGTCAAGGACCCATTCGGTTTCAAAACATTACGGTAAATAATGGTCTCTCCATGGGAACCATTACCGGATTCCAAAAAGATCACAAAGGATTTCTGTGGATAGCAACTGCCGAAGGACTTCACAGATATGATGGGTACACATTCAAAATACTAAAGCACAAGGAGAACGTAAAAAACTCTTTATCTGACAGTTATGTAAAATCAATACTCTCATACGGTAAAAAAATGTATGTAGGGAACAATCTAGGGCAGATAGATATTTTGAATGAAGAGACTTATGAAATTCAAAATATAAATCTAGCCGAAGCAGATAGTAATTATGACAATACGATAGTGCAACTGATTGAGTACCAAAATCAAATTGTGATAAATACTGACGGTGGTGGACTGTGGCTTTATAACCCAGAGTCTAGAAAAGTGAGAAAGGTCATAATTGAAGATATCAGATCCAGTGAAATTAGACATATGATGGTGGACGGTGATCATCTTATTCTACTGACTTCAAATACCATTGTAAATACGAATTTTAATAAATCTTCCATCCTTTACTCAGGTAGCTCGGAGGCCTTTACTTGTATCACCAAGTTAAATGGAGATTATGTCCTAGGGTCTATGAGAGGCCTTTATAGATGGAATAAACAAAAAGAGACTTTGTCCAGCATAGAACTTCCACCGAAAAAGAGACTCATCAATAAAATTAATACCATCACAACTCAAGATTCCTCCCTTTGGGTAGGATCTTCTGGTGGGTTATTGAAAATCACAGGTTCTAACACCCAATTGTTTAAAAATGATCAGCTAAGACCTTATTCTCTTGTAGACAATAAAGTCTCCAATCTTTTTATAGATGATGAAGGTATACTTTGGGTAGGTACAATTGCTGGCATCAGCAAATATGCACCGCAACTGAACAAATTTGGTTTACTCCAGTATTTTGACTTTGAAGGAGCTAGCTATAACAATAATATCTACTGTACTTATGAAGATAGGTCTCAAAATATTTGGATCGGGACACTGACCTCTGGCCTTATCAAGCTGGCTTCCGACCATACGATAAGTGCTGTATATCCTCAAATCAGTGACGGAGGAGTCATTTCTCGTTCAGTAAGATCTATATATGAAGACAGTAGAGGGAAGATTTGGATTGGTACTCGTAGCGAAGGTGTTTTTCAATTTGACCCTGTGAACGAGAAGTTTCAACTGATTGCAAATCGAGAAAATGGACAACTAAAGAGTAATGTCATACGTGATTTCTATGAAGATACCAAAGGGCAAATCTGGATAGGAACCCAATTCGGACTTACCAAAATAGATAGTGCGGGTAATTATGCACATTATAGAGCAGACAATCGACACAGAAACAATTCAATCTACCAAATAGAAGAAGATGAAAAAACTGGAAGATTAATCCTTGCTAGTTTTAGAGGTGGTCTACAGCTATTTGATCCTATCAGTGAGTCCTTTCAAGTATTGAAACACAATGCTGACGATAGTTTATCCCTAAGCAATAATAATCTAATGTCAATGGAGTGGATTGGAAGTGATACCATCCTTATAGGCACTTATGGCGGAGGACTAAATATCTGTGATCTTAGAACGAATACATTCAAAAGTATCTCAGAATCAGATGGCTTAGTAAATAATGCAGTATACGGAGTGTTATACGAAGGGCAAGGCAACTGCTGGCTATCAACCAACAATGGTCTTGTAAAATACAATATCTATAGCCAAAAGTTCACCAACTTTAAGCCTGTTCACTATTTACAAAGTACTGAATTCAATGAAGGAGCATTTCTAAAATCTAGCAAGGGGTATTACTATTTTGGTGGGGTCTCTGGTCTCAACTATTTCAAGCCTGGCGAAATAGACCTTAATACGAAAGCACCGCAACTATATATAAACGAAATAAGAGGCGAATTCACCAATCAATCGGAAAAGGAAGTTGAGCTAAGTTTTCTGAACAGTAGACTTGAATTAGAATTTGCGGCATTATACTATCCGAATCCTGAAGGTTTAGTCTACGCACATCAGCTAAAAGGCTATGATAATGACTGGATAACAGATAATAACTCAAATGCCGCCATCTACCCAAGACTTAGCCCTGGGTCGTATACATTTCTGGTAAGAGCAACAGACGAATTTGGAAAGTGGGAAACTTTTTCAAAAGAGCTACGCATCATCATTACCCCTCCTTTTTGGCAAAGATGGTGGTTCATACTGATGACACTGCTTAGTATTTCAGGGTTAATCTATGCTATTTTCAGATATAGGACTCGTGAGATAGAGCGTACATATAAGTTACAATTGGTAGATTCAGAACTTGCGGCTCTTCGAAGCCAGATGAATCCCCATTTTATTTTCAACTCGCTAAACAGCATACAATACTTCATTCTAAAGAAAGAACCAAGAGAAGCATACACCTACTTGAGCAAATTCGCCAGCTTAATGCGAAAAATCCTCCAAAATAGTAGACTTAAATATATATCCGTAGCTGACGAAATAGAAGCACTAGATCTCTATCTAGAAATGGAAAAAATGAGAATGGATAATAACCTGGAATACACCATCGAAATAAAAAACATAGAAAACCCAGAGATTATAAATATGCCTACGATGCTTATTCAACCATTTGTAGAAAATAGTATTGTGCACGGTCTTTTACCAAAAGAAAAAGATCGTAAACTGGAAATAATTATCTCCAAAGAAAATGAACACCTGCTATGCACGGTAAGGGATAATGGAATTGGAAGAGAAGCTTCTAGAAAAGTAAATGAAAAACGTAGCAGCAAGCATACTTCCGCTGGTATGGCCCTTACGGAGAAAAGATTGAAGATCCTCAGTGAGGGAAAAAGCAACTTTGATTTAAGTATAAAGGACCTCAAAAATTCTGATGGGACCACAGGAACTGAAGTAAAATTAGCAGTGGCTATTATTTACCAAAAAGACTGAAGAAAATAAAACTGCTGACGTAAGCCAGACCAGTCATACATACAAATTGGACAATTGGCCATTTCCAGCTTCTAGTTTCCTTATATACAACTGCTAACGTGCTCATACACTGCATAGCAAAAGCGTAAAAAATCATAAGAGAAAGTACTGTAGCCAATGAAAAAACAAGGCTACCATCACTTTTGGTATCTTTTCTCATTTTCTCTCGAAGCTTACTCTGATACTTTTCTTCATCAGGTATGTCATCTAAGCTGTAGATAGTACCTAGAGTACCTACGAAGACTTCTCTCGCTGCAAAAGAAGTGATAAGTGCTATCCCAATCTTCCAATCAAAGCCCAACGGTTTTATACTCGGTTCTATCATCTTACCGAAATGCCCTGCATAGCTTTGCTCAAGATTCGGAGCGTCTTGTATAGAAACTGTTTGATCTGGCTTTGGCCCATAGCTTGCTAAAAACCAAAGACATATCGACACTATTAATATTACTTTTCCTGCTTCTTGCACAAAACTTAAGGACTTCTGATAACAGTTGAGCCATATATTTTTCCAGCGAGGAGGATGATAATTTGGCAATTCCATGATAAAGTATGAAGGAATCTCATACTTGATAATCCACTTGAATACCAAAGCCGCAACTAAAGCAGCCGTTGTACCCAGTAGATACATTCCTAACATTACAAGTGCCTGCAAATCAACGATTCCTAAAATATTATTGCTTGGCACCGCTACAGAAATCAATATCGTATAAACGGGTAGTCTTGCAGAGCAACTCATCAATGGGGTAACCATAATAGTAATTAGTCGGTCTTTCCAATTTTCTATGTTTCGTGTACTCATAATGGCGGGTATAGCACACGCAGCTCCACTCAATAGTGGAACTACCGACTTACCGCTCAACCCTAATCCTCTCAAGAGCTTGTCCATTATAAAACTCGCTCGAGCCATATATCCAGAATCTTCGAGCAGACCCATAAAAAAGAACAAAATCGCAATCTGAGGTACAAAAATGACAACTCCACCTATACCTGCTACTATGCCATCTACGACCAGGTTCCTAATCCATCCTTCAGGTAAACTCTCGCTTAAAAACTGACTTAAACTGGAAAAACCCATCTCTATCCAATCCATCGGATAACTTGCCAAGCTAAACACCGCTTGGAAAATGATCAGCAATACAATAAGAAAAAAGGTATAACCCCAAACTGGATGGGTAATCCACTTGTCTAATCTTCCTGTCCAAAGCTCATTTTTTGACTTTAAACTTGTCGTTTTGTTCAGTAGTTTCGAAACAGAGTTATAATAAGATTCTTGCGTTTGATCTCCCTCAGGATGAAAGACAAAGTGAGGTACAAATTGTTCCTCTTTCAAATCTTCAGCTATCTTATTTACGCCTTTTCCGGTGCGGGCATTGATGACAAATACTTTCACACCAAGCTCTTTTTCCAAACGATCTATGTCAAATTGATATCCTTTGAACTCCGCGATATCAATCATGCTCAAAACCAAAACCATCGGTATGCCTCTCTGAGCAAGTTGACTGAAATAGTATAGGTTTCGTTTTAGGTTGGATGCATCAGCTACATAGACTATAGTATTGGGTTCCGTCTCTTCAAAAAATACTTTGATAGCCTCGCTTTCATCCAAACTTTTGGGCGATAGGCTATAAGTGCCCGGTGTATCTATCAATGTGATTTCACCTTTAGAACCTTGTAGTTTTCCTACCTTGTTCTGAATAGTGGTACCCGGTACGTTACTTATTTTCTGAGTAAGACCTGTTAGGGTGTTGAATAGTGAAGATTTACCACAATTAGGGTTTCCAGCTACTACTATGGTTTTTTGACTCATTTCTGGGTATTGAAAATAGATGCCAATGGTCTTATGGTGACACTGTTTGCTTCCTTTTTACGAACACTTAGTGTATACTCTGCCAGTTCGTAAGCTATAGGATCTCCCAAAGGTGCTTTTAAAATTGGTTTTATCAAGGCACCTGGAACACAGCCCATTTCGAGGAGTTTCTCTTTGAATGGAGAGTCTTCTATTGACACTATCCTCCCTATTTGACCTTTTTCTAATTCTGTAAGCTTCATCCGCAAAAAACAGGCAAATATCCTTCTTAAATAGAACAAATAAAAATAAGGTAAGTTGTATGTTATCGGAAGAAAAATGGGACTATTAAAACCTCCAATTTCGTTGTCCTTTTTGTACAAAAAGTTGAAACCTACTTGCAATCCATACGCATAGTGATCTAACTCATTGGGGAGGTGGCTATAGATACCATTTAAGCCGATGACGTAGCGTTCTTTACGGATACGC
>ERZ1048068.3453-NODE-3453-length-10389-cov-4.189278_pt1 | contig 10389 bp, 7 predicted proteins | sample MGYA00383098_ERZ1048068 | MGnify/ENA primary metagenome ERZ1048068 (study PRJEB29581, sample SAMEA5548368) | metagenome | biome: marine; feature: coastal; material: water | depth 1 m | study: Short-term variability in the microbial, nano- and picoplankton... | reverse complement strand
ATCATAAACTTCATCACCCGAACCAGGCACCATTTTCGCACCCACATTCGACCAGGACCACAATCCATCCTCGGTCTGGGCCCGACCATCCACCGAAGCCACATCGACCTTCGTCACTTCCACTTTGTCCGGGAGGAATTGCGCCCAGAATCCTGTATCTTCATCTGAACTATCCTCTTCAGGAAGAACCTCCGGCCCTACGTCGACACCTTCCTCGCGATCGCGCTCACGAAAATCGGCCACGACATTAAGATGACTCAGACGAACATCTTTGATACGATATACTCCGTCCCATACAGCTCCAATTTCAACCGAGGCTTCGAGATTTGATCCCTGAATATTTCTAACTCCGTCCTCTCCCGCATAATCAAAATTATCGACAGACACATCCCAACCAGTCCATCGGAAAGAAGAAAAGGAGGCGTCCCCCCCCAGCAAACCTCCGGCTTCTCCACCCACCATCACCCGGAAGTCATCACTGCGCAGATAACTCCGCACAGCCCGATAGCCCAAAATAAACCCGACAATCCCGGCAAGCAATAGGACCACACTCAACCACGCAAACCACCTCAACACTCCTTTCCCGGATGTCTTCTTCTGCTTCTGTTTGGTTCGTCGGCTCCGTCTGGACATGGCGTGAATGTAGCAAGGCCCGCCTGAGAGGCAATCCCTCAACAGCCGGACCTTATTTCAATGGAATGAATCGATGTCTATTCCTTGCGCAAATCCTCCACGATAATCTTCCAGATGGATAAACCGGACTTCATGAGGCGCTCGCGCTCGCGATCAGAAATTTCCTTATCTTTCTTCGCACTCTCCTCTTTTTGTTCGAGCGCGAGCAAGCGACGCTTGACCATCGATTGCTTGCCGCTGCTCATTGCCGAGGTGTCGCTGACATAAAGAACAATTTCACTAATCGACCACTGCAGCTTATTAAGCCTCGGCGTTAATGTTGACGCATTCGCTTTATCGACAAGCGATCCCTGTACCGCGGCATCAAGCCCCTTGAGTGACTCGGAGCTGGAAACCTTCCCTTCTTTTGCCCGCTTGCCAATTTTCAACAACTCCTTGAAGTATTGACGTCCAGCGCTTTCCTGAAGGCGGTCCTCGATCACGGCCTTCTTAATCTTGTTGCCCACTTTGATATATTCCCGTCGGAGCGTGGCTTGATCCTTGGTGAAATACTCGGCTCCATCAATACGGGCCACCGCCCAGGCCTTGAAAATATCAGCCGCTTTGGGACCCAATTCGTGCAATGAGCCGTCGAGCTTATCAGGCTTCGCAGGGTCCATGGTAAACAGCTGGGCCTGCGTGCTCAACCCGCCCAATGACCATACCAGCATCGTTGCTCCGACTATAAATGCATTCCGTGTCTTCATCCTAGAGGACAAGGTAGCACCGCTTTGTAAAGGGGTCACGTTCGGCTTCCTGTAAAATTGTAAAGATTCCGCCCAATATCTTTACAATTTTCGGCATTTCCCACCAAGCTGCTCCATCGCCTGAACCACTTTTTCGACACAAGCTTTCTGGGTCGACGTCCCAGCCGTCACCCCAACCCTCTCCCTCCCACGCACTTTTTCCCGCGACAATTCTCCAGCTTGGGAAATCAGAAGAGAATCGACCCCCGCTCGACGCGCGGTTTTGACCAGTTCCCGGGAATTATTGGAATTTTGACCTCCGACAACCACGATGAGGTCGCATTCCCCAAGCAATTCTCCCAAAGCTCGCTGACGATTCTTGGTAGGCTGGCAAACGGTGTCCCTGAAACAAACTTCGCTTTCCGGAAACTGCTCTTCCATCGCCGACACCAGACACCGCACCCGGTCAATCAGTTGGGTTGTTTGAGAAACCACCCCATATTTTGGCATGACCGGCAAAGTCTTCAGATCTTCCATACCCTCAATCACTCGGGCATCCGGAAAATCTCCTGTCAATCCTCGCACCTCCACGTGCTCTTTCTTTCCGATCACCACTGGAAAATATCCTCCGGCCACCAAACTCGCCAGTGAGTTATGAGCTTTCCGAACCAATGGACAAGTCGAGTCCTCTAGGTCGTAACCCATTTTTCCCCACCGAAGTTTCTCCTGATCGGATGCCCCATGGGCTGTCACCAGCACTTCCCGGGTGCTGGCACGAGTTCCAAACAAGTCCCCTTCCCGAATCCCCAAAGAACGCATTTTTTCCCGCACAACCTCATTATGAACCAACTCTCCAAGAATCGTCAGCTCAGCGCTCTTTGCCCTCTTTTCCGCGAGAGCAATCGCATCTCTCACCCCAAAACACATCCCATAGTGACTCGCTACGATGATCTCAAACCCTTTGCTTTGCTCCACAAAGTCACTACCTAAAAAAGGGGGGGCGTGTGACATTTTCAATCTCGCTTTACTTTGCATTACAAAGCCAGCGTCCCCAGCGGAGAACTTTGTCAAAAAAAATGGAATCTTTTATAAGATATCGTTCAAGGCCTCCGTTCTATTACCAGCCCCTCCCTTACAATGAAAACCACCTCAGCCCCCCTAAGCCAGGTTTCTTCTTTTCATAGAATCAGAAACCTCATCTCCACCACCATCAGAATGATTACCGGCCTTCTGCGATCCTAGAAGGCCCGATCATAGCGCTCGATCCCGGACACAATTGCCTGCGCCGTCAGATCTTGGTAGCCTGAAGTCTTACAGCGTGAGCGCTCGTAGGAATTACTGATAAAGCCACATTCCACGAGAACGGCTGGACAAACAGTCTGACGAAGAACCGCGAACCGGCTGAACCGGACACCTCGATTTTTCACTTTCAGCTTACGAATCAACTCCCGCTGAATCGCCGAGGCCAGATACCGCCCCTTTTCACCGGTGTAAAAAGTCTCCGCACCTCGCACCGAAGTGTATTTCGTGGCGTTAAAGTGGATACTGACAAAAACAACATTGCGGTAGCGATTGGCAATCTCAGCCCGCTTGGAAAGACTCAAAAAGACATCGCTCCTCCTCGTCATCGTGACCTTATAGCCCCTTGCTTTCAAGATCGCCTCGACTTTCCGAGCCACCCGAATATTGAGATCAGCCTCTGCCACCCCGCCCCACAGGGCCCCTCGGTCTTTTCCTCCGTGGCCGGGAGCAATAATCAGCCGCATCGCCTTGGGAGTGACTTTGCGGACGCGTGAAGGCGTCACCTTCACTGACGAACTCTTGGATGGAATCTTGATTTTCTGACCCAGCTTCAAGGTTCTGGGATCAGAAACCTTGTTGTAGGCCATCAAGCTCGAAACCGGGACGCCATACTTTCGGGAAATGGAATAGAAAGTCTCCGATTTTGCGACCACATGCGTCGCCCCGCTGACAACCCCGAAGCCCAACAGAGCGGCCATCAATAAGATGAGTAAATTTTTACCTCCGCTCGTGCTCATAGATCCTAAATCTAGAGGAAGGTTTAAAGATTTATTTAGGACGGGTCAATAAGTTTTTAAAAAAACCTAACTATTTTGACCCCTTAGCTTTCAAGCTCACCCGCCTTTTCACTCTTTTTGAACCAACGAAAGACGGGAATCAGCAGATAAATCACAAAAATGACCGCCGGGGCGTAGACTTTGAAATTCATAATGACTCCAAGCAAAACAGCGGTCCCGAGAAGAGTCCAAACGTTTGCCTTCGTCTTCAGGTCAATTTTTTTAAAACTTGGATAGCGAACGTTGCTCACCATCAGCAGAGAAATTCCCAAAATCATGGCCGCCAGCACATAAGCCCCCCAGCCCAGGGTTCGTTGCTCTTCATGGAACTTAATAATGATAAAGGTCAGCGAAGCCACAAAGCCCGCCGCCATCGGAATAGGTATCCCCCGGAAATCCCTCCCTCCTTTTCCAATACGGGCCAAACAGTTGAATCGGGCCAGGCGGATTCCCCCACAAAGAAGGTAGATGAAGGCAAAAGCCCAAGTGATCCCACTTCCCTCAGGATCAAAGGGAGTCACCACTTCCAAATCCGCCAAAACCGCTCGTGATACCAGAAGGGCCGGAGCCAGCCCGAACGAAACCATATCAGCAAGTGAATCGAATTCCTGGCCAAAAGGCGATTCCTGTCCCCCCATCCGCGCCAGCCTCCCGTCGAGCAGATCAAACAGGCAGGAACCAAAAATATACAGCATCGCGGTCTGATACGATGGCATCGCAGCAAGAAGGCTCTCTTCCTGCATCCCCTTGAAAATTGTCAAGATCGCCAGAAAGCCACACAGGAGATTTCCCGCCGTCATCAAATTCGGCAACAGGTAAATTTTGGGTTCTTCGTCTTCCGGACTCATGGTCTTGGGGCGACAACACTGCCAAAGCCAGCCGCAGATTAAAAGCCTCAACTCCCCTCTTTCCCATCCGGGTTTTCATGGCATGATCTGCCTATGCACCTCAGTGGCGACTTAACGATGGGCACCCTCCTTGAACACTACCCCGGTGCCCGGCGAGCTCTATTTTCGGCCTTTCATATCGGCGGATGCCAATCCTGCTCCTACGAACTGACCGACACTCTGGCCTCGGTTTGCGAAAAAAACGAAATCGACATGAACGACGCTCTGATTTGCCTCTCGAAGAGTCAGGCTCATGACATGGAAATGCTCATCTCCCCTTGCGAGCTCAACGAACTCCTCGCTTCCAACCAAGAATTCATCTTTCTCGACACCCGCACCCGTGAGGAATTCGAAGCCACCTCCATCAGAAGCTCCGAACTCATGACCCAGGAACGCCAAACGGAAATCTTTGCCGACAAAAACCAAGATCAAAAAATCATCCTCATTGATCACCAGGGAAGAAATGTCCTCGACCACTGCGCCTGGTTCCGTGGACACGGCTTAAAAAACACCCTGGGAGTTGATGGCGGAATCGACCGCTATGCCCGTGAAGTCGACACGTCCATTCCCCGCTATCGACTGGAACTCGACTAAGCGGTCCTGACAAGTTGGATTGGCGGGACATTTGATTTCACACCGGCTCGATATCTACAAAAAACGGGCCAAAATCTCGACCCCCCGGTCTCGCTCCTCCATGGATTTTACGCTTCCATTGCGGAGGAGTTTCCCACCAAAGCTATGACAATCCCTATGAAAGCACCACTTACATCCACCCTTCTATCCGCCTCAATCATCAGTGCTGGCCAGGCCGCAGTCATCGGATTCGACGAAGACTTTACCGGCGCAACCTTAGACCCCGCATGGAATGAGGGGGGGGCTACCGGAGGAGCTCTCGACGCCGCAAACGATCATTATTCAATCACGAATACCAATGGGAGCGGAGGAACCAAGCTTTCCCGAACCGAGGGTGGAACTCTCGGAGATTACACCCACATGGTCACCCTTGGCCTGAATTCTTTTATGGGGACAGGAGCCGACGTTAAGTGGAAAACCTTCGGTGCTGACGGGTTCACGGAAATTGTCTTCAACAGCTTTGGAAATGTGCGCCAGTTTCACACTGGGGGAAACCTTTATACCAATGTCCCAATCACCGTTGCCGATGGAGACACCCTGAGCTTCAAGCAAGTTTATACACTCTCCAGCAATACGATGGATGTAAGCTATTCAGTCAACGGAGGCGCAGATCAGAGTCTCTACTCAGGCATAGGAAACGGCGCGAGCGGTTTCCAAAATGTCATCACGAGTTTTGCTGAGGTCGAAGTCTTTGAATTCGGAGCCGGTGATCCCGTGCCGACCATTGAAATTCAAGAATGGAGCCTCTCACCGACTGTTGCGATTCCAGAGCCAAGCACATCACTGCTCCTCGCAGGCTGCTTTGCTCTCACGGCGATCAGACGTCGCCGCTAGTTGCAATTCGAAGTCCGCTTGCGACACCCGAAACCTTAGGGTTTCGGGTTCTCTTTTGTAAACGACCAGAATTTCATTTAAAGTCTACTTGGCGAGTTCTCCCAGAGAGTATCGCCGCACCCTCCAATCTCAACTCTCCACCCACAAGAATCATGCTAGCTCTCTCCAAAAAAATGAGATCCTTTCTCCTTTCGGGCTGTCTTTTCCTAGGCTTCTCGGTTCTCAACGCTCAAGACAAGGTCAAGATTACCTCCTCGGTCGAAGAGGCCGAGGTCGGATCGCTCCTCGATGCCAACGAGCCCTCGTCCTCCTCGGACTATCGCATTTCACGACTCAGCTTTCATCCCAAGAGAGGAAGCACCGAGTGGGTGCAATACGAATTGCCGGCCGCAACACGGATCGAGAACATCGGAGTCTACTGGTTCGACGAAGCGCAAGCTGGCGCCTACGTGCGCAACGAGCGTAAGGAAATCCTTCCCCGCTCTTGGAAGCTCCTCATTTGGAAAGACGATCAGTGGCAAGCTGCCAAGACCACACAAGATCAACTCGGCGTTGAGCGAGATTACTACAATGTCGCCAAGCTCACCGAAGCGGTAACGACGACCAAGTTCAAAATCGAAGTCGAACTCCATGACGACCTCTCCGGAGGAATCCTCGGCTGTCAGATTAACAAGGCGTCGACCCCCGAAGCAGAAAAAAGCTTCACCGATCCCGATCAAGAATTGAAACGAATCAAAGCAAAGGCCAGCAAGACTTTGGCTTTGGATGTGGATGAGTTCAACGGCTACTCCCACCTCAATGGAAACCGTCCAGAGTTCGACGGCTGGCTCAAAAAGGACAATAATGGGGAATTCCTCGAGAAGAACGTTCCCAAGTTCCTTTGTCCGAACGAAGACTTCACCGAGGTCTTCAACTACCGCTGGTGGATGATCACTAAGCATCTCAAGGAATGGGAGGAAGACGGCAAAAAATTCTACGTCTTTACCGAGTTCCCGGGATTCCCGGGCTGGGCCGCAAACAGTGGCGCAATCCCCGCTCCGGCAGGTCACCAGTTTTACGATCTTCGCTGGATGCGTGACTCCAAGTATCTCAAATCTTACGCCGAATATTGGCTCGCCGGACCGCCCTCCCATAAAATGCAAATCCAGAACAATTGCTGGTTGGGAACTCTCCCAAGACCTCAGAGCCACCACTACACCAGTTGGATGGTCGATGCTGCCGAAGCCATGCTCAAGATTCACCCGGATGCCGAGTGGCGAGATCGACTGCTTCCCGCGATGGAAAAGCACCAGGAAGTTTGGGACAAAATTTTCCAAGTGAAGGCTCCGGGCAAGACAACGGACGGGCTCTACAAGTGCCTCGACATGTATGACGCCAACGAGTTCACCATTTCAACCACCCTGAGCTTGATCGCATCTGAGGGCGCGTTCTCTCAATACACCGTCGAAATCAATCAGGAAGAACCCTACAAAGGTCAAGAGCGCTGGCGGCGTTACTTCACCGATGGAAAAGGCTGGCACCTCGCCTTCGACGAAGGGATGAAAAGCGATCCTCTCGTCTATCCTCAACCATTTGATCTGGAGAATTACAACACCGTGCCTCAGCCCTTCGGCGGGAACCACGATTGGTATATCGACAAGAATGGAGAGCGCAAAACGAAGAACTCCAACAGCTATCCCAACTGCTTCACCGTTCGCCCCTCTCTCAACTGCTACATGTTCGGAAACTACCAGTCACTCGGGAATCTCTACGCGCAAAAAGGCGACGCTTCCAAGGCGAGAGAATATACCGAACGAGCCGAGAAGCTTCAGGAGCAAATCGTGAGCGCGCTCTGGCATAAGCCTGCCCGTAATGACAAGCACGTCTATTATGAGAAGCGCGGCGCTATCAATGATCCCTTTTTCTACTCACGTCTCTCCGGTGATAATCTCTACACTGGAGACGTCGGCGATCCACTAGGGATCATTCGGGAGACGGTTGGTTACACGCCTTGGTATTTCAACATGCTCCCCGAGGAGGACGCGCAATACGATATTGTTTGGAAACAATTGGCCGATGAAATGGGCTTCAAGCAACCCTTCGGAATGTCCACCGCCGAGTATCGTCACGACTTTTTCAACGAGATGTCCTACGGCTGGAATGGCCGCGGTTGGCCCTTTCAAAACTCGGTCGTTTACAAAGCCTTCGCCAACTACCTCAGGAATTACAAAGACTCTCGCGGTGACATCTCCGAGGAAGATCGCAAGTTACTCTACCATCACATGAGGCAATATGTAGAACTCCACGGTCGGAGACGCACCATCGGCGAATGGTATCTCCCCCGCACCGGAGGCTACCGCATGCCGGGCGGTGGCGACGTTGTGCAAAGCTCCCCCGCGATGGGCAAAGGTTTCGGTGACGTGCAGGACTACTTCCACTCCACCTTCCCTGACATGTTGATCGAGGATTTACTCGGCTTCCAATCCAAGCACAAAAAAGAATTCACCGTTCACCCTCTGCTTCCTGAGGACGAATGGGACTACTTCTATTTGGGAGACCTGCGCTACCACGATCATGAGATCGACATCCTTTGGAAAAAAGACTGGGACGACAGCAAGCCCGGCAATCAATCCAAGCTCATCGTCTGGATTGATGGCAAGCGGGCTGCTGAAAGCTCGAAGTTGACACGCGCCTTGCAAGTTCCACTCCCTTGACGTAAGAAATTCACGGCTTCGCTCCATTTCTTAACTGGTCATGATACTCTTTAAAATGGGCATCGTATTTGCGTGCCTTTTCTCTCTGATCCTTGGCACAGCGGCAAATGCTGACGAAAAGCCCAATTTCACAGACTACTGCGAACGACTCGAACAAGAAATTCAGGGAAAGAAGCACGGCTTCCTTGCTGGAAACGTGACTTATTATGTCGGCGGATATCACGCCAGCTGGGAGCTCTACGAGGACGAAACCATCGGGCTAACCCACCCTTTTCATCACGATCTCCGCGGCCGTGGTGCCGCCCTCGTTGAGAGCGGAATCAGCGGCACCGAGAATACCGGAAGAGGGAACGACTTCATGAGCTGGGAGTTCTACAAGGACACCCGTGTTCTCTACGGCAGCGTCATCATCGATGGGAAAACTTACAAACATCCGAAGCCTACGAGTATGCGTTGGCGACCCGACAAGATGATCTGTGAGTATAAAGTCGCCGGCGTCACGCTCAGGGAAGAAAAATTCATCAGCGCCAATGATGCCGCGGCCTCCATTATCACAGCTTCAAAACCGGTCGCCCTCCAGTTCTCCGGTCAGAGCTTCTACACTCGAAACAGCGTCTCCTCTTCCGCGACGATCAGACATGATGCCAACAACAAGGCTCTCGTCATTTCCGAGGGCGGAACGATGAAAGCCCGCCCTGACCCCGATGGCCCCGAGCGCGTCGGCCCTTCCATCTACACCGGCATGATTACGGTGATGAGCTCCTCTCGCAAGTTCGCGGAATCTCTGGTCACAAAGAAGGACGAGGAAGGCATCCAGCATTACACCTTCTCCGTCCCCTGCGACGCCAAGGGCACGGTCGTTTCCTGGGCGATGCATGACGACGAAGCCCCCGCCCTTCAGGCCGCAACAGAGATCATCAAAAATCACCAGTCCTTGCTCTCAGCCAAGACCGCCGAAATGAACCGGCAACTCAATGAGGAGATCCCCTACTTCCGGTGCCCGGACGACAAATTTGTCGATATCTACTATTACCTCTGGTCGCTCTACCTCATGTATCATATCGAGGTGGGTAGTGGATGGGAACTTGAGGGACACACCCAAACCGCGGTGAACAATTTCCTCGGGCTTCACCGCTATGATGCCGCCTTCCAAATCAAGGTGGGAGCCTGGACAACCGACAAACGCAGGTTCGCCTATGGCAACGTCCTCACCTGGAAACACCTCACCACGAACAACCGCTTCCGGGAACACCCCAACGGAGCCCGGGAGATTTCTGATAATAAAGGCACCACTTGGCACAGCGGCGCCTACGGACCTGAGACTTCAGAACACGCCCTTGGAGCCTGGCAAATCTACCAACACACAAGCGACTTGGACTTCCTACGAGACGCTTACGAAGACCATTTCGAAAAACTCTTTCGTAAACGCCTCACCGGTTTCGCGATGAACGACTTCGAGGTTGGGGACGCCCTCGAAAACATCGCTCGCGTCCTCGGCAAGGAAGATGACGTAAAGCACTGGGAAAAATTGATCCGCCGTGATCCCAAACACATCCGGCTTATGTTCGATCAGCGCTGGGAATCAAACGGAGTGCCCAACTACTTTGCAGCCCCACCAAACAAGATGCTCATGACCAATGCATTTTGGGCCATGCGATCTCCTTATTTCCCAAAAGAATACGCGCAAGCGATGATTAAAGACTGGGCTCTCGATCGCGAGAAAGGCTTTTACGGCGAATGGTTCCCGCTCGCAATGGCCAAGGAATCGGCAAAGACCTTCGCAACCCAAGACGACAATGCTTTCGGCTACACTCCCGACACCGCCTACTTCACGCTCGACGGCATCTTTCGCCAGGGTCTCGTGGCCGAAGCCACCGAACTGACCCTCAACCACCTCTCGCACTAC
>ERZ1048068.3451-NODE-3451-length-10392-cov-4.476444_pt1 | contig 10392 bp, 5 predicted proteins | sample MGYA00383098_ERZ1048068 | MGnify/ENA primary metagenome ERZ1048068 (study PRJEB29581, sample SAMEA5548368) | metagenome | biome: marine; feature: coastal; material: water | depth 1 m | study: Short-term variability in the microbial, nano- and picoplankton... | reverse complement strand
CCAAAAGCTGCGCCCCGAAGACGCCAACGCCAAGCGAGCCGCCCGCAAAGGGCCGATCTCCAAGTACATTGCGCGACACTATCGGCACTTCAACTCTGCCGCGCTGCTCGACGCCGCCAAAGGTTATGAGGATCACCTCAAAGCCGGGGGCAAAATGATGGTTACGCTCGCCGGGGCCATGTCCACCGCCGAGCTTGGCATCTCCCTCGCCCAGATGATTCGCAAGGGCAAGGTGCACGCCATCGTCTGCACGGGCGCCAATCTCGAAGAGGACGTGTTTAACCTCGTCGCCCACGACTATTACGAGCGCGTCCCGGGCTATCGCGATCTCACTGCCGATGACGAGCAAGGCCTGCTCGATCGGCACATGAACCGTGTCACCGATACCTGCATTCCCGAGATGGAAGCCATGCGGCGCATCGAGAAAGCGGTCTTTGCTGAGTGGATGGCCGCCGACCAAGCCGGCAAATCCTATTTCCCGCATGAGTTCATGTACCGCCTGCTCAAGTCAGGTGTGCTCAAGAAATCCTACCAAATCGACCCCGCCAACTCCTGGCTGCTCGCCGCCGCCGAGAAAAACCTCCCGATCATCGTGCCGGGTTGGGAAGATTCGACGCTCGGCAACATGTTCGCCGCCGCCGTGGTGCGTGGAGACGTGAAAAACGTCCACACCGTGCGCACTGGCATCGAATACATGACCTATCTGGCCAAGTATTACACCAAGACGGCCAAACCGCTCATAACGGGCGAAGGTTCGATTGGGTTTTTCCAGATTGGGGGCGGCATTGCCGGCGATTTCCCGATCTGTGTCGTGCCTATGTTGCACCAAGACCTCGAAGAGACCGGGGTGCCGCTTTGGGGGTATTTTTGTCAGATCAGCGACTCGACCACCAGCTTCGGCAGTTACTCGGGTGCGGTGCCCAACGAGAAAATCACCTGGGGCAAACTCGCGGCTTCGACCCCCAAGTTTATTGTCGAAAGCGACGCGACGATCGTTGCGCCACTGATTTTCTCTTGGGTCCTGGGAGAGTAGGGGGCGGCGCAGCGCGCCCCCTGATTTACGATTTACGAATTACGCTTGGCGGAGCCAGGGGTCATGTCGTCAAAAAGTGCAACGAAGTGGCGCAAAGCGGAACGTAGTTCACTTTTTTCGATGTGACCCCTTCCAACCCGTCCGATCGTGACACATCTTCATCCGCCACAGCTCTGCCGGACACAGGGTCGTAGATTGCCACAAAAAGGCATAAAAAGCACATGATGAGCTGCGGTTAATATGTGTAAGCTTACAGGCTCATAGCACCAGGCTGGTCTTGCGCCTTTTTGTGGCAAAAATACAGTAGTGGAGTAGCCACGCCGGAGGCGGTTAGCCCTCTGTTCTCTCTGCTCCCTCCTGTGAAACAAGCGTTGGTTGGGTCGTTCAGTGCGTCCATGTCCGCCAAAGCCTGGGCGTCGGCGGAAGCCCATTGTTCTTTTTGTTTCCTTCTGTTCAAACAGCGGCGGAGTGACTCTGTGTTCTTTGTGTCTCCTCCGTGATCTCTGTGACAAAAAAGGCCCTGCCCGCTCGAGTTTCATTCAGAAATAATCAGACGATAACAGTCCCACCCACGGCCACCACGAAACCCACCCGCAATCACTCCCCGAAATGGCCTAAAATCAGGGGGGGGCGTGACGTGTATCCGGAGGGGTGTTACGGCCCCTAAAACGGGGTAATTCGCCGAGGGAGGGGGGAACTGCTACTTGCCAGCGAAATTCAAGGAAAATCTTGGCAAAAAAACCTTTGTAAAAAACTACAAACCTATTGACGATTTCCCCGTTACACCCATCTGTTGTGGCCTGTCCGGCGGGCAACCACAACCCCTTGTGGTTAACAACGCGTGAACAATTCCGAGCAACTTTTGTTCGCTTGTTCGCGCGCTGCCCAAAATCGTTGGACTTCTCCATCCTAATTCCACGCTTTTTCCGGCCCGTTTCCAGTCTTCCAACACCATCGCCTCCCACCATGCAAAAATCCTTCCAAGTCGGCACCAAAACCTTCGTCCTCGATCAAGCTAAAGCAGAAGAGGCGTTCGCGGCTAAAAAAGTAATCAACGGACGCGAGTCGATGACCTTCAATCTGCTCCCCCTTAAGTATCAGTGGGCGTATGAGCTCTACCGCACCATGAAGGCAAATCACTGGGAGCCGGAAGACATCCCCATGGGCAAGGATATCGAGCAATGGCGCGACGAGCGCGTCGTCTCCGATCAGGAGCGTTGGATCATCCGCATGGGCATCGGTTATTTCTCCGCCGCCGAAGGCATCGTGGGCGACAACATCCAACACGTCATCCGCGAGCTCGTCACCGCACCGGAGCTCAAGCTCGTGCTCGGCCGCCACGCTCACGAAGAGAACATCCACGCCGATTCGCTCCTCTACATGATCTCCTCCCTCGGCATCAACCCGCACGAATGCGAGGCGATGTTCGAAGACGTTGATACGATCGTAGCGAAGAACGAGTTCGTTACCCGCATTTCCAAAGGCCTGCGCCGCGACCTCGATCTCACCGATCCAGACAACAAAAAACTCTTCGCCAAAAACATGTTCACCTTCGGGCAGTGCATGGAAGGCACCCAGTTCTACGGCCTGTTCGGCATGATCCTCTCGCTCTACCGTCAGAACAAGTTCCCCGGTATCGGCCAGATGTTCCGCTACACCCTGCGCGACGAGTCGAATCACATCGAGCTCCTCCGCAACCTGTTCATGGACCTCGTCGAAGAGAATCGCGAAATCTGGACGGAAGACTTCAAAGAAGACCTCCGCGCCACCATGGCCGAAGGCGTCCAGCTCGAGAAGAACTTCATCCAGGACTGCCTGCCGGTAAACGCCGTCGGTCTCGTGCTCGAAGACTTCCTCGCCTACATCGATTACATTGCCGACCGCCGCCTCGAAGGCTGTGGCCTCGCGCCGCTCAACCCCGGCATTGTCAACCCATTGCCATGGCTCGCCGAGATGATGGACATCAAGAAGGAGCAGAACTTCTTCGAAGGTCGCGTTACCGAGTATCAAAAATCCTCCGCTCTCGAATCCGTCGACGACGACGATCTCTAATTTTCATACCCCTCGTTTCGTCTCGGCGCCAGCCGAAGACGATCCAACCAAAACCAACTCCCAACCTTCAACAATCTCGTCGAAGCTCTTCCGGAGCGTAGGCGGACGCCTCTTAGTTCCTTTCGCTGACTGATCACGCCAGATCCTCACCTCTCCCCAGAGAGGCCGATCCGGATGCTGATCAGTCGTTTTCGCCTCAGCTCTGCTGGGGACGAACCCGCCGAAGTCCCGCAGTCGCGGGACGAAGGAGGGCGACCTCCCAATTTCGGTATTTCCGACCAACACTTTCAGCATTTCAGACTTTCAGCTTTTCGCCACATGAATTCTTCCCTCGCTCACGACCTCGCGCTCAAAGCCGCCACCCACACGCCCTTCTCGGACCGTCCGTCCTATGCTTGGCGTGAATGTGTGCCGGGTGACATCCCCTTGCTCCCTGCGATCAAGTTGCTGACCCCCAACGGCGAGCGTGAATTCGATCTGAGCGAGATCGCGGAAACCATCGGCAACGCCGTGACAAACGTCCATCTCGCCCGCGGCGAGAAGGGCAACATCTTCACCTCCGAGACCAAGGGCTTCGTCGGCACCATCATCAAGGAGGTCGCCGCCAACCTCGCCGCGCAGGCCATCAAGGACCCCAAGCTCAAGGTCTCCCTAAACGATCTTTATGAGCTCATCGAGAAGACCCTCGTCGACAACAGCGCCTACGACGTTGCCAAGAGCCTCCTCCTCAATCGCTCCCGCAAGCTCGCCACCGGTAATCGCCACGCCACCACGGGTGTCCGCGTCATCCGCCGCTCCAACCACGTCGTGCCCTACATCGACCAGAAGGTCGAAATCGCCGTGCGCAAATGCTTCCTCTCCCTGCAGCAGGACTCGACTGCCGCTATCGACGTCACCAAAGCCGTCTCCGCCCGCGTGCTCGGCTCCAAACAATCCTTTGTGCACATCGAGGAGATCCAGGACATCGTGCAGGAAGAGCTCATGAAGACCGGCCACTTCAAAGTCGCCGAGGCCTACATCCTTTACCGCGCCCAACGTAACGAGCACCGTGACGAGTCCAACGACAATGTCGAAGGCGATGATGCCGCGCTCCGCGACGTAGCGGCCGCCAACCAACCCGCCATGATCATGGTCAAGCAGCCTGACGGCTCCAACAAACTCTGGGACCGTGAGGACCTCAAAAAGCGCATCGAGTTCGGCTCTATCGGCCTCGATCTCTGCCTCTCCGCCGAAGAGATCGAAGTCGAGCTCCTCCGCTCCGTCTTCGACGAGATTTCCCAAAAGGACCTCGACCAGACCATCATCCTCAACTCGAAGACCCTCATCGAGAAGGACGCCGACTTTTCCAAGTTCGCCGGCCGCATCCAGCTCACCTACATCTACCAGGAAGTGCTCGGTTGGGACATCCTCGCCGACGGCCCTGGCAAGTTGAAGGAGTTCCACAAGGAAGCCCTCAGGAAGCACCTCTCCTACGGCGCCGACATCAAACGCGTCAACGGCAAGCTCCTCGACTACGATCTCGAGCGCCTCGCCGACGCCCTCGATCCCTCCGCCGATCTCGATCTCGACTTCCTCGGTGTGCAGACCCTCTACGATCGCTACCTCATCATCGACAAGACCGGTGAGAAAGCCCGCCGCCTCGAGACCCCGCAACTCTTCTGGATGCGCGTCTCCATGGGCCTCTTCCTCGGCGAAGAAGGCGACCGCGAATCCCGCGTGCTCTCGCTCTACAATCTCTACAAGAGCCGCCGCTTCTGCAGCTCCACGCCGACCCTGTTCAACTCCGGCACGCTGCACTCCCAACTCTCCTCCTGCTACCTCTACTACGTCGACGATTCCATCGAAGGTATCATGCTTCGTGGTATCGCAGAAAACGCCTTCCTCTCGAAGTGGGCTGGTGGTCTCGGCGGTTCATGGACGGCCGTGCGCGGCACCGGTGCCCACATCGGCGGCACCAACGGCGAATCCCAAGGCGTCATCCCGTTCCTCAAACTCCACAACGATCAACTCGTCGCGGTGAACCAAGGCGGCAAACGCAAAGGCTCCGGCTGCGCCTACCTCGAATCGTGGCACAACGACATCTACGAATTCCTCGAGCTGCGCAAAAACACCGGTGACGACCGTCGCCGCACCCACGACATGAACACGGCGAACTGGATTCCCGATCTGTTCATGAAGCGCATGGAAGCGCGCGCCGAGTGGACCCTCTTCCGCGCCAACGAGGCCCCCGACCTACACGACCTCTACGGCAAAGCCTTCGAAGAAGCCTACCTTAAGTATGAGAAGATGGCCGAAGAAGGCAAAATCTACAGCCAGAAGACCCAAGCCCTCGAGCTCTGGAAGAAGATGCTCTCGATGCTCTTCGAGACCGGCCACCCCTGGATCACCTTCAAAGACGCCTGCAACATCCGTTCCCCGCAGGACCACGTCGGTGTGGTGCACTCCTCCAACCTCTGCACCGAGATCACGCTCAACACCTCCAACGACGAGACCGCCGTTTGTAACCTCGGCTCGGTTGTCATCGAGAATCACCTCACCCCAGAAGGTGAGATCGATCACGAAAAACTGAAAGAGACGATCACCACCGCCATCCGCGCGCTGGACAACGTCATCGACATCAACTTCTACCCGACCAAAGCCGCCGAGACCTCCAACCGCCGTCACCGTCCGATCGGCATGGGTGTGATGGGACTTGCCAACGCGCTCTACATCAAGGGCGTCGCCTTTGCCTCTGAAGAAGCCGTCGACTTCAACGACGAGATGATGGAGGCCATTGCCTACTACGCCTACGAAGCCTCCTCCGACCTCGCCGCCGAGCGCGGCACCTACTCGAGCTACAAAGGCTCCAAGTGGGACCGCGGACTGCTTCCCCCCGACACGGTGGACCTGCTCGAGCAAGAGCGCGGAATGGCCGTCGACGTTCCTCGTGGTGGCAAGATGGACTGGACACCACTCCGCGGGAAGATCGCGAAGAGCGGCATGCGCAATTCCAACGTCCTCGCCATCGCCCCGACCGCGACGATCTCGAACATCACCGGCACGAGCCCCTGTATCGAGCCCGCCTACAAGAACCTCTTCGTAAAGAGCAACCTCTCGGGTGACTTCACCGTGTTGAACCACCACCTCGTCCGTGATCTGAAGGCCGTGAGCCTGTGGGATCAGGACATGATCGATAACCTGAAGTATTTCGACGGCGAGCTGAAGGACATCGATAGAATCCCTGAGGACATCAAAGCGAAGTATCGCACCTCATTCGGCATCGACCACAAGTGGGTCATCGCCGCCGCCGCCCGACGTCAAAAGTGGATCGATCAATCCCAGTCCGTGAACCTGTGGTTAGCCACACCGGACCTCAAAACTCTGAGCCACATGTATCGTCACGCCTGGCACACCGGCCTCAAGACGACCTACTACCTACGAACCCTCGGTGCTTCCAACATCGAAAAAGCCACCGTCTCCATCAAAAAGGAAATGCGCGGTGAAACCGGCAAAAAGGAATTCACTGCCGCCGAGAAGCAGGCCTGCAGCATCGAGGCAATGCGCAACGGTGAAGAGTGCGAAGCCTGTCAGTAAGATTCAGATACCTGATCAGAACCGACTGATCCAACACCGATAAGGCCCCGGCGAAAGCCGGGCCTTTTGGTTACTGAGTGCTTCGACGACCATCTACAAAATCTGACCTCAAAATGAGAAAACGATTCTACGCCATTTCCGGTGCGGGCGCGTTGGCACTTTTTATAAAAGTAGATGGCGCAGATTTTCTTCCGGACGATGAGGTCGTCCGTTGTGCGCTGATCTACGCGATCGATGACCGGGTGACCTAGCCAAATGACTAGGTGCACTTCCCATTCATGTTCGAGGCGGCGTTTCGGAAAAAGGGAGCAAACGCAAAAGATAAAGATTTGTGGCTGCGGCGTTGATGTAAGATGGGCTGAAAAAGCGGTAGAGGCTGGAGACCAAAAGGGTTCTCACGGGAAAATGGGGAGCGCGATAAAGCGTGGGATGTCGGTTTAGGTTAAGGCGTGGAGTGGTCCAGTCGAGTGATCACTACGTTGTCCCATCAGAGGTCGGTATGGTAGGTGCGTAGTCCGAAGATGCCGGACCGGTGAGGGGTGGGGTCAGTGGTGCGAATAAACACCTGGCTATCAATCGGCATGCTGAGTTTGCCGCCGCGGCGGGTGATGGTGATGTGGTAGGTCTGACCCGGTTGGCAGTGGTAGTCGAAGGTTTCTTGGAGTAATTCAAATCCCGGGCAACGTCGCAGACGGATGCGGGCCCGTGACTCGTCGGGATCGTTTTGACCCGCGTTAAGGAAGGTAAAGATATAGCCGTCGAGGTCATGGTAGAGGGAGTAGTCGGCGGTGGCTCGCTGGGCACGTGAATCACGTAGTGGGGTTCCGGACGGATCGGCATAGAAAAAGAACGCGTTGATGTTGTTCGCGTTCAGCGAAGAGCTCAGCACATGGGCATCGAAGTCGATTTGCACGTCGCCCTTGATCGGGGTTTCGTTCCACACCGTGCAGACGTAACCCGGCGCTTGCCGCTTCGCCGGATCTGCCCGGGTGCGGAGCCGTCCATCTTCGACCGTCACGGATTGGCCGCCTTCGACCCACCACGAATTGGATAGCTCCGATTCGTTGAACCTCTCCTCCAGTAAAATATCGGGTTCCGCTGAAGTGAGGGAGAGCCCGAGCATCGAGCCCACGAGTCCGGCTTTCTCGTATCGAAGCAAAGCCATGTTCGGAGTCTCCCGCGCGGTAGGACTCAATACCAGCTCGAATGGCGGAGAAGGGGTTGCGTGGGATGCGGACGGGGTAGGGGGCACGTCGGTTCCGAGCGGAGCGCGATCTGAGGAGTGCAACGACGAGGCAAACCTTAATTGCGCTCTGCGAGCTTCAATAAGGTTTTAACGACATGACCCCGGGAAAAAGGGCGGTAAAAGAGGGGATTGGATTAATGGTTTTTTTCGCCCGGCCGCATCTGCTCTCTCTGCGAAAAGTCCCCTTATGGCTTGATCCCTTCCATCTTCTTTCCGGAAGATCTGGACTTTCGAAGCCGAGGCGAACGTGGGAACAGACCCAAGGAGAGTGTTCTGCAACGCCTGCTCCCTTATTCTTTGGCTGAATTGAAGATGTCGTTGAAGAACAGTAAGTATATTGAGTCATTTTTGCTTTTGGTCGTCATCTTGGCGGCAAAAATGGTGCTCGCCCTGATCGACCACGATCCGCGCTTTTTTATGGGCGATTCGGTATCATATTTGGCCACCGCAGTCGATGGATGGATTCCGCCCGACAGGTCTTTTCTCTACGGTTTCTTCATCAGGTGGTTCGCCATGCCTTTTGAAAATATAGAGGCTCTGATTATCGGGCAGGTTTTGGTTTCGGCTCTCTCCGTATGGATTGGAGTCGAGATCGTTAGAATGGCAGGATTGAACGATCGCCTGCTGCTCTGGAGTTTTGGTGTCATATGGGCGGTTGCACCGATTCAACTGATTTATGAGCGCTTCATGATGTCGGAATGCGTTTCGTTATTTGGTTTTGCGATCCACCTGGCCTGCTGTGTTCAATTCATCAGACGCCCGAGTGCGATATGGATTGGGGCTCTAGCCGTCACCGCTTTCCTCGTGGTGGCATTGCGTGTGAGCTTCCTGCCAAACATACTGTTTAGTTCCGTGGTGCTCCCGTTTTTGGCCGCGGTTCCTGGTTCATCTGGCAGTGTTGGGAAAACTATCATGGGGGTTTTAAGAAAGCGGACGACGTATTTGTATCTCGTACTTTCGCTGGTTTTAACCGGCGTCGCCCTGACCGGATACAAACAGTTATATGCGATCAAATCGGGCAACCCCCCTGCATACCATTCAAGGCAAGGGTATTTCATGCTTTCCACCATTGCTCCGTTGTTGAGCCCGAGCGATTTCGTCGACCCTAGTTTGAGATCAGCGGTCTATGCGGAGGGAGGTTTCGATCTAGAGGATCCTGCTTCACGCGAACACCAGCTTTGGGGAGGAGAGGGACTCATTCAAAGGATGGAACGATATGTGGGGGACTCCATCGAGGTTGATCAACTGGCTCGGGAAATCGCCGTCGGTGTGATCGTGCGCCACCCCGTGCAGTTCATCATTCTAGGTTGGGAAAATTTTAAAGCGTATCTCCAGCCTGAGACGGTGGCCAAAATGGTGAGGTTGGATCTTAACCGCGAACGCGCTTTGTTTGGCGAGTTCAGGCAGAATCTGGACAAATCTTTTTCCTACAAAGGAGACGGGAACAGCGTATCGTTCACCGCAGATTTGTTCTTCAACAGCATCCTGTGGTATGTATTTCTGGTGGCGGCGACTATGCCTCTGGGTTTGGTCGCGATAGGGGTGTCTTTTTCAAGGTCCCGATTGGCTCTGTTTGCGGCAGGGCAACTGTGGGTGGCTTTTGGTGTAGTCATCTGGCTCGCGATCATGGCGACCGTGAGATATCTCCATGCGATAGAGTTCCTTTTCCTTTTCACCTTGGGGCTCACAGTGGCGGAACTGATGGCCAAGCGACTCCAACGGCCGGAGTGATCAAACAGTCTAACGCCGCCCGATTTCTTAGAGAAGGGATCAAACGCAAAAGATAAGGATTTGGTAAGCCGTCTTCGATGCTCCCGGGCTGAAACGGAATTAACCACAGAAGGCTCATAATTCACAAAACCTGAAGAGTGCCTTTATGTTCTTTCTGCGCCTGTTCTGGCCTGATCAGCCTAAAGTGAGTTGGAGTCGAGGGGTTATGTGACGTTCGGATTCCGAAAGGGGGTCACGTTGATCGAGGGTTTGATTACTGTCGGCGTCCGCGGGGGCCGCGATTCATACCGAAGGTTCGTGAGCCGCGGTTTTCGTCTTCGAGGACCACGGTATATTCGTGGGTCATGGCCATACACATGTCGGGCGTGCAGCCGTAGTAGTGTAGGGCGAGGTTGAGTTCGTCGAAGGAGGGAATAGCGCCATCGATATCCACCCAGAATTGGCGAGGTTGCGTGTCGGTTTCGACCGGGCCGGGGGCGGCGGTGGCCTCGGTCGGGGTAGCGGTGATGCCTCCGGGGACGGTGAGCACAAATTTCATGGGATCGACCAGATTATTCCAATGCGCGTCGTGAATCGGATCAGGATAGAATCCCAGAAAGAGTCGACCTTTACCGGTCTCCAAGAGTGCGCGATCCGCTTCGGCCCGGAGCTTCACGTAGTAGGTTTCTTCCGGCTTGGTGGGGGTGACAGAGACGATAGTGAGTCCTTGCGGTCGTTGCACCAGGATATCGGTATCGCGATTGTTCTGGTTGGCGGG
>ERZ1048068.3450-NODE-3450-length-10395-cov-5.595841_pt1 | contig 10395 bp, 9 predicted proteins | sample MGYA00383098_ERZ1048068 | MGnify/ENA primary metagenome ERZ1048068 (study PRJEB29581, sample SAMEA5548368) | metagenome | biome: marine; feature: coastal; material: water | depth 1 m | study: Short-term variability in the microbial, nano- and picoplankton... | reverse complement strand
GAACAAGCACCGAGTAGTCTAACCATATTTGCCAGAGATTACACCCAACGTATTTTGGAAGGCAATGCTGCCGATATTTTTAAAGTCGTCAACTCCCTGATGACCATTATTCCACTTGGAATTATCACTTGGGTATTGATTTTACTGTTCAGAAAAACATTTGCTAAATATGCATTATCAAACATTATTTTAGCCATGAGTTTTCTCATCATTTGGGGAATTTCGATATGGATGCTTAATGCAGAATTTAAAAAGGAAATTGCAGAAGTGCCAGCATCGTGGTTTGGTGTCCTAAATTCTTTATTTATCATTGCTTTTGCACCGTTGTTTTCTAAATGGTGGGAAAGCAAATACAATCCGAATGCCAACATGAAATACGCTATTGGTATGGTGCTTTTAGGTATCGGGATGGCGTGTGTTGCTATTGGTGCCTCTGACATACCAGTTGGTGCTGCAACAGCATCAGTGAGTATGGTGTGGCTTATTTTGGTCTACTTTTTTCACACGATGGGTGAACTTTGTGTTTCTCCTGTGGCTTTATCTTATGTAAGTAAGTTGGTTCCAGGACGTATGATCGCTATGATGTTTGGAATTTGGTACCTCGCAGTTGCGATTGGTATGAAACTTGCTGGTGTTTTTGGGGAGGCCTCAGAAGGTATAGCAAATGAATATGGTTTGAGTTATTTCTTTTGGATCCTCACAGCTGTAGCTGTAGGACTGGGAGTTCTTTCGGCAGTGCTTTATCCTGTCATCAAAAAACTCATGCATGGGGTAAGATAAAACGCAAAATATGATTTGCATAAAAACTGAAATACCAGAGCATTTGTGCCAAATAAATGATGAATTAAAAGCCATTTACCACAGCAAAGATTCTGTGTGTATTTGGGTATTTAAAACTCGTGAGGAAAGAAATTCATTTGTAGATGAAACTGCTGGAATGAACAAAAACCAACGATCAGAACATTACAACAATAATTATGTATAAACTAAACCATAAGTTAATTCTCTTAATTTTACTTGTTCCATTTTTTGGAAATACCCAAGAAATCAATTGGTTAAGCATGAATGAAGCTTTAATCAAACAAAAAGAACACCCCAAAAAAATCATGGTGGATATGTACACCACTTGGTGTGGGCCATGCAAAATGTTGGATCGAAATACATTTTCTAATCCACAGCTAGCCGAATATGTGAACGCTAACTTTTATGCCGTAAAATTTAATGCAGAAGGCAATGAGGAAGTTGATTTTAATGGGCAACCGCTCACAAACCCCAACTATGATCCGGCCAAAGCCAAACGCCGCAACAGCAAACACCAACTTGCACAATATTTTGGGGTAAATGCCTATCCAACTATTGTATTTTTAGGTGAAAATGCCGAATTTTTGGCTCCAATTCCAGGGTATAGAACAGCACCACAACTCGAACTTTACCTTAAACTTTTTGCCGAAGACCTCTACAAAACCATTAATAGCCAAGAGTCCTTTAACAATTACGCCAAATCCTTTAAACCCGCCTTTACACCTTAATCAAAGCGATATATATACGCGCCGTTTGTTTGGGTATCATAAAATTTCACCCCTTTTTTTACACAAGTGTTTTCCCAACGTTTTACAAAACTTTTGTAATTACTTCCATCAGCAATGATCAGTTTGGGATTTAGTGCATTTATCAATTGTTCTAGATGTATTTTTGGACTGTTTCGATGCAGTACCCAATCTATTTTTGCAGACCTGAATTCATAAATCCCAAGACTGTCCACAAGCAATAATTGATAACCGTCTATGCTGTATAGTCGTTTCAGGTCTGATGTCTCACTTCTGCGAATACCCTCTGCTGATTTGTATTCTTCAACAAAAGCAAATTGTACACTGTCTTTGGTTGTCTTGTGTATTTCGAAAGTTGTTCCGCTTTTAAACCCTAAAACAGTATGTTTTACTTTTTGAAAAACGATAAATTCTTGTTTTGAATCCTTTAAAAAAGCAAAAAATATATACACTTGAAGTCCAACTATTGTGGCTCCTAAATAGATTAACTTTCTGAAGCTTTTTTTGGTTAAAAACATAAAAAATATTGTAATAATACAATAAGATAAAATCAGCACTACCCCATTGAAAGTGATGTTTTTAAAGATTAAATAATCAAATGCAGCAACCCATTTTGTACTCTTATTCATCAGTTCGACAAGCAATTCAAATCCAAAGATGAGCGGTTTATTTATGATTTCAACTCCACTAAAAACCACAATAAAAAATCCACTCCATAAACACAAAATCAGTACTGGGATGACCAATAAGTTGGTTAGAAAAAAAAGTAATGGAAATTGATGAAAATAAAATAGACTAAGTGGTGAAATTCCAATTTGTGCAGCAACCGAAACATTTAATAAAGTGACTACAGGTTTTAAAACAAGATGTTTGGGTTGCCAATAGTGATCCAAAATGGGTTTGATGAGTAAAATTCCAAGAACTGCAGTGTAACTCAGCTGGAACCCTACATCAAAACAAAAATTTGGATGTACCATCAAAACCATAAATGCCGAAATAAAAAGGGTGTTGATACTGTTTGTTTGCCGATTTAATCCACGGGCAAGTGCAAAACAACTAAACATTGTTACTGCACGAACGATAGATGGACTAAGCCCAGTCAGAAAAGCAAAACCCCAAAGAATGATAATAATGATACCGCTGCGCATTTTTTTGCCCTGCCTTATACGAACCAATGGACTTAGAAGCAACTCTAAAATACTCAGTAATAAGCCCACATGTAAACCAGAGAGTGCCAGAATATGTAATACGCCAGAGTTTTTATAATTTGTTTTGATGTCTTCTGGAATTTCATTTCTTATCCCCAAATAAAATGCCTTTAGAAAGGCCCTTGATGTAGCGTTGATGTTCAGTGCATCAATTTTTTGTTCGACATAGTGCCTTGCTATAGCTGCTCGACCTTTTATGCTTTCTTTCCCTTTTATATGCGCAAACTTAGTTTGAGGATTTATACTGATTTGATGAAAAATACCTTTTCGTGCCAAGTAGTTTTTGTAGCTGAATGCATATGGATTTTTGGGCGAATTGATGGTTTTTGGTTTTGTTTCGATGCGCAAAAGCGCATCTATAGCCCAAGGGGCTATCGTGGAGTCTTTGGGGATGCTGATCAAAAGTTTACCCATTGATTTTTGGTTATTCAATTCCAATACATTTGCCACATAACGGATGTTATACAGGGTAGGGTTTAGTTCTGCGCTTATTTTTAACAACAAAACGGAAGATGTGTCATCCTTTTCTTGCAGTTGATGACTGTAGTGGTTTTTGTTTGTTTTGGGATGGTGTAGTGTTGCACAGAGCAACCCTAAAACAACAAAAAGCAGCATCAAAAATATAGACCCCATGCTGTATTTTTTCATAAAAGTTTCGAAGTGAAACAACAATACGAGAACAACCAAAATTCCTGTCCATAAACTGATGGTGCTTAGTGTTAGTGCAACATAATCGCTTAAAAAGATACCTGCAATGAGTCCAAGTGTGAGTTTTGGTATAGGGTAGTAGAAGAGCTGCATTTTTTGGGTGTAGGTAAAAGTTTTGTGTAGGATTAAAATTCTACCCCAAATCTTCAAACACCGCTTTGGCCACCTTTTGGCTGGCACCAGGGCCACCTAGTTTTTGTTCTAGGGCATCAAATTCGGCTTTCATGGTTTTGTGGGTTTTGGGAGCTAAAATATGTTTTAGTTCTGCCATAAGGCGTTTTGTATTCAGGTCATTTTGGATCAATTCGCAAACCACTTCGCGGTTCATAATGAGGTTTACCAAAGAAATAAATTTTAACTTCACTACTTGTTTTCCAATCTGATAAGACAACCAACTGGATTTGTAGCACACCACTTGAGGCACTTTAAACAAAGCGGTTTCTAGTGTTGCCGTTCCAGAAGTCACCAAAGCTGCATCGGCTATACTAAGCAGGTCGTAGGTGGCATTGCTCACAAATTTAATTTTGCTGTTTTTGATAAATTTTTGGTAAAACGTTTTGGGTTGACTCGGTGCACCAGCAATCACAAACTGGTGCTCAGGAAAGTCATCAATTACAGACAACATCACACGTAACATTTTTTTAATTTCTTGTTGTCGACTTCCGGGAAGTAGGGCAACAATGGGTCGGTCACTTAGGCCGTATTTTTTACGTAAAGCATTTGCCTCTAATTTTGGGCGGTTGGCAATCGCATCAATTAGGGGATGACCAACAAAGGTAACAGGCATTTGGTGCTTAACTTCGTAAAAATCTTTTTCAAAAGGTAAAATCACATACATTTGATCAATATCACGCTTGATTTGATGAATGCGGTTTTCTTTCCATGCCCAAATTTGAGGTGAAATGTAATAATGGGTTTTAAAATTGTTGATTTTAGCCCATTTTGCAATACGCATATTAAACCCAGGGTAATCAATAAAAATCAGAACATCAGGTTGAAAAGCTTCAATATCTTTTTTGCAAAAGCTTATATTTTTAAAAATGGTGCGCAAGTTCATTACCACTTCCAAAAAGCCCATAAACGCCAAATCTTTGTAATGTTTTACCAAAGCACCTCCAGCATCTTGCATCAAATCGCCACCCCAAACTCTAAATTCTGCTTTTCGGTCTACTTTACGCAATGCTTTGATGAGGTTGGCGCCATGTAAATCGCCCGATGCTTCTCCTGCTATAATGTAGTATTTCATTTTTAGAGCTTAATGATAAATGTAATAATGGCTATAAAAATCGTAGCAACCAATACACCAGCTGCATGGGCATCTTTTTTCTTTCGGATAAAGTAAAAAAAACAAAACAGATTCAAAAGTGCGCCCAGACTGATGAGTTTTCCAAGAAAATTTTCGGAATGCGCCGCCTCCAAAACAGTTAGAACTCCTTCACTACGTCCAGACGATTTGGCCATAGTGATTCCAACAAGAAAAAGGCCTAAACTATTGGTCAAAATTCCAATAATGAATCCTTTAAGTATTTGAATTTTATCCATTGAGATTCCAATTATTGAGTTCTTGAATGTAATAATGTGCTGTGAGGTCGAATTGTACAGGAACTACGGAAACATAGCCCTGCTCGAGTGCCCATTCGTCGGTGTCTTCCCCATTGTCTTGATTGATAAATTCTCCAGTGAGCCAATAATAATCACGTCCCATAGGACTTCGACGTTTGTCAAATTTTTCAACCCAATTGGCATTGGCTTGACGGCAAATTTTAGTTCCTTTTATCGCCTTGCTGGGGAAGTTTACGTTTAGAATGATGCCTTTTTGTAGACCGTTTTCTAAAACGTTTTGGCAAATCGTTTCAATGTATTGTTCAGTGGGGCCAAAATCGGCATCCCAATTATAATTCAACAACGAAAATCCAATGGCAGGGATCCCTTCCATACCGGCTTCTATGGCGGCACTCATCGTCCCCGAATAAATCACGTTAATGGAGGAGTTGGATCCATGATTGATGCCCGAAACACACAAATCTGGTTTTCGATCCAGAAGTTCGTGAACCGCAAGTTTTACACAATCGGCAGGAGTGCCAGAGGTGCTGTATTCTTTTTGAGGACCATTGTCGATATGTTCTTCTCTGCAGTACAAGGTGTCATCAATGGTAATTGCGTGCCCCATTCCACTTTGTGGACCGTCTGGTGCAACGACCACCACATCACCAATACGGTTCATGACTTTGATCAGAGTTCTTATTCCTGGAGCAGTAATTCCATCGTCATTGGTGACCAGAATGAGTGGTTTTTTTGACATATTTTCTTTGTTTTCCTTTACAAAAGTAAGTATTTTGTTGGGGATTACTGACTTTTAACCGCTTTAACAAAAAATTATGCGTTGTCAAGTACTAAATTTTATAATTTTCCATTATTTTAGGAACGAATTTTGATCAATACCACTCAAGTCTATGAAACATTTTAATATTTTTCTTTTGTCTGTTTTTGTCGCATTCGCTTCTTGTAGCTTTACGACCAAAACCTTTGATAACCCAGATAAGGATAAACTCCTTATGCAGCTTGTAACCTATTTGTTGGAACAAGGGCATTTTCAACCCAAAGATTTTAATGATGATTTTTCAGAAGAAGTGTATACGCGTTTTTTGAAAACAATTGATCCTTACAAGCATTATTTTTATCGTTCAGACATCAAAGAATTTGAAACCTACAAAACTGACTTAGATGATCAAATTAAAAACTACAACGTTCAGTTTTTCAACCTTGTTTATCAACGATTAACGCAAAGAATAGAAGAGTCTAAAGCGGTATATACCGATGTTTTAACTCAGCCCTTTAATTATGAATTGGATGAAACTTATCAATCTGATACCGATCAATTGGACTATGTATCCTCCAAAAAAGAGATGATGGATCGTTGGCGTAAGCAATTAAAATTCAGCACACTAACTAATTATCATGATTTGTTGTCCGACAATGAATCAGATGAAAGCGAACAAGAAAAAACAAAATCCGATCTTGAAGAAGAAGCACGAGAAGCTACACTTAAAAACCTTCAAGAAGTGTCGGTATATTTTGATGATATGAGACGCGATGATTGGCTTTCGATGTACATTAATGCCATTTCGGAATCTTTCGATCCACACACCTATTATTTTGCGCCACAAGCCAAGGATCGTTTTGATGCTGAAATGTCTGGAAAATATGAAGGTATTGGTGCACGACTTCAGAAAAAAATGGACAAAATCAGTATCACTGAATTAATTTCTGGAGGTTCTGCTTGGCGACAAAACAAACTACAAGTTGGGGACATCATTCTGAAAGTGCGTCAAGAAGATGAAGAAGAAGGAGTAAGTATTGTGGGCATGCGTCTGGATGATGCTGTCAAACTCATCAAAGGACCAAAAGGAACAAATGTTATTTTGACCCTTAAAAGAGTTGATGGAACCATTGAAGATTTGACTATTCCAAGAGACGAAATTGAGTTGGAAGAAACCTATGCAAAATCAAGTATTGTTGAGAAAGACAGTTACAAATTTGGTATCATCAATTTACCTAAATTTTATATTGATTTTCAAGACGTAAACAGTAGAAATTCCACCACTGATGTCAAAAGAGAAATTGAGCGACTAAAGTCAGAAGGAATGGAAGGTTTGGTTTTGGATTTGCGTAACAATGGGGGAGGTTCCCTCAAAACAGCTGTTGAAATTGGAGGATTATTCATTAAAGAAGGACCGATTGTACAAGTGCGGTCTACCGGTGAAGATCGACAGGTTTTAAAAGATAGAGACCCAAGCGTCACTTGGGATGGTCCGTTAGTGATATTGGTCAATGAATTTTCTGCATCGGCTTCAGAAATTTTGGCTGCAGCCATGCAGGATTATAAGCGTGCAATTGTTATTGGTAGCAAACAAACCTATGGAAAAGGAACGGTTCAAAATGTCATAGACCTTAACCGAATGATTCGCAACAACACTAGTGGCGATATGGGTGCCTTTAAATTTACAACGCAAAAATATTACCGTATCAATGGGGGTTCAACCCAGCTTGAAGGCGTCAAAAGTGATGTTGTCGTTCCAGACCGTTACAGTTATATAGATTTGGGTGAAAAAGATCAAGACAATCCATTGTCATGGGATGAGATTCAACCTGCTTCATATAAGGTTTGGGAAAGTTCTATTGATTACGAAACTACAGTCAGAAGAAGTAAAGAACGTATGGACAACAGTCCAGAAATAAAACTTATTGATGAAAATGCGCAGTGGATTAAAAAAGTACGTTCAAAAGATATTTACAGTCTAAAGTACAGTGATTATGATGCAGATTTGAAGAAAAATGAAAAAGAATCTGAGCGCTTTGATGCACTTTCTGATTACACTACAAATTTATCTTTCGAATCTTTACCCTATGAAAAACCAATCATGGAGGCCGATTCTATTTTTAGAATAAAACGTGAGCGCTGGCATGAATCACTCAGTAAAGATATCTATATGGACGAAGCCCTTAATGTATTGACCGATTTGAATAAGATGTTCAAAGTAAACAAGTTATCTGCGCTTAAAAATTAAGTTTAAAAAACTATGCAGGGATTAACAGCATTGGCGCTCCAAAAATTTAAACAGAGTTATTTGGGGGTGTCCAGTGTAGTTTTTATTTTATGTGTTGGTTTAATATCTATTTTCGCTTACGTTTTGGCGCCAGATAATACTCAGTATGCCAATCAAATGCATGTGAGTATCCATTCAAAATCACCAGGTTTTACCGCGCAAATGTTGGTGTTACCCAATGATAAACAAGGCGATCAAAGTGCATTCAATCAGCTTCTTTTTGGCTCTAAATTTCCCGATACAGAGTTGCCTATATCTTCTTACAGAATAGAAGATGATAAAATGATTTACACCCCTTATGAAGCTCAAGATTTAGAAGGATTAGAGCAGTTTGTAGATTATGCTAAATCTCCAAAACCATATGTTGTTTCAAAAACATTTCATTTGGGTACAGACAACTATGGAAGAGATGTTTTGAGTCGGATTTTGGTGGGTACACGGATATCCTTTTTTATTGGATTTGTAGCGGTTTTTATTTCTTTAGTCATAGGTATTTTTTTGGGAAGTATTTCAGGGTATTTTGGAGGAAAAATTGATGATTTGGTCATGTTCTTAATCAATGTGACTTGGTCTATTCCTACCTTGTTGTTGGTTATTGCTATTACTTTGGCATTAGGAAAAGGGTATTGGCAAGTTTTTATTGCTGTAGGACTTACGATGTGGGTAGAGGTGGCTCGCGTAGTTCGTGGCGAGGTCATGAGTGTAAAAGAACAACAATACATTACCGCAGCTCGTGCATTGGGATACACAAATTTTAGAATAATTTCCAAGCATATAATGCCCAATATTATGGCGCCTGTAATTGTTATCTCAGCAGCCAATTTTGCTGCTGCGATTCTTATAGAAAGTGGTCTGAGTTTTTTAGGTATTGGTGCACAACCGCCAATGGCGAGTTGGGGTGCCATGATCAAGACGCACTACAATGCTATAATTTTGGGTCAACCCCATCTGGCTATTATTCCAGGGCTGTGTATCATGAGTCTAGTGATGGCTTTTATGTTGATGGGCAATACTTTACGTGAAGCATTGGACGTCAAGGCATAGTCCTAATTTTTTGATTCTGGTGGATATTTTGATAAAACTGATGATACAAATTTTTTGATGCGTTCAGCTTTACGCTCCATATTTGTACTCAAATATCCATGACCAACGCCTTGCCAAACCAATTCTTTTTTTTGTGCATCAATCAAATCAATAAAAAGTGTACCTCGAGTAGAATTAGAAACACTAGTCTGATTCCATCCCATCATTGGATTCCATCCCCAGCCCCAACCCCAGCCGTACATGCCAAAATTTCTATTGTATACATTCACTTCTTGGCGTTCTTTGGTAAAAATATTTACCAATAAATTAGGTGTTTTGGATTTTGTAAAACCCTTTGCCAAGAGTTCCGATTCTATGGCGCGTAAGATTCGACGCTTATCCAAATCGCTAATTTTTGCTTTGTCTATGCCATCTTTAAAAAAGGCAAAAGTTTTGTACGTTTCAAAGTTAGCAGAACGGTCATAATCTGCAGCAACACGCACAGAATCACAAGAAATTAGTGTAAACAATAGAAAAGTAAGAGATAAAATGTGTTTTTTCATAATGGTGTAATTTAATCTGTTAAATCTGATCAAAAAGCATGTCATCTACGTTGTTTGGTAAGGTGACTTTCAGGTTTGGCTCTTGTTCCATAGCCCTTTTAATGGCAAAAGTAGCGCCTTTATTTCGCGCCCAATTCCGTCTAGCAATGCCATTATTAACGTCCCAAAATAACATCGATTTTAAACGTTTTTCAGCTTCTTTAGAACCATCAAGAACCATACCAAACCCACCATTAATGACTTCACCCCATCCAACTCCGCCACCGTTGTGAATACTCACCCATGTAGCACCTCTAAAGCTGTCACCAATGACGTTGTGGATGGCCATATCGGCTGTAAATTTTGAGCCATCATAAATATTGCTTGTTTCTCTATAAGGAGAATCGGTACCAGAAACGTCGTGGTGATCACGTCCAAGAATAATGGGTCCAATTTTACCTTCAGCTATCGCAGAGTTAAATGCCGCTGCAATTTTCATTCTGCCTTCAGCATCGGCATATAAAATACGGGCTTGCGATCCAACCACAAGATTGTTTTTTTGAGCACCTTTGATCCATTGAATATTATCCTTCATTTGTTGCTGAATTTCCGAAGGTGCAGTAGCTTCTATTTCTTCAAGAACCTTACAGGCAATGGCATCCGTTTTGGCTAAATCTTCTTCTAATCCACGAGCACAAACCCAACGGAAAGGACCAAAACCATAGTCAAAACACATAGGTCCCATGATATCTTGAACATA
>ERZ1048068.3447-NODE-3447-length-10399-cov-5.431361_pt1 | contig 10399 bp, 16 predicted proteins | sample MGYA00383098_ERZ1048068 | MGnify/ENA primary metagenome ERZ1048068 (study PRJEB29581, sample SAMEA5548368) | metagenome | biome: marine; feature: coastal; material: water | depth 1 m | study: Short-term variability in the microbial, nano- and picoplankton... | reverse complement strand
AAAGTACATTAGACAGCAGCCCCTAGTTATTAATTTAGCTAGGGGTTAATCTTTTCTGATCTATTATAATACCCATAGTGATACAATAAATAAGTTACTATGATGAACAATAAACCTTTCCACGATAAATTAGAACAGCTGAAACAGGAAGGCAAGTACCGTGTGTTCAATGATATACTACGAGAACGCGGAAAGTTTCCAAAAGCAATTTGGTACGGAAAGTATGCAATCAAAGAGATTGTAAACTGGTGTAGCAATGATTACCTTGGAATGGGGGAAAACAAAGTTGTCATAGATGCAATGCATACTGCATTAGATCAAACTGGAGCAGGAAGTGGTGGTACTCGTAATATTGGTGGTACTTCACATTATCACGTTGCATTAGAACACGAGCTGGCTAAGTTACATAACAAGGAGTCAGCTCTACTTTACACGTCTGCATATGTAGCAAATGAGTGGACGTTAGTTTCTCTTAAACAAATCGTTTCCGACATTGTGTTTTTAAGTGATAGCATGAATCACGCAAGCCTTATACAAGGTATACGTCACAGTGGTGCTGACAAATTAGTTTGGAAGCACAACGATATAGAGGATCTTGAAGATAAGTTGAAACAATGTTCAGGTACTCCATGCATAGTATTTGAATCCGTGTATAGCATGGATGGGGATGTAGGACTTATCAAAGACATTTGCGATTTGGCTGAACGTTACGGTGCGATGACCTATATAGACGAAGTACATGCTGTTGGCTTGTACGGAGAAACAGGCGCAGGAGTCTGTGAAAAAATAGGAGAAGACCGGGTTGATATAATCAACGGTACGTTAGGCAAGGCTTATGGAGTACAGGGCGGATATATTGCAGGGAATGCTGACGTTATAGACGCTATTCGTTCTGTTGCTTCAGGCTTTATTTTTACAACTAGTATGAGTCCAGTAACATGTGCTGGTGCTCTTGCTAGTGTAAAATATCTCAAAGATCATAACGAGCTTAGAGAACAACACCAAAGACAAGCAAAGCGTCTTAAGAAAGGCTTTGAATCAAATGGCATTGAAGTAGCCAAGAGCACTACAACACATATTGTACCAGTAATGATACGTGATGCTGTACGCTGTAAAGAAATAAGCGATAGGTTATTAAACGATTACGGAATATATGTACAACCAATTAATTATCCAACGGTAGCTGTAGGACAAGAACGATTGAGGTTTGCTCCTACTCCAAAGCATACTGATGCAATGATAAGCGAATGTGTAAAGGCGATGGCTGAATGTTTAAAAGAATAATTTTTTGTGGATGTAGTAACACCTACGGTCACGGCCTGAGTGATATATCGTACCCAACTGGTAAGATAGATTATTCTAAAGGCCCAAGTAAAAAAGGATATCCTAACAAACTTGCTAAAATGTTTAAAAGCAAAGTAATAAACTTATCAATGCCAGCGGCATCAAACAAGCGTATTGGATACAGTATAACTAGGTTAGAAGAACTAGGTTATGATCCATTAGGACCAAAAGACGCTGTTATTTTTGCGTGGACTTGGAAATTAAGGCATGCATCTTTTAGACACGAATGGGGCGATGAAATTTACCTTCATGCAAACCATTCTCCAGGATCTCATTCACGAGCAAAAGTAAAAGCATCTAAAGCATGGCTTAAATTTAGAGCATTTGCTGATCCGGACGGAGTTGACTTGATGCACGAGAATGCTGTATGGATGCACTTTGGTAACACACATGCCAAACAGTTTACAAATAGTGTATTCAACATTGCCGTAGGCAACACATGCCCTCCTGAACTTTTAGACATATATAATGTAAGACTACTACGAGATTACACACAACTTTTAGATGCTGGCGACAAGGCTCTAGATGGAAGTCACCCTAGCGAAAGCACTCATCAAGTGTTGGCAGTTGACTTACGAGAAAGAATTATTGAAGCAACACAAATGAAAAAAACTAACTAGAAAAGGAGATCCCAAATGCAAAAATTAAATATAAGAAAAGCATTGTGGTTCAGCTTAGGCTGTATACTACTGGGAGTTGCGTTTATTGGAATATACCTTCCAGGTTTACCTTGGAGTACTCCGGCGGTAGGCGCAGCATATTGTTTCGCAAAATCAAGCGATCGTATGCATAACTACATAATGAATCATAAACTATTTGGCCCGTTCCTACGTGGCTGGTCTGAGAAGCGTGTCTTCCCAACTAAATTCAAATATTTTATGTTGGTAACTATGGCATCAAGTGTAGCAGTACTTTGGTTTACTACAGGTAATCCTAAAGCTGTATTATGGAGCGGAGGCTTTATGGCACTTGTAGCAATTTGGGCTTGGAGATATCCAGGTTCACACGAAGAGCATCAGCGCCGCAAAGATGCTGGTAAAAGGATAGCGTGGATTAAATAACAGTATGCCAGAGATGAAAAGCACAAACTATATTGCAAAAGACAGAGAATCAATGTATGATCCTATGGAAGATAGGATGCATGATGAAGATCCATTTAGCTCGTTAATGTTAATTGACTTAATGACTACAGAACTATGTAACTTAACTTGCGAGTTTTGTCCGCGAGCTCATGGATATCCTAATCTAAACTTACATATGGATTTAAAGTTAATTGATAAGATAGGCAAAGAACTTGCCAATAGTCATTATGAGAACAGACTATTGTATTGTGGCTTTGGCGAAAGTTTATTATATAAACACCTAACTGAAAGTATCCAACTGCTTAAAAAGCATATGCCATGGCAACAGAATATACACATGGTAACAAATGGTGACAGACTTACTTACGACAAGACACTTGAACTACTAGACGCAGGAGTTAATAAATTCTTTGTGTCTATGTATGACGGTGAGTGGCAAGTAGAGAAGTTTACAAAGCTATTTGAACAAGTTGGTATGAATAAAGACCAATATATCCTGCAACACTATTATAAGCCACCTGAAGAAAACTACGGCTTTCTTTATCTAAGTAATAGAGCAGGATATTTATTTGATCAAAAACTGCCCGAACTAGGATGTAATATACCATTCTACGCAATGAGTATACATTGGGACGGCGATGTACTATTGTGCTCACATGATTGGGAAAAGAAACAAATTATGGGCAACGTAGGCAAACAAAGCATACAAGACATTTGGCTTAAAAGTAAAAAGCTATGGGAGTTTAGACAAACCCTAGCTCAAGATAGAAGCTGTCATCCGTGTAATAAATGTAACATTAAAGGTGTACTTTACGGTAACGTTAGTAAAGACACGTTGTTTGCTAATGAACAACAACTAGATCCTGCTACAAAAGAAATTAAGATAAAGAATGTAAATGTCTAATACACTTGACTTACATGGTGTTAGACACTATGAAGTTGACTGTAAGGTAGAAAATTTTATCCTAATGAATCAAAAAATATTACCTCTAACTATCATTTGTGGTAATAGTACTGTTATGATTAAATTAGTTCAAACTGTGATTGAAAGAATAGACTGCGAAGAAGTAGCAATGGATCGCTATGGTGTTATTGTAGTTAGGCGGATCTAACTTAACCAAGTACTCCAACTAGGATGTTTTATTTCAAACTCTAATTGTTTACGCTTATTAGCCAATTCGTAATAGTCAGGACGATAAGGAGTATTCTTAGGCTTTATTAACTTACTACCCTTTCTACTATTACAAGGGTTACACGCACTAACAATATTCTCCCAAGATGTTTTACCACCAAGGCTGATAGGGTGTACGTGATCTAATGTTAATTGTGTTTTGGAAAATTGTGTTGAGCAGTACTGACATTGAAACATGTCTCTTAGGTGGACGTTGTATTTAGAGAAGCGAGGCGAGCGCCGCCGTCGATACATTTCTTTCATCATAACAACTGCTGGTACTCTAGTTTCCCATGTATTACTACGCACTATCCAATCATCGTACCAATCAAGTACAGTGACTTTGTCTAACCAAATGTAGGTTACTGCTTCTTTCCATTTAATTGTCGAGGGCGGTAGTAGGCTAATTGGTTGTCCGTCTGCATTTAATACAAGGGTATCGGCCATATTATTTTATCTTCCACTGAAAGTTAAATCGTTCTTTAATAAAGTTGTATTGTTTTTCATAATGAGATTTTAATAGTTTCTTTTCTTGTTTAGTAAATTTAAAAAATTCAACTTTCTTTGATTCATTATATCGTTTTTCAACTTCAATACTGTTAACATCCATTTCAAAGAATCTAGCTATCCTATCTTCTTGCTGAAACATTAACTCATAAAATGCATAAAAAATATCTTTTTTATCAAATACACTTTCAATTGTTTCAACTACTCTTTTATAATTAGAATAGTTGTCGTCACATCCAGGTCTACCTTTTTGCTCTATTAAGGAACGTAAAGGAGGAAACTGCCCTACATTTCTTCTACGCATCTTCATCATACTTTTTAATCTAGTTGTTGGCTCACGCATAAGATAAACTATTTTAAGATTAATATCTCTTCTCTCAAACTCACTCTTAATATATTTAAAGTGTTCAACAGTTAAACTTGCATAATCTGGAGTGAAATCGCCACTGTAAGGATTTTCATCTGTCATTAGATTGTCAAAGTAATTAAAATATCTTTCAGGATGATCCATTAACGTCTTTCGTGTTTCGTCAATGTTTACGTCTGGGTGGGTGAAGAATTCTTTATTAGATACCGTATCATTTAAGAATGCAACATCAAATGTATGCATTTCTTTTGTACAAAAGATAAATCCTTTTTTATGAAATCTAAGTTGATTAAATAACCAAGTTGTTCCGGCTTTTTGAGCTCCGACACCTAAATAAAATGTCCTCACATTTGTTTCCTCTTATAACTGGTCGCTTAGTTTTGGTCCGCTATAGGGTACAAATTTTCTACCGTTCATTACTAGGCATGCTGTGCCGTCACCATACAACTGTAACATTGACCAGGTACCTGTTTCTTGATTAGTAAAGAACATCATACCTCCCATGTAACCTTGTCCGTTTGATGCAGCAAATGACATTCCTTCTCCTGTGAATAACAAATCTTCTTTGTATCCTTTAATGACATCCATCATCTTTGGCAATACATCGCAAGGTTGTTTTACAATAAAACTTTTTGCTGTATTTGTAGTTCCATTGTCCTGTGCGAAGGCAGTAATATTTGACGTCATACTTGCTGTTGCTACCGATGCGAAGACAATGATAGGTAATATAAATTTTTTAAACATATCATTCTCCTTTTAATATATATGTTATTTAACTTCTAAAAGTAGGTGTTAATCATTTCTTCACTGCTTCGTTGTACAGCTTTATCCCATTGCCTTTGAGAATCATGATCAAAAACTACATCATTGTCAGCATCAGCAATCAGCCAACTATTCTCAGGTTTGAACGGAGCTTTACCTTTAAACTCTGCATTAAGTTGTCCAGGTGCCCATCCGCTTACTCCTACAAACATTCTATAATGACGTGGGAAGTCGCCCATAGCAATTTTTTGCATCATAAAGTCATCGCTACTCAATGCTATTCCTGGAGTAACTGGTATTGTACTGCTTGAATACCATCCGTCTGCATGTACCATTAAAACCTGCTGTGTTTTAAGTGGCCCGCCGAAACGCATAGTTTCTTTCTGCGTAGGTATTTCTAGTCCTCTGCGTCTAAAAAAATCAGTAATATAAAATTCGCTTGGTTTGTTTAAGATAATGCCTTGTGTACTTTCAGCATCATCTTTGAATAATAAGATTACACTCTTATAAAATGGGTCTGTACTAGATAAATTTGGGTGGGCTATTAAAAGTTTTCCCGCTCTACTCATTGTTACACCTTAACTATAATTTCTAATCGCTTTAGATCCTCGAAGTCCTGCGTACTGTGCAACTCCTGCTGGACCTCGACCAGCCCATGGTTGCCAGCCATTACCGGTCACTGCTTGATCAAGTGCAAACCTAATTTGATTTATAATACCTTCTTTAGTGTTATCTGTTGTTAGGTCACGTCCTGTAGCATTTTGATATTCATTGCCCATGCCGCCGCCTATGTATAATTGAAACGGACCAAAGCTGGCTTCTTTGCCGCCTAGTGACCCACGTCCTGATCTTTTTATTTGTGATTGATACGCTCCTGCGCCTTCAGCTCTAAAAATTCTTATAGCAATACTTGGGTCTATGCCTCTTAGTTTTGCTTCGTCTGCAATAATCTTTTCCATAACACCTCTAGTCATCTCGGGAGGATAACCTGGTGAAACAAAGTTTGGATCACCTGTTGCTACTCGTGGGTCAAAAGATGAATTATTTGTTGGTGTGGGGTTATCGACTGGTTTAGCAGCCTGTAATGCTTTGATACCATCAGCTGTAATAGCGCCGCCTGCAAAATTTGCATTAGGTGGACTTGCTTGTCCAAAGTCAGTTTGATATGCTTTTACTGCTCTACTTGTTCTTGGACCATACTTACCGTCAATGCCTGTTGAGCCTACTGAATATCCTAATCTTTCCAACTCTGTTTGCAACTGCTTAACTGCTTCTATTTGGTCCTGTGGATAAGGTGGGCCTGCTTCTAAGCCGCCCTCCATGTCAAACACACTATTGTCTTTGTCCATCTTGTTACCAACTACGTCTTTGTCTGTTGGTATTGACTCTGCTATTTTAAAATCTGTATATCTCATTTACGTGTTCCCCAGTCTGGTAATGGTCCACCGTACTTCTTACCACGAATCTTCTTACCGCCGACTGTTACTCTGCGCTTTGCAATTTTGTGGCTCTTTTTGCCTTTACGTTTTCTATAACCTTGTGATTTACAACTAGCAAGGGCACTAGCACCAATAGCTTTATCAGGTTTATCACCCAAGCATAAGTCCTTACTGGCACGCCAATCGTCCAATTGGGTATCATCTGTTAATAATTCATCTACTCTCATGTAGATATTTATCTTTAACGGTATCGGTCCGCTGGATTTTCGTAATCTGGTGATTCGTTGCAAAGACGGAATGTAAGAGCCTTGCGAGGACCTTTGGTTGTATTGATTGAGACTTCTCCTGTTCTCTCATGATACTCGATCTTGGTAATCGTAGCCGGCTGATTGTTTTGGCCCACTAGGATAGTTTGCCCTAACTCTAAGTTAAGGTTTAAGTTCTTTAATGTCATTGGAGTCTCCTCGATTGCTTGCTGCATAATTTTATTTATATTTTATTGTTGACAAGTTTACAAAAATGCTATATAATATACGTATATAACATGGAGAATAATAAATGTACGATTCCATTGCTGATGTAAAAGAAGGCACAAGTATTGCTTGTAAGTTTAAAGTTCACACAATGCTTGACACGTTTGGGCGTCCGCCTGGATTAAGCGACACACCGTTACAAGGACCGGGCGATTATGAAAGCCTAGGTGTGATTATGAAAAGAGATACTGAAAAGCAACTTGTTGAACTTGAAGATACAAAGTCAAAAAGAGTTTTTGTTGTCAGTTGGGACGACTGCTGGGATATCGATGATGTAGATTGGAACGAACCTTTAGTCACATCAGAAGAATAAACTGTTTTAACAGTTTAAATACGATATGCAAATAAAGATTAAGACTGACACAACAGCTCTGACTATAGAACTAGCTAACACTCCATTTGCAAAACAGTGGGGTGCTTATGCACGAGGCCTTACCAAAGATAACTTTTATATTACAAGACCTTGGAGTATGATGCAAAATGAAAACCTAGAACGTGCCAAGAAAGCTCATGATGATCTCGTAGAATGTATAGACTATGTTTCACAACACATAACTGATTATGATTGGAGCGAAACAAAAGACGCTGTGTCAGCTGTAATGCAAGATAGACAACAAAAACATTGTAACACAATACATCGTGCTTTTACATTTATGGTTCTAAAAGGTCATTTAACAACATTTTATACACCCGAGTTGGATAAGCAAGTACACATTATCAATAGTGCTGTACACGAATTAGAATCGTTTTATACCTATCAACAATTAGAAACTAGAAAACAATTCAACGGACAGGTACAACAGGTTCTATTTACAGATGCAGGCAATATGGAGGGCAAAGACTTTTCTATGTGGGACACAACTATAACTGAGCCTTTTGATCACACTACACAAGAAACAAACTATGACGTATGGCTAAACGAAGATATACTAGGCAAGGATCTAGTAAGATGTTTTTTAGACAACGATGATCCTAATAACCCAGACATCACAGGTAACTTATTCTTAACACCTAGTTTATATGTTGACATAGATCAGATATATTCTAAAGTTCTTAATAGCCCTAAGTTTAATGAATGGCATCAACGTCTGTGTCCTAACAAAACACTAGATAGATATCCTATTGGAAATGTTATTGAACGCAACGGAGTACAAGTTAATCTAAATGCGCCTGTCAAGGAGTATTCATTTGAGTAACTGTAAAACTTGTATACTTCCATGGATACACCTACATACATGGCCTAACAATGATGTTTACCCTTGCTGTCTAACTCCGCAAACTGATATAGTAGGCAACTTAGACAAACAAAGCCTCAAGGAAGTATTTAACTCAGAAGGCATGCGAAGTATACGCAAAGATATGATAGCTGGTGTAGAACCTCCTAGCTGTACACGTTGCTTCGAACAAGAACGTGCTGGGTTGTTTAGTATGAGAAACGACTCAAACGAACGTTTCAAACATCACAACAATCTAATAGCCACTACACAAGAAGACGGAACCGTAGATGAAATGAATCTAGTTTATTGGGACTTTAGGTTCTCAAACATCTGTAACTTTAAGTGTCGTTCATGTGGGCCACAACTATCATCAGGATGGTACAAAGACTTTAAACAACTCAACAATGGGGTGTTACCTCCTAACTGCCCTGACCCAGACAGACCCATTACCTTATGGGAACAACTAGAGCCATTGTTTGGCTCAGTAGAACAAATATACTTTGCAGGGGGTGAACCTTTGCTTATGGAAGAACACTATCGCATACTTAATCGTTTAATTGAAATGGGCAAGACAGACGTACACATACGTTATAACACAAACTTCTCAAAAATGAAGTACAAGCGCCAAGACGTAATAGAACTATGGAAACACTTTTCAGATGTAAAGATAGACTGTAGCATAGACGGCATGAACCAACAGGGTGAATTTGTACGATCAGGAATGGACTGGCAACAGGTATTAGACAATCGTGAGCGTCTTAGAGAACAAGCACCCCACGTATGGTTTGGCATCAACTGCACAACATCAATACAAAACGCATATCATGTAGTAGACTTTTGGCGTTGGGCCTACACAACTAATTTTATAGACACTGCTGAACACTTTCATGTTAACCTAGTGCAAGACCCACAGTGGTTACGCATATCAGCATTACCTACACATCACAAGCAAGCACTAGCTGAACTGTACACATCTGCTCAACAAGAATCATTGAGTGTGAACGCACCCAATACTGCACGTGACTGGGCTAGTGCTGTGAAGTTTATGATGGCCACACAAGAAGATACTCTTGAAGAGTTTCGTTATAAAATGCTGTTGGTTGATCGACTGCGTGGCGAAGATTTTACACAAACATTCCCTGAACTAGGAGACTTGATGTGCGAGTAGCTGTTGGTTGTTCATATACTGCGGGCACGGGTGTTGATAGTTGCGAAGCATACCCTACTATTATGGGCTATGAAAATTGGGCCAAGGCTGGTATAGACATTGAATATGCGTTGTGGACTGCACATCGAGCTGTAGAGCATGGTGCAACACACTTGTTATTTCAACTTACTTCATGGGATAGATCTACCCTAGCCAACGAAGGCACACACAACTTTGCTCACAATAGAAGCTACACTGGCGTACCTAAAGTAGAACACTACACTGTAGCAGACTATGTCAACTCACGTGATGATAACTTTAAATGGTATTACGAAACACAAACGCAGAGCAATTGGCGCACAGAGAATCTAGCACAAAGACTGGTTGAGTTTCGCACATGGGCTGGCTGGAACGACTGTGAAGTAAAGTTCTTTGATTGGTTGCCTAGACACAAAGGCATAAACGTACACCCTTTAGTTGCTACACTGTTACCTAGTCAAAGTGTATTAGATTGGTTAGGCGATGACTATTTTGTAGACGATCACTATCATGTGAACGCAGACGGACATCTAAAGATAGCGAGAGAATACCTTGGAACATAAGCCCTGCCTACTGCCATTCATACACATAGAAACAACACCAACTGGCGGTGCAAGACCCTGCTGTCAATGGCAAGGCGCAGACATAGGCAACTTCAACACACAAACACTTGATGAGATATGGCACGGAGAACCTTTGGAATCACTGCGTGAACAGTTCCGCAACAACCAACAGCCTCAAGGGTGCCGCAACTGTTGGGCAGCTGAAGCAAGTGGATATCAGGCAAAACG
>ERZ1048068.3444-NODE-3444-length-10405-cov-6.008986_pt1 | contig 10405 bp, 10 predicted proteins | sample MGYA00383098_ERZ1048068 | MGnify/ENA primary metagenome ERZ1048068 (study PRJEB29581, sample SAMEA5548368) | metagenome | biome: marine; feature: coastal; material: water | depth 1 m | study: Short-term variability in the microbial, nano- and picoplankton... | reverse complement strand
GGTTTAAAACTGCATAAATTTTAGAATCAAACTAAAGTTTTTAAGTATCTTTGTGCTTTCAAATGAAGATGCTTAATTTAAAAACTGCCGAAGAAATTGAACTCATTCGTGAGAGCGCCCTCATTGTGTCCAAAACACTTGGAATGCTCGCCACAGAGGTTCAACCTGGGGTAACAACTTTACACCTCGATGCATTGGCAGAAACGTTCATCAGAGATCATGGGGCCGAACCTGGTTTTTTGGGACTTTATGATTTTCCAAACACACTTTGCATGAGCCCAAATGAACAAGTTGTTCATGGTATTCCAAACGACACGCCACTAAAAGAAGGAGATATAATTTCTATTGACTGTGGAGCCCTAAAAAATGGATTTTATGGCGATCATGCATACACTTTTGCAGTGGGTGAAATTTCATCAAAAACACAAAAACTTTTGGAAGTAACTAAAGCATCGCTTTATGAAGGTATTAGAGCATTCAAAAAAAATAATCGCGTTGGTGATGTAGGATTTGCTATTCAAAATTATTGTGAATCTTTTGGATATGGTGTGGTAAGAGAACTGGTTGGTCATGGCCTAGGGCGTGTGATGCACGAGGAACCTGAAATGCCAAATTACGGAAGAAGAGGACGTGGTAAAAAATTTGTAGATGGCATGGTAGTTGCCATCGAACCCATGATCAATATGGGTACGCACCGCATCAAACAACACAGCGACGGTTGGACCATCACAACAAAAGATAATCTACCCAGCGCACATTTTGAGCACAACATTGCACTTGTCGACGGAAAACCAGAACTATTATCAACATTTGCATACATCAATGAAGTACTTGGTATAGAAACTGATGAAGAAGTAGAATTTAGAATTCGAAAATAATACCCTATGAAATCTATTGAAAACATAGAACAAGAGCTTACGGATTTAAGAATACAAATCAATGAGCATCCACTTTACAAAACTCTTGAAACCATAGATGACGTAAAAAAGTTTATGGAAATTCATGTTTTTGCGGTGTGGGATTTTATGTCTTTGCTTAAAGCACTTCAGAACTTATTGACCAACAACAGTGTTCCTTGGACACCAAAAGGATATGGGGAAGCGGCACGATTTATTAATGAAATTGTGATGGGTGAAGAGAGTGATATCAATGAACTTGGCGAAGCGAAAAGCCACTTCGAAATGTACATTGATGCGATGAACCAAATTCAAGCAGATACTTCAACAATAAATGAATTTATCAGCTCAATAAAACAAGGACAATCCATTGAAGTTGCACTAAGCAAACATCAATTGGATGATAAAATATGTGCGTTTATCAATTTTACATTTGACGTTATAAAAGGTGGAAAAGAACACTGTATTGCTTCGGCCTTTACATTTGGTAGAGAAGATGTGATTCCAGATATGTTTTTGGAAATTATTCAGCAATCAAAAACTAGTGAAGACGATAACCGTTACAGCAAATTGCTTTATTACTTGAACCGTCACATAGAAATCGATGGCGATGAACATGGTCCAATCTCACTAAAAATGGTTGAAACACTTTGTGGAGATGATGCGCAAAAATGGAATGAAACTCTTGAAATTGCAAAACAAGCACTGCATCATCGTTTGGAACTTTGGAGCCACATCCATGAGAGCATACTACGCAACAAAAAAATTGCTATTAGTCATTAGAGTTTAAAACCCATTAAACGATTTAAACTCGAGTTCTTTATTTTCATTTTCAAAAATAATATGAACTTTAAGTTCGGGGTGGTTTTCTAAAAACCTTGACATTTCATTTACATTCATGGTTTGAAGTGCAGTAGCATATGCATCTGCAATCATACAGTTTTTGGCAATTACTGACACACTTAAAATATTTGTTTTGCTAGGATAACCCGATTGAGTGTCAATAATATGAGTATACCGTCGTCCATTTTGATCTATTTTATATTTTCTATAAGTACCTGAAGTTGCCATGGCTTCGTTGATTAGAACAACAGTATCGAGATAAGGAATATCACTTTGGACGTTAGGGTTTTGAACACCAATATTCCATGGGGCATTTTTAATAGAATTTATACCATAACAAACTATTTCTCCTCCAATTTCGACCAGAAAATTTTCAACTTTTTTACGCTTTAAAAATTGACTAATCCTGTCCACAGCATATCCTTTTGCGATGGCATTAAAATCTATTTTTGTAGCTTTTGGCTTTGTAATATCTAACCCATTAATTGAAACCTGATCGAGTCCAACAGATTGCATTAAGGTCTTAATTTTTAAACTATCCAATTGTTCAATTTTACCTTCAGGGCCAAAATCCCATGCATTAACAACGGCGCCTATGGTAGGATCAAAACGACCATTTGTTTGCTTAAAAACGACCTTTGATGCTTCAAAAACAGTTTTGAACTGAGAATCAATTTTTGTCGTTCTGTTTTTATTTACTTTGGATATAATAGAATTTGGTATATACGTAGACATTGAGCGATTGATGTCGTGAAAAATCTCATCAAATTCATCTTTAAAATTTCCTGAACTGTCGTAAATTATGGTGTATGTTGTTCCAAAAACAGCACCAGAATTTCGCTGTTGTGTAGTAGTGTTTTGACAAGAAACAAAGAGTAATAAAACAAAAAAAGCTAGATTTTTCATTGTAGTTTGATTAGTTCATATGAGATTCGATAACCTGAATTCCATTATATTCAATTAAGTATTCTTCATTGAGGTATATAGGCAAATCTTCGCCTTTTGGATTACCAACAGCTACACCAGCATAAAGTACTTTTGCTTCTTTTTCAAAAGCGTGTTTCTTGAATGTTTCCATCCAAACTACATCATAATTGTTTGGGTTTTCTGGCAGTTTCACTACGCGCACAATCACAAAAAAATATTGATTGTTTTTATCAATACACACAAATTGTGGGTGTTTTTTCAATTTGCTATTGATGGCCACAAATTCGAATCCTCTAGACTCCAAATCCTTACCAACATGGTTCATGCCTAAGTTGTGCAGTTCTTGCTTTGAAAGTGGTTTTGACATGATGTAAAAATACAAAAAGCCCAACTGACATGTTGGGCTTTTTTAGTTAATAGAAAGATAATTTTTTATCCTCCAAAATCATCAAATCGGATGTGTTCGTCTGGAATTCCAAAATCTTCACCCATTTTTTGAACTGCTTTATTCATCAGTGGTGGTCCACAGAAATAGAGTTCAATATCTTCTGGAGATTCGTGATGATTCAGATAATTATCGATGACACAGTTATGTATAAATCCAACAAAACCATCTCCTGGTGCATCTATATTTTCTTTGACTTTCCAATTGTCTTCTTCTAATGGTTCAGAAAGGGCAAGATAGAATTTGAAGTTAGGAAATTCGTTTTCTAGTTGCTTGAAATGATCTAAATAGAATAATTCTCTTTTTGATCGACCTCCATACCAATAAGTGACTTTACGGCCAGTTCGTAAGGTTTTGAATAAGTGGTAAAGGTGCGAACGCATGGGTGCCATTCCAGCACCACCACCAACGTAAAGCATTTCTGACTCACTTTCATTGATAAAAAATTCGCCGTAAGGACCAGAAATGGTTACTTTATCACCTGGTTTTTGTGCAAAAATATAGGATGAGGCCACTCCTGGATTGACATCCATCCACCCATTTTTTGAGCGGTCCCATGGCGGTGTTGCGATACGTACATTAAGCATGATCTCGCGCCCCTCGGCTGGGTATGAAGCCATAGAATAAGCACGTTCTACGGTTTCTGTATTTTTCATCGTTAAAGGCCATAACCCAAATTTATCCCATTCTGCTTGGAATTTTTTTGGATCGTCGTGTTCTTCTGGATGCGCTGTGATATCGATGTCTTTGTAGTTGATTTCACATGCTGGTATTTCAATTTGAATGTATCCCCCTGCTTTGTAGCCCATATCTTCTGGAATTTCGACTACAAATTCTTTGATAAATGAGGCCACATTGTAGTTTCTTACGACTGTAGCTTCCCATTTTTTTATTCCGAAAACTTCTTCTGGGATAGAAATTTCCATGTCTTGTTTTACTTTAACTTGGCAAGACAAACGTGCACCACTTTGCAGTTCTTTTCTAGAAAAATGAGGGGTTTCTGTTGGTAATGCTTCTCCACCACCAGACATTACATGGCATTCACACTGAATACATGTTCCTCCTCCTCCACATGCAGAGGGCAAAAATATTTTTTGATTTCCTAAAGTAGATAATAATGTTCCACCTGAAGAGACTTCAATTTCACGTTCACCATTAATCAAGATTTTGACTGGTCCTGAGGGTGATAATTTTTGTTTTACAAACAACAATACACTAATAAGGATTAATGCTATTGTTAAAAATGCTACAACTGTAGCTATAATAGTTCCTGATGTTCCTGCAGCTAAAATTAACATATTTAGTTCAATGTTTTAGTTTCATTATTCTCTATTTTTTCTGTCTGTGGAAGTTGTAAAGCAACTTCTTTTGCTGTTTCTTTCACTTCTTCATCACCACCAGTAAGCATCCCTCCAAAACTCATGAAACCAATGGCCATAAGCCCTGTAATGATGAATGTAATACCCAAACCTCTAAGTGGTGCTGGTACATTTGAGTATCTAATTTTTTCTCTAATGGCTGCGATAGCAAGAATGGCCAAAAACCATCCAATTCCTGAACCTAACCCATATACAGTCGCCAAACCTAATGTTGCTATTTCTCTTGACTGCATGAATAGCGATCCACCTAAAATGGCACAGTTTACAGCAATCAAGGGTAAGAAAATACCTAAAGAATTGTATAGTGATGGAGAAAATTTTTCTACAATAATTTCGACCAATTGAACCATCGTTGCGATGGTAGCAATAAACATGATGAAAGATAAGAAGCTTAAATCATAAGCAGCAAAATCTTCACCTAGCCATGCCAGTGCTCCTGGTCTAAGGATGTATTGATCCAACAGCCAGTTGAGTGGAACAGTCACCAATAGGACAAATATAACGGCTGCGCCAAGTCCTACAGCAGTAGACACTTTTTTGGAAACAGCAAGGTAAGAGCACATCCCAAGGAATGTGGCAAATACCATATTATCTATAAAAATCGATTTAAAAAATAATTCTAAATATTCCATAATGTTTTAGTCTTCGATTAATGCTTTATTTCTGCTGCGTTGCACCCAAATAATGAGGCCAACTACAATCAATGCCATTGGGGAGAGCAACATAAAACCATTGTTTTCGTATCCGAAACCATATAGTCCTGTTTTTTCGATGGGATCACCAAGAACTTTCACCCCCATTAGTGTTCCTGATCCTAGTAGTTCTCTAAAAAATCCTACTATTATAAGGATAACACCATATCCTGCAGCATTACCTATTCCGTCTAGAAAAGAGCGCCATGGTCCATTTCCTAAAGCAAATGCTTCAAAACGCCCCATGATGATGCAGTTGGTAATGATTAGCCCAACAAATACAGAAAGTTCTTTACTGAGTTCGTAAGCAAATGCTTTGAGTACCAAATCCACAATAATAACCAGTGCGGCCACAACAGTAAGTTGAACTATAATTCTAATTTTAGAAGGAATAATATTTCTAATGAGTGAAATTACAACATTTCCAACCCCCAATACAAAAAGTACAGAAATAGACATCACAATAGATGCTTTAAGCTGTGCTGTGATGGCTAATGCCGAGCAAATTCCCAAAACTTGAATAGTAATGGGATTATTGTCTGCAAGTGGGTCTAAAATTAGTTTGGTGTCTTTTTTTGATAGAAGTCCCATTTCGTATTAGTTATTTAAAGATTTAAAATAAGGCAGATAAAGTTTAAGCTCCGATTTGATCATGGCAGCTACACCGTCTCCTGTGATAGTTGCTCCAGCAATGGCATCAACTTCATAATCTGTTTTGTCAATATTTTTTGGATCAGCATTACTTTTTGAAACTGTAATACCTTTGAATGTTCCATTGTCTAAAAGATGTTCGCCAATAAAATCATCCATAAAAAAGCGTTCTTTAATATTTGCTCCTAACCCTGGTGTTTCTCCTTTATGATCAAAATATGCGCCTTGAATCACCATATTTTCGTCCATTGCAACATAAGCCCAAATGGCATCCCAAAGTCCTTTACCAAGAATTGGAGCGATGTAATATTTTTGTCCTTCTTTCTCGCCAATAAAAAGTGGCAATTTTCTGTCTAATCCCGCTTTTGCATTAGATTGTTGTTTCTTAACGTCTATGAGATAAGCGTCGTTTGAAGTTGTTATATTTCCACCTTGTATTACAATTTGTTCGGTAATATATTGCTTGAATAATTCTGGTGCTTTTTCTGTGGAAACAAAGTTAGCGCTACTGCCTTCATTTTCGTTTACACCCATAGCGTAAAGGATATTTTGCTGTTTTTCCAAACGCTTATTCTCATCAATATTAGGTGCCAAGCTAGAGGCAGTAAAAGCCAAAAGCGATCCTACGATAACAACCATGCCGATTGCAAATAATATGGTGTATTTATTTGATTCTGTGTTGGTACTCATAATATTATGCCGTTTTAACTTTTAGACGTTTCATTCTTTTCTTTACATTTCCTTGAACCACGTAGTGATCAATTGTTGGTGCAAAAACATTCATCAGTAATATAGCCAAGAAAACACCTTCTGGGTATGCTGGGTTGAATACGCGAATCATTATAGAAATAAAACCAATAAGGAATCCATAAATCCATTTACCCTTGTTGGTTTGTGCAGCAGTTACAGGATCTGTGGCCATGTATACCGCTCCAAACAATATACTTCCTATAATAAGGTGTTGCCAAAAAGGAACACTCATCAATCCGTAAAATTTACTTGAAGTTGTTATGATGCCTGCATCGACTACACCATTAAAAATAAGTCCCATGGCAAGAGCACCTATAATGGTACTGAGCATAATTCGCCAGCTTCCTACTTTGGTAAAAATAAGGAACAGGGCACCAAAAATGATTAATAATTTTGAAGTCTCTCCTATTGATCCTGGAATTAATCCATAAAACATATCGGCATAATTGTATACTACATCTTGACTTTGAGCATAACTTCCCAAAATGGTTTCACCAGAAATAGCATCTGCAGTTCCTGCACGTTCTACGGCACCATGTACCCAAACTTTATCGCCACTCATCCATGTAGGATAAGCAAAAAATAAGAATGCTCGAATGGTAAGTGCTGGATTCAAAATATTCATACCAGTTCCACCAAAAACTTCTTTTCCAATGACCACTCCAAAAGCGACCGCTACCGCTAACATCCATAAAGGAAGGTCTACTGGAACAATAAGTGGTACAAGCATCCCTGTAACCAAATATCCCTCTTCAACTTCATGTCCTTTGATGACCGCAAAAATAAATTCGATGATTAAGCCTACTCCATAAGAAACTACAACCAGTGGCAAAACTTTCCATATCCCAACGACTAAATTGTCCCAAGTCCAAAAAGTTGAACCTAAAAACCCTTCTGCTGCTTCTATAGTTCCCAAAGCAAGATGATGTTGATAACCTGCATTGAACATACCAAAAATGAGACATGGCACCATAGCCATGATGACTGTATTCATGGTACGCTTCAAATCATCTGCTACTTTGATGTGGGTACCATTGTGTGTGGTTTCGTTTGGTAAATACAAAAAAGTATGAATGGCATTGAAAGCTGGAGCCATTTTAGTTCCTTTATATTTTTCTTTAAGATTGTGTAAGTTTGATTTTAAACCCATTTAATTAGTGTTTTTCATTTTACTTTGAAAGTGGATTATTATCCAATTTCTTTAATCATTAAATCTAATCCTTCTCTTATTATTTTTTGATGTGGCTGCTTAGAAACACATACAAACTCGGTAAGCGCAAAATCTTCTGGCGCTACTTCGTACATTCCTAAAGCCTCCATTTCATCAAGATCTTTATACATGCATGCTTTTAGGATTTGCATTGGATAAATATCCAAAGGAAAAACTTCTTCATAAGACCCTGTAATTACAAAAGCCCTGTGTTCTCCGTTTGTATTTGTATTCAAATCAAATTTTTTGTTTGGTGTTAACCATGAGAATGTCAATGCTCGTGAGGTTGAAACCTTATTAAATACCGGTTTGTTCCACCCAAAAAATTCGTAATCGTCGCCCTCAGGAATAACCGAAATGACGTCGCTGTAATAATCCAAATGTCCATCAGGTTTTATTTCTTTTCCAGAAAGTACATTCCCTGAAATAATTCGTGCATGAGCATCTTTTTGTATGCCTCTATCATAAATCATTGTCGCAACTTCACTTCCAATACGCGTCACCAAATAGCGTGGTTGCTCTATTTGAGAACCAACCATAGCCACAACTCGCTCGGCATTGAATTTACCCGTCAACAACAATTCTCCAATTATCACCAAGTCTTGAGGAGTTACTGTCCAAACAACTTCGCCTTTGTTGATAGGGTCAATTTTGTTGATCAAAGTTCCGACATTTCCAGAAGGGTGTGGTCCAGAAACTCTGTGTGTTTTGATGTCTTCCAAATTGGTGAAGGGAGAGTGTGCATCTTTTGACACACCAACATGTACCTCACCTTCAGTAAGTTTAGACAAAGCTGTAACTGCTGCTTGCAATTCTGCATCCTTTCCTTTCAGTGTGTAGTTGTAGTCCGCTGCAAGTGGTGCTGTTGCATGTGCCGAAACAAAAATAGATTTTGGCGTACGGCTGGGATCTGCAATTATTGCATAAGGGCGCTGCTTGATAAACGGCCAACATCCAGAAGCAAGTAATAATGTTTTAATCTCATCTGATTTTGCACTTCCAAGCTCAAATTTTTTGTGTTCGCTAAAGCTTAAATCTTTATCTGCTTTGATTTTGATCTCCAAAATACGACGTTTTTCGCCGCGAGAGATCTCAATTATTTCTCCAGAAACAGGAGAAACAAACTTGATATCCTGATTAGATTTATCAAAAAATACAGCTTCTCCAGCTTTTATTTTTTGACCTACTTTTACTAATAATTTTGGTGTTACACCGTGGAAGTCTTCAGGTCGAATCGTGTAAAAATTGCTTTTAATGGCGGTGGTTTTATTCAGCGCAGCTCCTCCTACTAATTTGATGTCCAGACCTTTTTTTATTCGAATGTCGTTTGACATATGTTTTTTTATTGAAATTTGTATCTAAAAATCGAGCAAATTTACAAATTAAAAGTGCATTCGTCACAACATTTAAATGGATTTTTTTTGTTAAAATTAGTATTTTAAAAAAGCGCTGATTTTTACTTATATTTACCTTTTAAATTTTTGGTATGCTCAAATCATATTGTTCCATTTTTCTTAGTGTTGTTTTTCTCTTTATGGCAGGCATATCATTTGGACAAATAGAAGAAGTTGATCCACCAAATGACATAAAAACAATAACGTTTGGAGGTCAAAAAGCAAGCAACATTCTTCCCATCATTAATTTGAATGAACGCATCTATTTGGAATTTGATGTCCTAAATAATTTGGAAGAAGACTTTTATTACGTTATCGAACACTTCGATTATGATTGGACGCCTTCCCGTTTGATGAAATCTGAGTACCTTGACGGTATGGATAATCTTAGAATATTCAATTATGAAAATTCATTTAACACCTATCAAATTTATTCACATTACAGACTGCAAATCCCCAACCCACAAACACGACTGAAAGTTTCCGGTAACTACCTCATCAAGATTTTTGATGAAAATGACGATTTGGTTTTCAGTAGAAAATTTATGATCATGGAACAACAAGTGGGTGTGGGCGTTCAAATCAAAAGATCCAGAAATGTTACATTAATTAACGAAACACAATCTGTAGATTTCAGTATAAAATCGAATAGTCTCAACTTAAACAATCCTGCTCAAACTGTAAAAACGGTTGTGGTGCAAAACAACAATCTTAAAACTGCTATTTACGATTTAAAACCACAATATATTTTGGGCAACGAATTGGTGTACAGGTACAATGAGGCCTCATTGTTTTGGGGTGGTAATGAATACTTGTTTTTTGAGAACAAAGAAGTACGAAGTGCAAATTTAGGTGTACAATTTATTGATTTACAAGACCTTTATCACAGTTATCTTTACACAGATATTGACAGAAGCACACGAAAATATACTTTTAATCCAGACATCAACGGAGGTTTCAAAATTACTGTTTTGGATCGTGACGATCCAAGCATTGAAGCCGATTACACCTATGTGCATTTTTCACTCATAACAAATGAGTTTTTGGACGCATCTGTTCATGTCTATGGTGGCTACAACAACTTCAGCATAAATGATGAAAATAAAATGAACTTTAATCCTGAAAAAGGTATTTATGAACTTCAAATGCTCATGAAACAAGGATTTTACAATTACAAATATGTTGTTGTAGACCAAAACGACACGCTTAGCGAGGGGA
>ERZ1048068.3437-NODE-3437-length-10416-cov-6.544252_pt1 | contig 10416 bp, 7 predicted proteins | sample MGYA00383098_ERZ1048068 | MGnify/ENA primary metagenome ERZ1048068 (study PRJEB29581, sample SAMEA5548368) | metagenome | biome: marine; feature: coastal; material: water | depth 1 m | study: Short-term variability in the microbial, nano- and picoplankton... | reverse complement strand
GCGGTTGCGGTGTAGATAACCTGTGCTGCGCCCGAGTTCTCATCGATAGCTGTCGCTGTCTCACCTGAGGTAATTACCGGTGCGGTATCATCAAGATCGTTTATACCCAACGTCACCGCTTGTTCACTGGCATTGCCAGCTGCATCAGTGGCTACAACGGTGAAACTATATGCGTCCTGAGTTTCGTGGTCTGGGTCAGCGGAGAGTGTGACAGCACCTGTAGCTGCATCGATAGACAGTGCAGCATCGCTGCCCTCAGCAAGGCTAAAGGTTACACCGCCACTGATATCCGCAGAGTCATCCGCGGTTGCCGTGTAGATTACCTGAGCGGCACCGGAGTTCTCATCAATAGCAACCGCTGTTTCACTTGAGGTGATACTTGGAGCCACTTCATCTAAATCATTAATACCCAAGGTCACTGCTTGTTCACTGGCATTGCCAGCTGCATCAGTGGCTACCACAGTGAAGCTATAGGCATCCTGCGTTTCGTGATCTGAGTTAGTGCTAAGAGTCACCGCACCTGTATCAGCATCAATAGACAGCGCAGCATCGCTGCCCTCAGCAAGGCTAAAGGTTACACCACCACTGATATCTGCAGAATCATCCGCGGTTGCCGTGTAGATAACCTGATCAGCGCCCGTGTTTTCATCAATGGCTGTCGCTGTTGCACCCGAAATGATGCTTGGGGCAACTTCATCTAAATCATTAATACCCAAGGTCAGGGTTTGCTCACTGGCATTACCGGCAGCATCTGTTGCAACAACGGTAAAGCTGTAGGAACTTTGATCCTCGTGATCCGGGTTGGAACTTAGGGTCACTTCGCCTGTATCGGCATCGATAGACAGCGCAGCATCGCTACCCTCAGCAAGGCTAAAGGTTATACCACCACTGATATCCGCAGAGTCGTCTGCTATTGCCGTATAGATAACCTGATCAGCACCCGAGCCTTCATCAATAGAAGAGGCTGATACAGCAGAAATAATTACAGGAGCCGAATCATCGACATTATTGATTGCTAGGGTTACATTCTTGCCAAAACTAACATTACCGGCAGCATCAGTGGCTAGCACGGTAAAGCTGTATGAACTCTGCACCTCATAATTTGGATTATCGCTTAGCGAGACTTCGCCTGTTTCAGAGTTTATCGTCAGGCTTTCATCGCTGGCGCCAGCAAGACTGAAGGAAACGCCACCACTAATATCGAAGCTATCATCAGCTGTAGCAACATAGATAATTTGATTAGCACCCGAGCCCTCAGCAAGAGCAGTTGCCGATGCTCGAGAGGTTATAAATGGAGCAACCTCATCAAGATTACGCACTGTAAGAGATACAGATTGAACCTGGCTTGCATTTCCAGCCAAGTCAGTCGCTATAACCGCAAAAGCATAATCAGACTGCCCTTCAAAATTAGGATTGCGCGACAGGTAAACGTCCCCTGTAGATGCATCAATTGATAAGGCAGAATCACTATCAGCAGTTAAACTAAAAACAACACCATTACTAATATCAGCGCTATCATCTACCTTTGCGGTGTAGACAATCTGATTGGCACCGCCATTCTCGTCAATACCTTGTGATTCATCGGAGACAATAATCGGAGCTATCTCATCAAGATTATTAACTCCAAGCGTTATAGCTTGTTCGCTCGCATTGCCTGCAGCATCTGTCGCTACTACAGTGAAACTGTATAAATCCTGCACTTCGTGGTCAGGGTCTGCGCTCAGAGTTACCTCACCTGTTTCGGCATCGATAGACAATGCGCTATCACTACCTTCAGCAAGACTATAAGACGTAGGACCGTCGCTTATATCAGCCAAGTCATTAGAGACTGCTGTATAAATGACCTGGCTGGCACCGGAGTTTTCATCGATTGCTGTCGCTGTAGCGCCAGAAGTAAATAATGGGGCGGCATCATCTAAATCATTAATTCCCAAGGTCACCACTTGCTCACTGGCATTGCCCGCCGCATCTGTGGCTACGACGGTAAAGCTGTAAGAATCCTGAGTTTCATGATCCGGGTCAGCGGAGAGTGTGACAGCACCTGTATCCGCATCGATAGACAGCGCAGCATCGCTACCCTCAGCAAGGCTAAAGCTAACACCATCGCTAGCATCAAGAGAACTGTCTGCTGTGGCAGTGTAGATAACCTGTGAGACACCGATGTTCTCGTCAACCGATAAACTTAGATCTTCACCAAGGCTCGGAGAAACTGTATCTAGGGTTATTGCAAGCTGATTACTAACTTCAGAGGTCTTGTCGCCTATCGACTGCCTGGCCACAACAGAATACTGGCCATCTGTGCTGATGGTGATAGTCGAACCCTGACCAAGCTGCCAACTGGTGCCACCATCCAGGCTATACTCCCAAGAGGCTGACTCAGTCAAACCAGAAACAGAAATTACCGCTTCTGAACTAATGCCATCGTCGGCAATACCGGTATCCTTTTCAAGGGACAGAGAAACACTATCAGGTGCAGCAGCACTTTCTTCACTGCTTAATGCGGCGATACCCGCGCCAACTGCGGCAATAGCTGCAGTCCAGCCAAGAACCGAGCTTGACGAAGCTCCAGCTTGGGCTGATTGGCCTTCGCCCTTATTTTGATCACCAGTTTCATTAGCGACATCCGAAGCGGCCTCTTCGGCGCCGGAATCGACAATCTCTATGTCAGAGCTATCATCCAACGATGAGGATGATTTCTCATCGTCATTTAGTCTTTCCTCTTTATCTTTTTTATCTTCTTTTTCTTTTTTGTCGTCTTTATTCTTTTTTTCGTCTTGACGTGCGTCTAACGCCTTCAGCTTGTCGTCATGAAGGCCAGCCTCACCAATAGCACTTTTGCCGTTAGCCTCAGCAGCTGTCTCGTGAGGTGCAACGTCCGGATAAGGAGAGGTTTGAGCATCAAACGTCGGAGATTTTTGCGCATCAGAATGATCGCCAACCACAGAGTTTATATTTTCTCCGAGCTTTAAATTACCATCCGAGCCCCGAGCATCACCAGAGGGGCTAGCTGAATAATCTTTTATATCTGACATTTCAATCTCCGATAAATAAGCTTTTTTTCGCTAAATAAACTAGAAACCAAGCTCAAAACAGCTGGCGAGCAGATGCATAGAAGGATCAAAGTTTATTAGCGTTTCTTTTTATAATTGTTTTTTTTCTTATATTTGTTTTTCTTTAGACCCTAAGATAACAGTGTTTAACTAAAAAATCACCGTTCACCTAACGACTCAGCCAAAGTTTTTGTCAGCGGCTTCAACAGATAATTAAGAATCGTATTTTTACCTGTATGAACTTCAACAGTTGCCGTCATACCTGGAATGATATCGAGGTCTTTATTTGGCGCACCACTGAAGGTTTTACCTTTTGTCCTGACCTGAACCCTGTAAAAGGGAACGGTTCCTTGAGGGGATTTATCCTCTAATGTGTCCGGACTAATATAAATAATCTCACCGGTCAAATCTCCAAAAATGGTGTAGTCAAAAGCATCCACCTTGACTGCAGCATTTTGACCAACACTTACAAAGCCTATATCAGCTGGACTCAATTTAGCCTCTATCAAAAAATCGGCCTCTATCGGAACCACTTCGAGCACCTCTTCACCGGGCCTGATAACACCACCTTCTGTAGTGATTCTTATATTTTTTACGATCCCATTTACCGGCGAAAACAATGTTTTTTGGTCAAATTGACGCTTTCTCTGTATAAGCGCCTGCTTGACACTTTCAAGCTCTTCTTCAACCTGATTAAGCTGTTCTTGGGCATCCTTAAAGTACTCATTTCTAGTATTAGTGGACTTTGCCACCAGCTCAGCCTCTTGACGCTTCAAGCGAAGGATTTCTGTTTTACTAACATCACCACTTTTTACCAGCGGCGCATTCATATCAATTTCTTCACGAACCAGCGACAAAATTGCAGCCAAAGCATCTAACTCCTCTTTCTGCGCCTCCATTCGCTTGTCAAACAATGCCGACTCATTATCTACAAATTGCTGATGCCTATAAGCAATTTCAGGAAATACTGGCTTTGTTTCAAAAACCTCAGCATTGAGACGCGCCAACCGCGACGAGAGCGCAGAGACTTTTGCAAGAGCTTCTTTGTAGTCCGCCTCTGCAGAAGTCGAGTCAAACAGCACAAGAACATCGCCTCGCTGCACTTCTTGCCCAGCTTTTACAGGAAAAGATTTGAGCATCCCACCATCTTGCGACTGAATAATTTGCACTCGAGAGCTTGGAAGAATGACGCCAGGCGCTCTGGCGACCTGGTCGATTTCAGAGTAATAGGACCATACAAAGAAACTAACCAGGATGGCAAAGGTTAGCCACAATGTAAGGCGGGATCTCATTAGCTCAGCATCCAGAGCTTTAGATGCAGGATCCGCTTTGCCTGAAGACTGCAAGAACCACAAAACATTCATTAGGACTTCAACTCCTGGCGCTGCCGATTGAGATATTCAATAACTTTTTCCTTTGGCCCATCGATAGCAATTTTGCCTTTTTCAACCACCACAATTCTGTTGACGTGAGCTAATACCGCCATCTTGTGAGTAGCCACTATGACAGCAGTAGATTCTGGCAGACCTTCAAAAAGATGCTTCATTACATGCGTCTCAAGATTCCCATCCATAGATGCAGTTGGTTCATCGAGAATTAGAATCTCTGGCCGAGCCAACAATAAGCGAGTTAAACCGACAAGCTGGCGTTGACCACCGGACAAACCCTTTCCACCCTCAGAAATCTGGATATCCAGGCCCTTGGGATGACCCTGTATTGCCGAATTAAGCCCTGTAAGCTTCGCCGCGTTAAGAATTTGGGTGTCACTTAATTGAGGCAAACCCAACACCAAGTTATCTCTGAGAGAACCGTTAAACAACCTCACCTCTTGCGGAAGATAACCAATGTGCTCCCTTACGAAGTCACTGGAGAGATGAGTCACATCAACATCATCTAAAAAGATCGCTCCCGACTTGGGGCGATACAATCCAGCTAAAGTCTTTAGCAGGGTACTTTTTCCAGACCCTACCGCGCCAAGCACAGCCACTCTATCACCAGGATTTAAACTAAAGTCGACTTCCTCTATACCTGGCATATTTTCTTCATAGCTAAATGAAACATCTTTAGCCATGATTGAACCCTTGCAGCTGTCAGGCACAACAGATCTCTCAGATGCATTATCATCTGGTATCGCCATAATGCCATCGAGAACATCCAGTGCAATTTTGGCGTGCTTCCATTGCACAACAAGGTTTGGAACTTGCGTAAGCGGTGTAAGAGCCCGACCAGAGATAATAGAGCAAGCAATTAGACCACCCATGGTCAGGTCGCCATTAGAAATCGCGTAGGCTCCAACAGCGATGATTCCAACGTAACTCAACTGCTGTATTGACTGCGCAGAGCTGGTAGATATGGCCGTCAACAATCTGCTTTTTAATTCACTCTCGCTGATCGTCTGGGAAAGCTTTAACCAACGATCGGACAATTTCCATTCTGCTGATGCTGCTTTGATTGATTCGATACCATCAATTGCTTCAATTAATAATCCATTTTTTTTATTGGACTCTTCCATATGCTCTGAAGTGTAGCGCTCAATAGGCTTCCTCATGGACAAGCCAATAAAAAGCCCGATAGGCATCACAAGCAACGGCACCAAGGCTACAGGTCCAGCTAGAATAAAAATTACCCCGATAAAAAATAAAGCAAACGGCGCGTCCGCAAATACAAACAAGGTGCTAGATGCCATAAAGTTTCTGATTGACTCAAAATGTCTTATTTGAGAGGCGAAAGTTCCCACTGTTCTAGGCCGGGCATCGGATCTGATGCTTAACGCTTTACCAAAAAAGACCGACGAGAGCTCAACATCAATGACCTTGCTTGCCCTATCAACCATATGAGCACGAACAACTTTCATGGCAAATTCAAACGTTATGGCGAGCAATACACCAAAAGTAAGAACCCAAAGGGTGCTAAAGCCCTTGGTTGGTACAACTCTGTCATATACCTGCATCGTGTATAGTGCAGACATCAACCCCAGAGCACTTAGCACAAAAGTGGCGAATATAGCCTCCAGGAATACTTTTTTACGCTTTCTCAAGGCAAAAACAAACCAATCTTTTGCCGTCTCCAGAGGCTCATCAGAAAAGCTCTCAGAGCTCTCACCTGCTGTAAGACTGAGAAAAACACCATTATTTAATTTTGAAAAATCAATCTGCTGAGAACTCTGATCGTGCCGTTCAACAAGTACTCCTGAAGACAGAATACCTCTTACCAGAAAAACATCCTCCTGATCCTCTGAAATCCAGAGCAATGGAAGCACAGTTTTGTCAATCTGCTCAACCGTCAGCAGCTCCGCCTTGCCAAAGGGGAACCGCAAACGCCAAATCGACTCAGCGCGGTCGACAAGTTTTAGATCCTTGAATTTAGCGCCTTCATCAGTAGCCTCGGGATAATCAAAGCGATGACGCTGAACGGCAATGCCTTTGATTGACGCATATCGAGCCAAGATAAGGGATAACTCCCCATTACTCGAAAGGTCAGCATACCCACCTGACTTATCATTCATCTTTTAATATTCCACTCCGATTTAGCAGCGTAACCGTGACCATCAATCATCCCCAATAAAGCCAGCAATTGAATGCCAGAACGAAAGTAGCCAAGCTCGAAATTGATAAGAGCATCTCTGGCTTGAACGGATTCGCGCTGAGCATTCAAGGCATCGAGCCATGACTTTTTACCCACTGAATACTGCCTGAGATATGAAGAAACTACCTCCGCCGTGGCCGACACCAACTCTCGAGATGTCTTAACTTGCTCCTCAGCAGAGCGATGCTGCATAAACAATATCTGCACATCTCGGCGAATCTCTCGCTCCCCGGCCGCTCTATCCATTAAGGCAGTTTGCTTTCGTGACTTGGCAGATGACAGTCGCTTTGCGGATGAAAATCCTGCACCGGGCTGATAGTTAAGCCCAAGATAGATCTGCTCCGTTTCTTGTCCAAGCAGAATATCGCCATACCTTTTTTCATAGCCCAACGCGATTTTAGGCTTACCCTCAGCCGACACTAACTTAACGTTAGCCTCAGCCCTTTCCACCGAAGCTGTCAACACATCGAGCTTGGGTGAGTAACTAACAGCTTTAGATTCTAACTCGACAAGAGGTCTTCCCAGGTAATCAAAAACGCTACCCTCACCACTACCAAACTTTACGGAGGTTATCTGCTGGCCTAATAGCTGCTCGAGCTCAGCTTTCGCCACAAGAAAATTTGTTTGAATTTGCGCCTCTTGAGAGCGCGCTTGCGCCAATCTGGCCTTGGCAAGCATGACGTCAATTTCAGGACTTGTTTGAGCCAATGATCGTCTTGTAATAACGCCCACTAAACGCTCATGCTCTTCAATGTTTGATTGATAGAGAGAGAGTTTTTCATCCGCTGCAGCCAAGTTAAAAAATGCTGCAACCGCTTCAGCAATAATAAGAGACTCCTGCGAATTCATCTCTCCCTCAGCCACCTCAACAATAGCCTCAGCCAGATCTATTCCAGCTGCTATCTGACCACCCGCCCAAATAGGTTGGGAAAGCGTTAAAACTCGCGTGTTTTCATCGTTATAAATTGCCTGAGAGGAAAAACTTAGCTCGGGAAATGCGCTCAACTTAGCCGCCGACAAGTCACTTTTGGCCGCGACCACCTCACTCCTCTTAGCGCTCATAGATGGATGATTTTTAACTGCCAAAGTCATCGCATCAACCAAAGTGAGATCTACGAGAGGATCGTCAGCAATAGGCCCATACATAACACCAGAGTTGAGATGACTCGGCGCGAGCACAATAAGAGCTAAAAGCAAATATTTTAGAGAGACGGGTAGTTCAGCCAGCTTAAACTGCAGGCAATGTCCTTGTCGCATAACTTTTATTCTAATTATTTTTTTAGGTAAATCGCACTTTTAGCCTGCTATACAAGTGTTTACCAAGCGATCAGCACTTTCAAAATATACTCAATTCACAGTAAAGTTTCGTGAATGATATACACATGCGCATAAGATAGCCTAAATCAAATCTGGATAACATACTATTTGACCGAACAAATGCACTTTTTTTGTAACGCAATGACCTAATACCCTCATAACACAATATAAATCCAACAACCTGAGTGCAGGGCAGGTACTTTTATGCACTATTTGGGATTAATAAAAAAGGATGCCCAAACAATTTGACGCCTGGGGCCAATGGGCCTGCACAGGGCCAACTTGTTGATTTTGCATGACTATGCCCCTTGAATACCGTAGATTGCTTTGCGGTATCAATTGGTAGAATGGGGACTAAGACTTGATTGAAGAGGGATAGCGGGGGTTATCATCCATTAGGTTTTCCATTAGCTATATAGCTTTTAACCTTGCTGATATTCTGCCAAAGGAGTGCCCGAGGGACTGAAACATCCATGGCTTTCATGCAACGCTCGAGCAATCCATTTGCCTCGCCTAACATACCTATCACTCTAGCAAGGTCTTTTAAGATTGCTGCACCATAGGCTGCCTCACCCTTTATTGCCGCCTCGGCAAATTCTGACTTACTCAGATTAAGCATGGCAAGGTCTATTACGTCTCGACAATGCACACCCAAATCCAAGCCTCGATCAGAGTTAGCCAGTAGCTTACTTACAGCCATATCTAGCCTAGTTAAACTGGCGACCCCCAAAATACTGTCTTTCTTTCCAGGCTTAGCTAAACCAATTCGCCCCTCAAGAACAATCTCGAACTTGATTGGTTTGCCTTCCACAAATACTTTGGATCGAATACCGTACTGATCACTGCGAATATCCGACGCTTGAAGTTTGTCGGCACCGTTGTTTTTCATTAGCGCTTGAAGACCCTGTTCACGGACTGAATTGCGCAGGTATCGGTACGAGGCTAAGTCTGAAACTAAAAAATCTATATCAACCGATTGACGATACTCACCATATCCCAGGGCAATCGCTGTGCCCCCAGCAAAAAGGCAGTTATGCCGCTTAAGTAGATCTGTATCCAGCGACTCAAGTACTTTTGCTATTCGTTGGTGATGTGAACGGGTAACCATTAAGACACCGCTCCCTCAAACGCAACGCCAAGTAGCTCGATAAGCTCCTGCTCACTGTCACTCAGGTTTTCGATATCCAAGAAGCGCTTGTTACGTTCATAGATTGAGTGGGCCTCAAAAAGAGACAGCTCATCAACCCCCTGCACATGCCATGCAAGCTCTTTTAACTGGGGATAGTCTGAGAATGATAGTCGAACCGGCAGTGTGTCCACATCGTTTCCATTAGTCTCGTGCCCTCTGTTCACTTCGGCAGACAGTTGCAGCTTCAAATCTAAAGCGCTGACTACATTCAGGTAGGCGCCCATACTCACGGTGGGCTCACCCTTTTCAATACGATGTAGCGTCACTCGAGAAATGCCCGCCGTCTGGGCGACGGCGTTTGCCGTGATCTTAAATGACTTACGATGTTGCCTTATCAACTGGCCAATATCGGCAAGCTGGCTAATCGCGTCATTTGAAATTTTTTCTATTTTTTTCTTCATAATGTTTCACATAATATACATATATATCTAAATGTCAATTATATGAAACATTATAAATCTGTTGCTCAGTTCAGATACTTACGGCAATTGATAAGCCTAATTATCATTATTTAGCGTTTCTGCGCACTGCAGTTAGCGAGCCTTGGTGTTTTCACCCAGCCAAACACGCAGGTTGTCAAAAGTTACACTCGATGTATCATAAAGCCCTAAAATAAATTCTTGAGCTTCGTCATCCGTCGCAGTGATATCCAGTCCATTGATTGCCAAAAATACATAGGTTGCAGCAAATGCAGTTCGCTTGTTGCCATCAACAAAAGGATGGTTCTGGGAAAGACTTTCCCATAAAGCTGCCGCCTCCTCGATTAATGTCGGGTAATAACCCGTTTGAGGCCGAAACAAGGCCGCTTCCAGAAGCCCAGGATCTCTTATCCCTTCGCCGCCACCATAACGCTCTATCTGATCAGCATGAATAGCCAGAATGTCATCGACCCTAATATAGTCAAAGCTCATTGCGCTAGCTTTTTATAGAGACCTGAAAAACGTTCAGTACTTTTAAGGTACGCGGCCATCACATGCTCTCGGCCTGGCGCTCCATTTTTGGCATCTAAATGATCCCGAAGAGCGTCCTCGACCACAGCCTGGATCTGTCGGCCCTCTGACTTAGCAAGCTTTCGGACCGAGTCTAAAAGGGCTGAATCAACCTGAGTTGCAAATTTTTCCCTTGCTATTGACATAATTGCACTCCATCATGAAATTTCATTTTTTATCATGATAAATCTTGAAGACTGTATTTGCAATACTGTTAACCCGCTATAACAGTATTTATCGCACGCCATGATTTGGAGTTGGGTTTGGCTTCGTTTTGTTACTTTTT